>Ga0209780_1000840_pt1 | contig 18346 bp, 11 predicted proteins | sample WorMetexBAHAMAS2_FD_187384 | JGI IMG/M metagenome (GOLD analysis project Ga0209780, IMG submission 187384) | Marine gutless worms symbiont microbial communities from Max Planck institute for Marine Microbiology, Germany - Inanidrilus exumae... | ecosystem: Host-associated > Annelida > Digestive...
CAGTGGACTGATGTGGTCGCGTCGACGAGCGGCGAGTACCAATCGTGCCGCTGCGTTCTGGACTGACTGGAGCTTGTCGACCAGCTGTTGTGGTAATCCGAACAGCACAGTGCTACCGTAGTCGAGACGAGATAGCACTGAAGCCACCACAAGCGACTGTAGCACGATACAGTAGATTTACGTGCGTTCAAAAGCTGACGTGATGGCCAGCTTAATCTAGCGCACGGCCCAGAAACGAAAAATAATGAAAAAATAAAAATCAAAAACCGAGTAGGTCTGCACCGATAGGCAAAGCAAAGTGTGGTTATATCGAGGATAAAGCTAGCGGATACAAATTTTGCATGGTGGTTCATCGGCATCTAAAGCAGGGAATCACAAATGTTTGTGAGCTTTGCTCCCCACAACGCGAAAATCGGCCGGCGAATCGGCCAGCTCGAACACTGAACCATAAATAGAAGTAGAAGAAGCCTAGCCTAGCCTAGCTCGCAGGCGAAGACTGACTATAAGGTAAGAGTGACGTCGATCTATTTACAGTACCGTAGAGATGCGCCGATGTAAACGTCACGCTAGAGAATGCGAGCGGCGTTTGGACGTAGGATCTGCATGAAAGATATTATGTCAGTCCCACTGACGTACTTGTCTTTCACATGAAGTACGAATAAATTCATCATCTTCTGTTGTCGACTTTGACTCGCGACTCTGACGTACGCGCGCGTCAAAGTTTCAAGTGTGACATTGCGTGTCGCACGTCGCGTCGTGTCGCAGGCGCGACTCGTTTTTCAAAAGCTGTGCTCTATTTATGGAGTCGCATGCAGCGTATGCAATGCAGCGTCTGTGACGTTTGTCAAAGCGCGAAAAAATCGCAAGTGTGACATCGGTCGAAATCGTAATTTATCGATATACGAAATTACAAACTACACTCTACGAAGATAGAATATATAACACTCAAGTGACTCAACTACAACTACACCAACTATGTCTACGTGTTGGCAACCCGGCGTATAAGTCCAGTCAATGCACATCGGTCTAACCGATGTGCATTGACTGGACTTATACGCCGGGTTGCCGACACGTAGACATAGTTGGTGTAGTTGAGTGTTATATATTCTATCTTCGTAGAGTGTAGTTTGTAAGATCACTCCGTAGTAATTACTAGTTGAAATGTTCAACAGTAACTGATACTTTCGTTTGGCCTAGAGGCCAAAATTTTGTCCTCGGACTTGTAACACAGTCTTCGGCTTCAACCTTCTGGTCTTGGTGTTGTGGCCCAGATTTTGGCTTCATCTCCTCGATACCAAAATTTTGGCATTAACATCGTAACATTGGCATTGGCTAAGGCGTCTGCCTTGACCTTCTGGCCTGCTCCTTGAATTTCTGGCCTTCTAAAATTTTGGCCTCGACTCGTCCTCGAGATCATACATTTGACCTCGGCCCTGGGGTTGAAGGCTGACGCTGTGACCAGAACGTCAACGCCGAGGTATCAGTACTTAACATCACTTGCTATTGTCTGAAGTAACCGTCTACAGCAGGTGTGGTCAATAACCATGAACTACACATAGCACCAAATGGAAAATAAGCTGAGTTTACTTGTATTTATTAGCTTTGCTCTAATTTACTTTGCACTGGATGTAGCCCTATTAGTAGCAGTAGATCACATCATTATCTGTCGTCCCATATCTTGTCTGCCATATTTTATCTATGCTGGATATGGAGCAGTTTTTCATGATAACGTGATGATAACAATATATTTATTCCTGTCCTGCTGCATGGTCATAACTTAAAGAGGCAGGTAATAGTTAAAGCCAGGAAGGGGTGATGATCAAAGAATCGGTCAACTATGATGGTGGGTGACCACTGGAGACAATGTTTATTAATTATAGTAGTATTAATTTTAATATCGTACAGCCTTGTTTACTATGCTAATAGTTTACCTGCTATTTAGTGTGTATTAATGTGCTGAGTGATGATTGATGTCACTCTGTATGTTACAGACTTGAAGTGCAGCATCAACAGCACGTAATGGAACAAGTTTGCCGGCTGTTGAACCCTTCACTTGTAATATTACTGTACTTCAGCAACCATGTGAGTTTTTGCATTATTGTGCAATTGTCACGTAATTTTGCAATGTAATAGTAATTTTAACCAGCAAATCTTTATTGTAATTTTAACTTGTCTGTGTCTGTTAGAAGTAATATGTTGTCAAGTGATGAAGTGGATGAGTTCATGGGTGCAACTCGTTGCTGAAATGTGGGTGGGTCTAGTCGCCATGGTCACTTGTCAGTAAGAGGAACTCGAGCACGTAATCCTAAATAAGTAAGATTTTAATCACACAATGACAACCACACTGGCGTTACAATAAAAGGTTAGGCTACACAAAACGTTTAAGAAAAGATAGAAATCATAAACAGACTAAATTATAAATATTAATCTTATTAATACGCTGTTTATTTATGCAATTTCACTACACAGAGGGCTCAAAATTGGGGCACACTTCATATTATGTCCCTAGACCAAAAGTGGGGCATTATGTCCCTCATATCTCCTCATGAGTGGCACTCATGGGCCATGGATGAGTTTACTGTATTTTAAACGCAACATAACTGCTTACAATTATAAAATAATAGTACATAATCTTAGAACATGAAAGCTAAAGTAATGATAAGAAATAATAATGAGAGATAAAGTAAGACAGTAATGAATGTTATGTAATACAAAATATTGTAGCAGATCCATAACAAAATGTGGATGTTGAACAAAATATGATGTTATGTGTTTAGAAAGAAGTATCTGCAAGCCAGGAGTCTGCAAGTATACTTTCGCTTGAACCTCCAGACTTTCCACATCTGCTGTACTATTTCCGTCAATCGATGTCCGTCTCACAACAGTTGCGCCATCTCGTGACGGAGATTGAAAATATTCCAGAAATGCCATGCATGTGTCACGGGCTGTCACACGTAAACTGGACAAGGTTTAGTGAGGAACCTGCTCATGGCTGGTTGCCCGAGTTGCTACTCAAGGACTGCAGTGTCCAATCAGTCATCAGCCCTCCGACAATCGACGTTGGAAACTGGACACTTGAATCTGAATCAAAACCTGACTCTGCTGGAATGGTCGATCAGGGAAAAGCACTGATCATTGGCATCAGTGCCGGTCTGACAATAGCACTGTCAATTGGTGGTATTTTGATTCTTTTTAGGTAAGCTAACTGCCATTATTTTATGTGACTTTTAATACATATTAATATTCTTAGACTAAGTTTTTGAGATATGTGATCATATTAATTTTTAAAAAGACTTCTTAATGATAATTGAAGCTTTTCGTGAGTTTTGCCTGACACAGGTGTTGCATGTATTATTAACTGACAATGTTTTGTTTAAATTATGCTGGCATCTTGTAATATTTTTAGAAATTGACTTTTTGAGCCATGTTTGCATGATAATATTAGTCATGCAAGTATCATTTTCCAACGCTTAAACTATGGGAAGTAAACTAACCGCAAAAAAGTTCATTTATGTGGTGCTTATGACGTGACAAGGATTATAAGTTGTTCAGTAACAGCAAGCAATTCATGACTTATTAAACGTAAGTTTGTATTTATTTGTATTTTGTGGCATCGTTTGCATTGCCAGCTTGTGCATTATCTCAAAACTGAAGACAAACATGCCAGTGTTAGAGGTACAGATAAATGCGTGACTGTGCATGCGAGGTTTTGATGTTTGTTGTTGGTGTTATTTTTGTGTTTCTGGTTTTACAATATGATACGATACCGTATATAATATTTACATGTGCTCAAAAGTTTCTATTTCAAATTATAATTTCATCTGTTGAAAATTGAATTAAATTCAAAATTCATTTGTACTTTTCATATTTTGTGCTTAGCTCCAATGGTCATATATTGCTACAAGCATGCTGTTGAGTACTGATAGAATAAGTGGATGTTTATATTAAATCAAATCAAACACAAATTTATATAGCACCGTATATTGCAATTTAATCAGAGGTGCTGAGGCTGGGACAAGACTGGATAGGCTATGTTAAACAGAGCAGTCTTTAGGTTATGCTTAAAACATGCAATACTGGAGCTAGCTCGGCAGTCAGGCGTCAGATTGTTTCAGACGCGTGGGGCATTTATACTGAAAGCTCGGTTACCTAGTGACAGTCTGCAGATTGGTATTGTAAGCAAAAGTCCATCAGACGAGCGCAGAGTTCTTGTGGTCTGTACTCATTAAGCAGAGATGCTATGTAGACCGGGCAGCCAGTGCATCATGTCTTGAAAGTGATGAGTGCGACCTTGTAGTCGACGTCTTATTGGCCAGGCAGCTAGTGCAGCGAGCGACGTAGTTTGGTGGCGCTGGTGAACCATGGAGCACTACACACTGCCCTGGTGAGAGCATTTTGCATTCACCTGAAGCCGCTTGAAAGTTGAAATTCCAGTTAGACATACCACACATCAAGCTGTTGCAGTAATCGAGCCGGGAGGCAGCGATTTCCTGGGCGAGCATCTTGGCGGTGTCGAGGTCCAGCAGCGGTCAAATGTGTCGCAGTGTGCGGATGTGGTAGTTGCATCCGCGAACCACATTAGCTACATGATGGTCCATGGTCCATCGACAATGCACTATCAAGCTTGACACCAAGCAGCTTGATGGAACTGCTGAATGGGACATGCGCACCAGCGACATCAATCCCTGATGACACATCGACTTTTTGTCGCTGTGTTTATAGCGTTATTCTGTGTGATAAAGACAATTTAGGCTCAACTGTGCATGCTTCAAACGTTTATTTAACAGTACTTTTCGAACAGCAGGACTGCATGACACAAACGTCAATTCAACAAAGTCGTCTCTCTTAATGTCCACTGGAGTAGGCCATAGTTCCTGTTTAAAGAGACTAAGCACTTCACGTGATCTGGTAGCAGGCATGTGTGGCGATAGTGTAATGTAAGCTTCTGTGATTACAGCAACTAGTGCAACCCAGGGCCGGTCGACAGACACACCACATCAAAGGTAATCATCACCACCGCACGGTCAACTGCCAGTCGGCAAGGGGTCTGCCAGTTTAGGCAAGGGGTCTACCGTCTGGGATGCATGTCCCCCCAATTATTGTTATATTGCTTCATTCTTCCGTTATCTTACTCCAAGAATTAATTCCTATTAAAATTTAATATTTATAATTAGGGCTGTTGAATTAACACGTTAATTAACACATTAAAGCGTTTAGGAATTAATCGTGATTAAAAAAATTAATGCCGTTAAAATTTTTAACGCAAACTTGTCACACAAGAATGACAAGATTCAATACAAACCTCAAGATAATCGAACTTTTACTACTTTAATGAACCAACATTTACTTTCTGAGTTTTTGGTTGTGGCACTACTGTCAATTTCACAAAACTGACGACCTTACGTAGCATTCTCATTGCGGCCATAACGTGATCTCTACGGCATGTTATGGCCCTAACGGGTTTTGATAAAGACAAGAAGTCTACATTACAAGGAAGAGAATTGCACACATCTACAACTCTTGCACTGAAGAAATTTCTGTGGACTGCATCCTCAGAATGTGGCTTATATAACTTATAAGTATGTCCTGTTGTCGTAGGATGAGACTAAATACGAAGAATTTTTTTGTGTCCAAACGTGTCTGGCCAATTGATCATCCTATGTTTAATTCTTCCTACATGCAGTTATTTGGTAAACAGTGTTTGAACCTTTTCTATTACTATTAGCTAGGTACCTTTTCAAACTCAGCGACCAAATAATAATAATGGAATTATACTCTGAAGTCAGCCACACATACACTATAATTTAATTTGATATCACCTGAGTGATGATGATTATCCATCTTGCATAAAAGAGAAGATGTCAAAGAATCAGCACTTAGTCGGCATGGTTTATTGTTGTGTTCCACCGATGTGCACAGTGATATATGCACATGTAAGTGTGAGTGGTTCTTACTCAGGGTTGTTTGTTTAGGTTTATTTTTTTAAAATATTATAGTCATTTTGTTTGCATCAGTGTTTTTATTTTGTGTTTTTATTGTGTACTTTCTACTGGTTGTCGATAGTTTGATCTTCAAGACCAGTGCAATAAATTGCCTGTGAAGACTCATCTTCGAATTGACCAGTTTTGTGTTGATGGTGACATTAAATTCACTCTGAGAAATCTGTTGTTCTGACACCTTATATTTTTTTGTGGTGTTTTATGCACATTTTGTGTTACGGTTACATGTATGCCATAGAGTTGCTTTTAGGTCGACTCTTCGATGTGCATACGTACATCGTCCATCCGCAAAACTGTTTGATTTTAATGACATTTGGCATGTAGATAGAGGTCAATGTGTGATGCACGATGGTATGCAGTATGACCTGATCCAAGGTCAAGGTCATGAGTCCTTTAAAGTTGGAAATCCGGCCATTTTCATTACTTATTTCCTCTGCCATTTACAATGGGATATTTGGCCTAGTATTTGTGTCACGTGACTTGAAGTTGGCAGAAATGGCAGTTATGAAGAGTCGACCGTCAGTCCTGTACGGGTTAACAAGTTATCATTGCGATCTGTGTTTCCATTTATTTCATGTGTCTGCATGCTTTTGCATAAGTAGAAGAAAATTCTACGTCACATGGCACACATTCCAGCCAGACAAATGAGACATTGTCTACAACACACCAGATGTTCCATGTCTAAATTGTGAAAGTCATTTTTTCATTTTATAGTACTTTTCAGGTTACAGATATCTAACTTTTAAAAATCCAAAACTTCGGAATGTCTTTATTGCTTTGCTTTATTATTTTGTTCCAGGACTGTTGGTGGTATCTGCTTCCACTACATGACATTTTTCTTAGTTATCAGATATTTTATGTGCATGCATTGCAGTAAACAGGGCGGACATTGGTTGATTCAGTAAATTTCTGCGTGCTTGTTTTTGGCATGTCTTTGTGTGGCAGGTTCATTTACATGTCTATGTGATTGTTCTTATTTTATCCATCAATTATTTGACATAATGAAGCTGTTAGAGGTTACATACATACTGTTTTTGCTGTTAATGTGATGCTTAGTTATGGGAAAGCAGGCGTCTATGAACTAAGGCTCAGCTTTTCAGTTGTAAGAAATACCTTTCTGATCATCACAAGTATTGACATGGCATGCAAAAAATTCCACATGACTGTAGGAAGTTATGCATTTGTTACAGTTGCTTACGATATGATACTCATTTGTGGTGTAGGATCACATGATATTTACTGCAAAGGAGTGTCATTAGTTATAGTTAATGGTGTGTTGGATTTGTTAACTTTATTGTTGACTATTCAGCTAAATAATAACATGCTTATGTGTTTATTTTGCCTTTGACACCCGACAATGTTGGCAAAGGCATGTTTTCGGGCTGTCGTTTGTCTGGACAAATATTGTTACCATGACAATTCTGATAAAACTGACAGAACATTCACTAGCATCTACTGATGACCTGACTAGATTCTGGAGGTCAAAGGTCAAGGTCACAGCACGTCGTGGAGGTGGCATAGGTATTCAGACGCCGATGCTGTGGCATCAAAGTCCATCTTCTAATTCTTCTCAGAGTTCTGTTTAATCCCAAACGTTGACAGAGGTGCAAATCGGCACTCACGCCCAGTTGCAGCTCACATTTATATTTCGCTCGTGACCACAGCTTGGGCAGACCTTACTGTGTGCATTGTGTGAGCGATGAATTGCAGGAGACGGCAGGCTGCTGGTCGGGCTGTATGTCCCAGTCTGCTAACGAGCACTCGGCACCATCCAATGATATGGAGACAGCACAGCGACTGTCAGCAGATTACCTCCGTGCCGCAGAGTCCAACCGAAGGTGTCATGTCTGACCGGCAGAACTGCCGCCTTCGGTGCCAGAGGTGTCTACAGGTCAGTTCTTTAACTTCTTTTACATATATATGCCAGCGCCTAGCGGTGGCATAATGGGTAGAGCATTGGACTTGCAATCAACAAGTCGTTGGTTCAAATACTACTAGGGGCAAAAGCTGCATAACAACCTTGGGTAAGTTGTTCACACCTATGTGCCTCTGTCACCAAGCAGTATAACTTGGTACCAGCCATGGGGCGGTGATGCTCTGCAGCTGGGAAGGTAACCACAGGCCTGGCAGAAAGCAACGGCAGCCTACCGCTGGTTGGATGACGTATAGTCACCTGTGGGCTGACTACCTGTACACCAGGATCAGCTACGGGCCCAACGCTTTGTAATGAGTATAGGAAGCCTTTACTTTTTTTTACTGGGCCTGTGAGTTGGATTTTAAATTATATATATGGCATATTTTTAATTTTTACATGATGTAGAGCATTGGACTTGCTTGCGATCAACAGGTCGTGGGTTCAAATTCTGCTAGGGGCAAAAGCTGCATAACAACCTTGGGCAGGTTGTTCACACCTGTGTGCCTCTGTCACCAAGCAGTATAACTTGGTACATAAATTATACACACTGACTTGCTCATGTGTTTTGCACTGTGCCTTTTTGCAGTCGAAATCATTCTATAAAAATCCCTACTTATCTTTAATTTGGCCAAACACTGCTGCTTAACTTGGTGGAGATTATTGGTTAAATGGCAATGATGCAACACATTTTATGCTAAGCATTACTTAGACTTAAATATCGTTGGCCATAAGTCTCAAGAATGCGGTAGTTAGTGAGTTTTTTATTTTTTTGTAAAATAGCTAAAATGTGTCCTAAATGTGGTGTGTGCAGTGTGCGTTGTGGTGACTTGTTCTTGTTCATTAGTGAGCCTGTCAGTTGTGCTCTGTGTCACTGCTTTAGTTAAGTAAGTAAGTAAGTGTTTATTTAGTTGACATGGACCCGCTACGGAGTGCACTCCGAGTGTGCCCGGGGCAATCCCGCTTATCCCTTTACTTCCCCACCTTCTACTCTATCTTTTAATATCTTTTACTTTTTTCTTTTTCCGTTTCTTACTCACTTCATCTTTTTTTCTTGCTTTTCCATCCCCTCCCATTATACCAGAATAGTCCCACTGTTTCCAGGCCGGATATCATAGGAGGTGACTAAATCTGGCTTTAGTTTTTGTGTCTGTTGATTTATGCTTGTTTTTGTCATATTTGATTTACTTTTGTCTTGCAGTGTGATAGTTCTCTCCCCCTGTTGTAGGCGCTAGCGTAATAATTTATATGAACCTCTTGATCCCTTTTTTTTGGGTGGCTGCTGAACAAAAAGGTGGTCAGGGTTGAGGTTAATATATTGCTAGCCTTCCTTTACTGGGTAGGGATAGCTCTCCACCCTTGAACTTTTGCCTTTGATATAGCCATATTTGTGCTGAAAAGGGACGATAAACTTCAACTAGCTACTGAGTGCGGTTGATTTTGTGTGTTATAATTATTTTTCAGAAATTGTCATGTTGATATGTTTCGCTGTACTGGATGCAGGTGCTTCTAAGTTGGTGCACTGCTCTTACAAGTCGCTGCAAGGAAGACAAATCACAGTCACATATTGACAGTGGAAGGGAATTTTGCTCATTGTCTGAATTCGATAAGACTGGTACATTGTCGGTCAATGTGAGAGATACTGGTCAGTCGTCCGTGCCAGCCGAGTCACTCAAAGTATTCATATCAAGTAGATTTTAGTGAGTGAACAATTTGTGGTCAGTGCCACACATTATCTATCAAACTTTGTATTTTATTTATAAAAATTTACTAGTTGGCTCGTGTTAAGTATCCTGCATTCATTGAAGTATTGCTGTAAATGTTGTAGAAGGACACGGTGACGGAATGAACGTAGTTTTGAGTTTTATTATTTATTTGTAAAAATAGTTGTCAGTGTCAGCATTGTTGTTATTGAATATTAATAGTTTTACATAATGATGTTTTGCGGTCTGGGTCTAGTCATGCTGTCAGATGTGGATCACTGTTAGATTCACATTTGACGTGGATGGAGGTTGTAGGTCTGGTACCGTGGGTAGGAGGTCCCCTTCTTTTGGGTTTTACCTAAGAGAAGCATTTTAAAGCAAGTCGCACACGGAAAAGATATTATACAACTAGAGTCATTAGGCACTGATGAATAGCAATTACACAAGATATCACAGTGAACTGATAAATAGGTCTTGTGGGAGTTAGTTAATTTCCACCCTGTTGTAGATGCTAACATAATAACTTAAAGCTTCCCCTATCCTTTCCCATTTTAGGTCGTCACTAACAAAAAGGCAACGAGGTCGGGAGGTCACTGTATCGTTGGCCATCCTTAACCTGGCATTACTAATTCTCCATCCAAGACCGTGTCCCCAATATAGCCTATTTTTGTGCTTAAATGGGACGTTAATCTCCAAACAACCTACCAACCGTTAAAATTTGACAAAGTATTAATGTTAATAATGTTAATTTAAAAACTTGTTCGTGTGCTCTTTACAAAAAAGGAACAAAATGCACTGCAAATGTCAATATATTGGCAGCTGGGTGGTATGGAAGGTAGAAGTAAGCAAAACTATTAAGTAGTCACTTGAAATTGGCGTTGATGTCACCTGAATGGACAGACTGATAGTGAATTCCATGCTTGTGGTCTAGCAAATGAGAAAGAATGTTTGCCTAGTTTAGTCCTTATTCATAACACAACAGTCTGAACTATTTGATATACGTGTTAGAAACTGTGGTTAATACGTACATTAACAGCAGCATGTATTGAGTAACACACTGGAAACTGCAAAAAAATCAGGTTATAAGACTCAATTGCACACTGTTATTTAGGCAAATTTATTATGATAGGAATTAGCACCATCTTTTATGGTTTTTGTTGTTTTTTTGTTTTCGCTGTGTTGCTGTTAACATATGTATTAACTGCATTTTTACATTTCTATTGCATATGGTTGGTTGGTTGATTGGAGTTTAACGGCGCTTTCAACACAATGTAGGTCATATCGCGCCTTTAAGGTAAGATTATATTAGAAATATTAACACTTAATGAGTATTAATTCTATTGCATATGAACTTGTTTGTGTGCTCTTTACAAAAAAGGAACAAAATGCACTGCAAATGTCAGTGTTAGTGCATGCTATGCCTTGCTGTCCTGCCACTGTGTACGCTGTTTTGTTGTGGCTTTATCTGTTGTCTGCATTTCGCAAATTAAATACATACATACATACATACAACTGTTATGATGGTCATGAACAACATTAAGGGTTTGGATTGTAGATATGAACATTTCCAGTATGAATTAGAATGGTGTGTAATTTTTTGCAGTATTTCAGCTTCGTACTGTTATATAAAACATTTCATTTACTGATGTAAAACCTGTACTGTTTTCAATGCATGATGCACTTTATGCAATTGTGGTACATAATGCTGTTCTGCTGTAATTTCAGTTGTCTGTCACACTCAAATCATATCAAAATGGCACAACATATCATTAAACGTTTTTCATCATCCATAGTTTTCTTCTACCAAATATTACTATACAATACAATAACAGTTCTAGTGCCCACTCATACAAAACATACTCTTATAAAGTGCTCGTCGGAATGCGGCGTGATTGTCGATGAGCTGTATAGTAGTAGGGAGACCGTTCCAAACATCCGTGCCGCAGACGAAGAAAGAACGTCTCCCGAACTGCATCCTTGTCCGACAGACAATGGCAGATCTGGGGGATGATGAGCGTAGGTGACGACGTTGGGAGTCATTGACGCAAAATGTAACGAGGTCCTTAAGGTATGGTGAAGAACGCTGATGGAAAATGTTACGCATAACAATTTTGAACATGATTCCGAACTTGACCGCTAGCCAGTGCAGTTGTTGTACAGTAGGAGTGATGTGGGATTGCAGACTGGCCGAAAACCAGCCTTGCGGCTGAATTCTTGTCCCGTTGGAGGGGAGAAAATGTTGATGCTGGGAGTCCAACTAGCACAGAATTCTAGTAGATACAGGACATCACGAGAGATATCACTAGCTGGATCAAGGTGTTACGGCTGGCAGAACTTTCTCAGGTGGTAATAGCAGGTGCTAGCTGATATGTTGTTTCATGGAGAGTTTGCTGTGTAGTAAGACACCAAGGTCACGGACAACGGCAGATCATGGAACGGTGGATGAGCTGACAGAAAGCGAGAGGTCTTCTTGTGTTATTTTATTCAGATTACATCAGGTGCCAAACCAGATGGAGCAAGAGAAGAATCAGAAGAGGCCCAGGATTTGGTTTTTGTGTTTTTTGTTGTGGGTAGGAAGACACGTGTCGACTGAGGTTGAAGGAGACCGGGAAGTCAGGTGGCGATCTGTGGGATTATCAAGTCGCCGGTGATGTTGAATTCATGTTCATGAGGCGTGCTAGCAGCAAAAGAGATTGGTTTAGAAAGGGTGGATGAGGAAAGACGGTAGATGTAAAATACGATACGATACGATTTTCGTGCGCTCAAAGGCTGAAGATATGACCAGCTTAGTCTACTATAGCGCATGGCACAGAAACGAAAAATGAGGAAAACTTAAAACAACAAGAACTCATCAGCAGATGAGATAGCGCGAACGTGAACTTTTTTTACGACGACGTCGTACACGTACTTCAAAATATCAAAAAGTGAACCTACTTGGTTTAACAAATGAGACGATAGCCAGTAGACAAGTAATGCACATTAAGTCTTGAATTTATGAATCTGCTACAGAATTTCCACCTTGCAGTTATTAAACATTTGTGGACGTTGCGCGGTCCCTCTGTAGACGTTTACTACTAGACATAGTAATCGTAAGTTGTTCATAGTTAAGGCTTTGTCAACCACTTTTACGCAATGCGCCCTGGAAACTACCAAATTCTGTAAAATAACGCAAAATAAGGGCCATTCGCCGTTTAAGGTCACCGATTTGGTACCAATCGAAAGCTCCTATACGACTTCCTATTAGTGATTAATACTAACTTACCTCCTATCTCGCACCGTTTGCGAGATATAGCCTACGAAATGTCAAAATCGCTATATTTTGCTACCCCTCTTGTGTTTAAACCCCCCGACCCGACGGAGGGGTTCCCCTCGGACGATCTCCATAAAATTTCCAGTAAATGTCGATGGATGGCCAAGGTACCAGATGGCGTAGAAAAATTGCCGAAAATTTCAACCGGCTAAGTTGAGTGCACGAACGTAACAGACAGACCGACGACAGACACACGGACGGGCGATAGCATATATATTATAGCGAACATGAACATATGAGTTCACGTTCGCTAAAAATGATCAAGTAGCTCATGCGGATATTTTAGAACGACGAAGCTGGTGAGTGATAGAAGACGAGTCAAAAGAGGAGAAATCAGGAAGAGACGTAGGTAACTGTGTGAAAGTTCGCGAACTTCGCGGATGAGAAAGCCGGTGCCCGGTGCCACCGCCGGAGAAGAGTTGTTGCTAGAGTGTTTGCGCAGGATCGACACTCAGACTGAGTCAGGTGTAGTTGGGTGGGGTGCAGTTAAGAAATTCAGCAGAGTCGTAGTGGGTCTAAACTGTTTGTTTCTTTGGTGACTTAAAAAGTTAATGTGTTATTTGATGTTTTAGCGCAAAAATCGACAGCTTAGTGCTTACAATGCATAAAACATTAATGACTGACTAACGTATGTTTAAAATATTTGCGTCCATCTTCCCTACGCCCCTTTCTGCAATGCTTATACAATAATCCGGCCATGCCAAAACTCCAAAAGTGCCAATTTTATGTAATGTTTTTAGATGCGTCGAACTCGCAATGCATAAGAAATTTGCTTTTCCTAATTGGTCTTTCTCTAATAGTGAATTTACTTCCGGCCACGCGTAAATGGTGGAAGCAAAGCTGTTAAATATTCTCGGGGAAGTTTGGTTTATTAAATTTGTTTAATGTTTTGCCTGTTTTATTGACATGGACGAGTCTGCGAAACAGCAGCTGCCTAGTGGGCCTTCTACTCTTTGTTTTAATAAAGAAGATTTCATGAAGGTTTGTACACTGATGAGTTTGTGGAGCAAAATGTTAATTGTGGGCGTGTCATCATCATCATCTCTCGTTTATTAAAAAGTTGACAAACGCAACCATAATACAAATAAGAAAAAAAATGAAAATAGAGATATGTAAAACAAATAAAAATGCAGTGGTAAAATTGTTTTAGTCGTGGGCGGCTGTTGGTAAAATGCTCGAGTGCAGGCGTGGCAACGGGTAAACTGCGGGGCAAAAGTGCGGGGATGTAAGTGCGGGGAGTAGGTAAAATGTGGGCCTAAATTGCGGGAAGTAGATAGGAGTCCGACAAGGTTGTGTGCTTTCGTTATACGTGTTCATCATCCTAGCAGAGACGGTGATGAGGGAGACCCTCGATGGATTTCAAGGTGGACTACAAATTGGAGGGCGAATAATCACGAACCTTTGGTATGCTGATGACATCATCCTGTTGCGCACTTCAGAGGCAGACTTACAGGAGCAGGTGGATTGCCTAGACTGAGTCAGCCGAATACAGCCTACTCATCAAGGTTGACAAAACCAAGGTAATGGCGAGCGACGGCATAGCGTGCTGCATACTCATTAAGAATGAGCAATTGGTGCACGTGGGTACATTACTGTACATTGGGTCCCTGATTATAGTGATGTGATGATTGCAGTTTTTTGCTCTCGATTCTGTTTTGATTAGATTATTTATAAAGAATTTGATGTCTATTTTATTTTGATTTTGATTTTCTTGCCCCAATATATATGGAGTTGAAGATATAAATTTTTCTGCACTCGACGAACTCCTCCACAATTGGCGTGATCGGACTCGCGGGGGTTTAAAACCCATTCTGTGACCTGCTGCACTGATCGCCGGTTCCTCTAGCACGATACAGTATCGGAATCATGTCACATTTGCTCCAAAAATTGTGATATCGATTCTGTTCAGTTTTCCTAAAAAATTGCAATTTTGATCTGGATCTTGATAATTGTGACATCACTACCTGATTACAGAAGATTGCGAGTGTATGACAGAATTCAGTACCAGGTTAAACGGGGCAGGCGATCGGGACATCACTGCAGAAACTATGGAAAAGTCACAGCATACCGATTTCAACAAAGACACAACTAATGAAAGCGCTAGTGGACAGTCAGAAAGAATGAAGAAACACGTCTTGGTGCCTTTGAGATGAAATTTTGTAACAACTTGACTGTGTTCAAGTAGTTGAACTACTCGATCTAGTCGAACTACTTGACTACTCATCTACTCGACGAAGTTATAATCTCTGGGGCTACATCATTATTATTATACATCATCAATTCACTACATACACGTTAACAGTAATCGAAATTGCAAGGAAAACTGTACGTGTTAGTTAACTGGTAAGTGTCACACAATGTTGGCTGAAATGAAGTTGAAATTATTCTTTTTATAGCTGAATAATAACTGAAAAAGATTTTTTCTGATGTAAAACATCAGAAGTGTGATGTGCACTTTCAGGATGACTTTCATGTGGAAAACTTTGTCGTCGAGTGTCGGCGTAAAGTTCAGCTGGAAATGCTGCGGAATGACCTTCACGTGTATCTCAAGATTCTTCAGAGTGCCATGGTGGAGCTTATCAACAAAGACTATGCTGACTTTGTCAATCTGTCTACAAACCTCGTATGTGGCTGTTCTCACTTCATCAGTAACATCAGTTTCTGAAATATGTCATCGCATGATGTTAGTTTTGACTTAATTTATGATATGTTATGTTACTTGTTGAGTCCACAGCTTCGCTTAAAGCCTTTCAGCTGTTAAATAGCTTAAAGCCCCGTTTGGAGCGCCCGATCCGACCCAACTGAACTGTTTGAGTTGAGTCAGATCATGCGCTCTGAACACTCGTGACCAAACTCAACTGTTTGGCAAGCTTTTCTTCGTTTTCAACATTTCTGAACATTTCTAGTTCAGTTGAGTCGGGTCATGATCTTAGCTTAACATCTCATGTTCATTTCTGTTAGATTGTTGATATGCATTGTTAGGTTGGTATGGACAAGGCAATTAACAACCTTCTGAATCCACTTGGACATCTTAAGAATGAAATTCTTGTAAGTATTAACTTCTGCAGTAATTCATTGTTAGCACAATATGTGTACATAAATCTAAGTGCAGTTTAATGTTCCTCTTAACTGCTTCATTTTGAAATATAGTAATATCAATGATACTACCTTCTGTTTTCTGAAATGATATCTAAACTTATAGGGCTAAAATTTAAAATTTATTTTGCACTTGTTTATTTTACTGAAATCACATTTAACTGTATTTGCATGTGAAGTGTTGTTTTGATGTACTAATCAGTGTCGTCCATATAAGTGACTGTTATGTTAGTAAAGGATGCAGCCAAAGTCGTTGTTGAGCTGCAGACTCCAGCTTTGCAAGTGGGAACATACAAGCCCACAAGTTGACAAATGTGTGATGTTACTAAACTGAATGACAGTTGTCTGTATTGTTGTAGTTGCACAGGACTTGTCCCATTTGCCTCATGTGGGCCCGGGGCAATCCGCCCTTATCCCTTCACTTCCCCACGCCCCCTTCTACTCTGTCTTTTAGTATCTTGTACTCTTCACTTTTTTCTTTCTTACTTCATCTATGTTCTTGCTTTTTCTTCCTTCCCATTGTACCAGAATAGTCCCACTCTGTTTCCAGGCCGGATGTCATATAAGGTGACTAAACTAAACCTGACTTTAGTTTTTTGTGTGTTGATTTTGTGTTATATGTATTTTTTAGTTAAGGATGCGTGCTTGTTTTTTGTTGTATTTGATGTAGTTTTGTTTTGTTTTGCAGTGTGATATTTGTCTCCCCCTGTTGTAGAGGCTAGCATATTATTTTAAATGAGCCTCCCTTTTTGAGTGTCTGGAACAAAAAGGCGGCCCGGGTCGAGGTTAATATATTGCTGGCCTTCCTTCACTGGGTAGGGATAGCTCTCCACCCCTGACCTCTTTGATATAGCCATATTAGTGCTGAAAAGGGACGTTAAACTCCAACTACCTAACTGACTTGTTACACCAGAAGGCTTATGTAATGTTGGCAGACTGTGCGTAATGCGATGCTTGAAGCGTCGGCAGCTGTTGAAGAGAAAATGGCTTATTTGGCACGGATACGGGAGAAAAAGGTTTGTTGTTGCTCCTGTGTTTTATACAGCAATGAGTCGAGCAATATTTTGAGAATAACGTAACATTTGAATGCTGTGCCTCCTATAAATGGCGTCTTTGAAGGTTAGTAGGGAAAATTATCTTATTTTTTCTGTGCTCTCTTGTGTATGACAGTTGTGCATAGTGATACACACACATATGAACAATGAACAGTTCTTAAATTTGCTTGTTTGTTTAGGTTTACATTTCGTTTTCATGTGTTTCTTTAGATTTATCATTTATCTGTTTTTTGTGTTAGCTTAAATCATAATCATTTTATTCATGTGCTCTATCAAATGGCACTATTTTCAATGACCTTGAATGACCCCTGACTACCCTAAACCACGCTATATTCCCCATTTTGAATCTCTTTTCATACCTTTGTAGTTGACGGATATAGAGACTTCAAATTTGGTGGACAGGTTGACCGTAGTAAGTCCTAGCCCAAGGATGACAAAACATCCCTGAAAAGGGCGTGGTCAGGTCATGTAAATGATTTAAATTTTGGTGGGCACCAACCATATCTCTGGAATGACTGAAGCTAGAATGATCAGATTTTGTACACGGTTAAGCTATATTAAGTTCCAGCATATGGATGAAATCAATCACCCTTAAAATGGGCACGGTCAGGGTCACATGACCTATTCTAATTTTTGGGGCCCCAATGATATCCCTGGAACACAATGGAACACTAATACGAAATCGTATGTGGCCTATCGATTGGCACCATTGCCAATGCTTTTGAATGACCTTGAAGGTCACTTTTGCTCTTGAAACCTTTCTAATTCTCATACCTCGTGAAATGTGGTGCAAATTTGCGAACATGACGCGTCGTGCAGTCCCTCTGCAGTAGCTGAACCTCTTGTAATTACTTTGCTTCTCCAATAGGTGGTGCAAAACTGCAAAGTATAAAGTACTGTGGTCAGCATGTCTGTGTGTTTATCTGTTTGTCTGTCTAGTCGCATATCTCGCAAACCACGCATCATCCAAATTTTGCTAAATTTTTTGCATGTGTTACCTGTGGCCATGGCTTAGTCCTCCTCTGACGGCAATGTGATATGTTATGTACTTTTGCTTTTGTGGATGAAGTCATGTTTTCATATAATGGTGATAATAGCCCGAATCAAGGACGACGCATATGTTTCGTCCCGTTCTTCAGGTAGCGGCACCAGTCGGATGTCAGATGATGTTACAACGTTGTTTGGTCGAGATTGCCAGGTGGCAGCACCGGGGGCGAAGTCTGCCGTCTCTGACTACATTTTGTGTCATACATTTGTGACAGTTTTTGTAG
>Ga0209780_1000841_pt1 | contig 18345 bp, 12 predicted proteins | sample WorMetexBAHAMAS2_FD_187384 | JGI IMG/M metagenome (GOLD analysis project Ga0209780, IMG submission 187384) | Marine gutless worms symbiont microbial communities from Max Planck institute for Marine Microbiology, Germany - Inanidrilus exumae... | ecosystem: Host-associated > Annelida > Digestive...
AACCGTCTACGGGGTGTGTAGTTTCCATTTCTAACGTTGGAATCAATTCTAAGTCATTCCCCTGGCCTGTACACTCCGTACAAGAAACCTTTTCAATTTTTGCGACCTCCGACGCGGGTTGACAACACGGCAGATAACGCTGACATCACTCAGTCGCAGGCAGCCAATCACCATCGATTATTGAGTCACGTGACACTAAGTTTCGTCGAATGCAGGAAGTAAACAACTTGTGCACAGATAGCCGAGCGCTTCGATCCGAATACTGTATTGTGGGAATTCCACACAATACAGCCAACTAGTTGAATGATGAGCCGTTATTGGCAGCCAACATTGGGCCAGTGCAGTTTTACTAGTAGGTGAAATCTTGACTAGCTCAATGCTGTTTTCCATCAGATAACGATAACCACGTTGGTCATTCGCCGACCGTTGGATATACATTGAGCATTTACTGTCGCCGCTAGCTTGATGCGTGATGATGCTGGTCTGGCTGGGTGCTGATACAGGGCTACAGTTGACGTCAGCGGCGTTGACAGTTCGACCACGTAACACGGTCGTGCTCAGTGGTAAACACGCTCATCTCGTCTGCCAGACAAACGTCTCAACGGCCGCATCGCTGTCGTGGAAGTTCACGAGCGTCGACGGCGAACAACAGGCATTCATCTACAACGACAACGGACTGAACCCGGACTACAGAAGGCGCAGTGTGAGCGTCAAGACCAACAGCTCAACGGGCGTCTACCAGCTGCTGTTTGACACCGTGCAGCTGGACGACGCCGGGACATACACCTGTCAGGATGACGGCGGCATTGGAGAACCACGCGCCGCATGGATGGCCGTACTGGGTACGATCCGATGCGATACGTTAGATTAAACATCTGCAGACAGTTTGAATGAGTGTTTCCTAGCTTCAAGTTACCGGTGAAGAACCCAAATGTCGGTCGTAATGTAATAATTACTGTCATAACTGACAGACAGACAGACAGACCGGGTCATTCATGTATTCCTCCGAACTTATGCCAATTATCTCATATGCCATAGATACGCAGTATACACAACAGCCTGTCGATTTGTCATGAATTCCGGGTTCGCTGACTAACCGGCTTTTGTTGAATTACGGTGAAATATCCTGTCAGTGTAGGCCTAATCAGAAAGTCTCAACCAACCGAGCCCCTTTCTGCGTCATCTGCCTCACGTGGCGTCGTCATCTCTACGACGAATGTCAGCTGATCAATAACGTCGAATCAACTGTCAAAAACTCACACAAATCACGTGGGCCGACAGGCGTCATGGCAACGTCGACCCAAACTTCTTTGCTTTATCACGTGATTGGCGCACTGGAATTTGATAGGTGGACTGTTACCAATCGGTACAACGACGTAGGCACTGGACAGCTGCAGTCATACGATACGATACGATACGATACGATGAATTTACATGCGCTCAAAAGCTGACCATATGGCCAGCTTAGTCTAGCGCACGGCACAGAAACAAAAAAAACTAAGGAAAAACTAAAAACAAAAACCGATTAGCTCAGAAAAAAAACGGTGCACGCAAAAGTCCGTGAAGGCAGTGTCGGTGTACCAAACGTCGGTGTACTAAATGTAAAAGCTGACCAGTCAAGGTCTGCTGAGCCAAGCATTAGCCTATTATTGGCCCACCTAATGCGCCATGTTTTGCTCGCTAGCGTCTGTCGGCGTCTGTCGTCTGTCGTCGTCTGTAACGCTGCCGGCGGGCGGCTGCAGCGGTCGCTGATGACGAGTGATGATGATATTGATGTGTAGACGGCGAGCCGGAATGTGACGAGCCCGTGACGTCATCGGGCGTTACCATGGTGACGTGCAAGATGGCGGTGAATGCGAGTAACATTCATAAGCCGCTCGAGTCACTCGAAGTGCGACCTGTCGTCCTGCTGACAGGAGACACGGCGGAGTGCCGTCTGTCTAACGAGTCAGTGACAGACTCTCAGAACACAGCCAGACAGTTCACGCTAGACGTCAATCTCACCGCCTGCTCCGCTCCCACGATAACGCTCAAGGCCACCACGTTGTCTGGCAAGCTTGTGTCCACCATAGACAGTGAACTTCCCGACTACAGGTTTCCTATTCCGGTATCACCGCAAGGTATGGGCTACGTCTCATGTATCTATGCTCACAGGACTAAAGCCCTAGTCACATGTATAAACGACACAATAACGATACACGTCATAACGATATACCTAGTTGTGACATCGCCTTAAGACTGCTGAGCGCCGTATGGAGATCTAACGATAGCAATGTACTAAATTGAAATCATTTCGCTGTGTTCGATCTCTTCGGCCGCGGACGGTCTCCATTTTGCATCTTAACCCACAAAACTGATATCGTACTCATGACATAAATCTGTTAGAAAGTGATGTGGCGTCAAAGAAGGCACATGGGAAGTTATTTTTCCGAGATAATTAAATGCAGCCTCCTGGCTACGCAGGGCAGGACAGCGTCGCAGTCTGCTACAGGTGAAGATGTAGAGAGACGGGATTGATTGGTTGATGGGGATTGAACCTGTTGTCTAAGGTCGAGCCAAACCTCAAACTCAAATGTCTGGACTGCCTCTATGGCTGTCAGTGGGCTGCGATGGTCGTAGTCAATTGCATCGACCGCGTACGACGGTAACAGCTGTGCGAGAACATCGATTTCCTCTGTGCACCTGTTCCAGGACTTACTCGGCTACTAACTATAGGCCAGGCCGAGTTAGACAGTTTTAGTGAATTTTGTCACGAAAACATTATATTAGGCTATATTTTACCGCGCGACGATATGTTATCGCAACTGCCCATGTGGCCGAGTGATTAACGCACTAGGGCGCCATGTGCAGTAGAGCGTGACGCGCTCAGTGGCCGGGGTTGGCGCCTCAGCCCGGGCGCGTCTGCCTACCAAAGAACTATTTCTAATACTTGCTATGCACATGATGAACAGGGAGCTAATCCGGGCAGAAAGAGGGTTCGACGGTGTCCTCTATAAACTGTGACCGTTGCTGATGCCTTGATTATAGCAGCGTCAAGGTATTAGCCGCGCTGACGTGAGAGCCGAAGCAGATATAGATGTGGCAAAGTACTCTGGCTGGCGCTGAAGAAGTGTCAATCAGGTGGCCGGCGCTAAATAAGTGCCAGTCTGGGCTTAGCCAGACAGTATAGGCCACGAGGGAGGGGGCAGGGGGCGCTCAGAAATACCAGACAAGCTGCTCACGCCTACCTAAGAGGCCATCCTTCACCCTACACGCCACACACACACACACACCGCACACACCTACCAATTCCCCTCCTCTCCCTGGGCTGGCGTATTGGACCGACATAAAGGTCTCAGCGCTGGGGTCCAGAGTAGGCTGGACCACAATAACGAACGAACGAACGCTATGCCAGCGCGGCATACATGTATGCTGCGGTTTTGTGTCCATTGGTCACAAGTCGAGTTCAACCATAAACGACGAACCCAGGATCACGCAAACATCGCCGTACAATAGCACATGGACTCTAGCATGCCGACGACAAAGACATTGACGAAAGGAGAAACTCTATTGGGATCACCCCCAACGGGCACGCCAAGTACAGGTGGAGTAGGTTGAAATCGGCGATTTATACTAATATCTCAGAAATGTTGCAAGAGAAGTAGATAGTTACTATGGAAGCTAATAGGAACTCGTATGCGTTCTATTGAATGGAAAGGTTTCCAATGACCGTGCATGTCCTAACTACCCGCTACCCAAAACCACCCATTTTCTACATATTGCGTCGCCTTTAATGTCCTCGTAACCGCGGGGGAAATAGACTTCAAATTCGGTAGATAGGTTGATCATAACAAGTCCTAGCCCATAGGTGACAAACCAGTCGTGCAGAAAGGGACGTGGTCAGGGTCACGTGACTTCTTTAAACTCTGAGAAATGATTGATTGCGAGAAACAGTCGCAATAGCCAGAGTCGACTTTGACGGTCACTCAACGTCATCAGGTCGTGCGTGGGGTGTCAGTCGATAGAGATGACACGACTTTCATGTCGCTGTCGCTGTCGTTGATTTTACAAGTTTCTTTACGCGCGTCGTGCTTTAAGAAAATCATTGCGTAAATACAACGATTTGATGTTCGTCCTTTGTAGCTGAAGCTGGCGACCCTCGGCAGCTCATTAGCCGGCCTATGCATGTAATATTATCATAATGTTTCGTCGGCGAGTACAGTTTGAATGTCTGAAATAATACGAGGTCAACAAAGATGGTCGGTTTGTCACGTTCTTCACGTGCTGTTTAATTGTCACCCATCAGTGCCATGTGAATTGCAGGCTAATTGTGTGATAATAATGTTATTAATACTAGACTATTATATGAATCATGTGATACTATTACCTGTCCGTGACGGTGACTGCAGTCAGCGTGGAATAGATGATGTGTTAGTACTTGATGGCTCTGTTCTTCGCCGTTGATTGCTGCATTGTTTACCGTCATCACTATGGTCGACGTGGCTGCTGCTGCTGCTACTGCTGCTGTCAACTTGTGTCTTTTCAGTCCTTCTTCATACTTCAGCAGTGTTTGTGTGGAAATATTAGTTGTTTTATGTTCAGTTTCTGTTGTTCGTTGTGATGACAGTTCTTACAATGGCGGACGGTGTTAGCGACGTGACATGAGATTTGTATCGTAAGCTGTACTGAATCAACGTCTATAAGGCACCCAGTCCTGATGATATGTCTAACTGGGTGTTGCGTGATTTCGCTCCACTTTTATGCGAACCACCGTGTGCATGTTTAATGTCAGTGTTCGCGAAGCCAAATTGCCGTCTTTGTGGAAACACGCCAACGTACTGCCATGCGGCTAGACTTCTCTGTCTAGCGAGTGTGGAGCACTGTCAACCGTGTACCGCCGTCGTCAGACAGTGGTCCGCGATAAACGTCGTCACACAGCTGATTGCAATGTACTTCCGGTTTTGTGAATGACGTCATGGTTTCACGTAATGGGGTGAATGGGCCGGAATACAAGACGACGCGTATGTTTCGTCCAGTTCACCGGGTGGCGGCACGGGTGGCGAAGTCTGCCGTTTCCGACTGCATTTTTATACAGAAATGACGTCAGGTAACACAATGACTTTGTTAGTGCGACGAGACCGGCCTAAACGCAGGTGCATGTGCTAATTACGCAGCTACACCTGTGCACCTAGGTATGGCTGCTCTGTGGAGTATTAAATATTCTAGCCTGTGAGCCTGTAGCTGGCTCGTACACATTACCTGCATTTTCGCACACGCGAATGCTTCATAAATCGCGTAACGCTGTTGCTTGGCGCGGTATACTGCTATGGCAATTCCGTCCGTCTGTCCCGTTCATCGCATGACAGCGTTGTGTCGAAACCGCTAAACATTAGCGGCTATGTAGATTATTGGACGCACGCTATATAGGCCTTAACATATTGTATCGGTTAAGGTTAGTAGGGTCAGTAAGGTGAATAGGGTTAGAATTAGGGTTCAGTTACTGTTTGATTGAAAGTGCGCCCAATAACCCACACGTGTCCCGCATACGCAGTCGATGTAGTTTTCTTTTCACAACAAATGAGTAACATATCTGACAAAATACTGTCGTCGTCACGTAACGAAGGAGGTAAGTATTCCTCCCTCTGCATGTAGGTGAGCGTATTGTTTCTGAGACAGCTAGACAGCTTAGTCTAGAGCAGTGGCTCTGTTGACGCTTGAACCGTTGAACGTCAGTCGAGGTTATTCGCAATGATGCTCTTCTTCTTCCGACCTCACCAGAGGACAAGCGCACAACTATTCGCAAATAAGCTTATTTCACTTTTCATAAGCCTAAGTGTCATATAGTAACTGTGTATATTATCTTCAATCATTTGTTTGTGGAAAATAGCAAACTTTTCGTACATTCGCCGGTACCTGATGACCCGTTGATGGTTACTACGTCGATACTTCGCTGTAGTGAGTTGGTTTAAGTGAACCACAGACTGGTAACGTCATTGTGATACAAGTTTTATTACGTCTTAAGTCAGTTTCCATACGGACAGACAGCAGGGGCGTCGAAACTATGGGGGCAGGGCCCCCAGTATTTCGCTAAGGGAACCTATACATTAGGGCCTCAGTAATTTCGCTGCAAGAAAGAAAGAAAATGTCAAGAAATTGACAAGTGTGTAATAAAACTGTAGCTCGTATGCATGCAATGGACTTTAATTGTCTTAGTGTAACAGTTCTTTCTGCGGAGTGTCTTTACAGTGTCACGTTGACGATTAGTGCTGTGTCTGTTCATTTGTTCGTCTTTCTGTCCGTCTGTCACAAGCCGGTATTGTAACAAAAAGGCTAAACGTAGGATCACGTAAACAACGCCATATGATAGCCCACAGACTCTAGTTTTCTGATGCCAAGGGTCTCGGCTCTTGAAGTCCATGGCAAAGTTTTCTTGGTGTAGTTGGAACTGACAACTTGAAACTGTTGAGCTGTGCTGTGTTAAGAGTTATGAACTTAAATGTTAAGTGTTTCTTGTGGAGGGCCGGGGCAGCTAGAGAGCCCACAACACAGTGTTGTGAGCCATCTGTAGCTCCCTCCACAGCAACCGTAGTTACTCTACCCTGCTTCCGCTCGCGGCCCATTGGGCCTCAAGCTTCGGCTCTACGGGTCAGTTTCACATGTCGGGCCCCCAGTCCTCATGAGAGGTTGACGCCTTTTACAGACAGACAGACAGACAGACAGACTGCCGCAGGCCGATCATACGTGCTGTGTTATCTCGCGTTACTTGGCGCGCGTGTTCAGTAATATATTGATGGAATGAAAGTTGCCAACGGCTTTCCTCGTATAATGGACGTTTGGCGTGTTGTGTGCTATTATTATTATTATTATTATTATTATTGCGATGACGTCAGTCTGATAAGAGTCGTGACGCACTGAACGCTCGTGCATTGTTGGTCTGGTTATCACTCAGCGACGTCGATTTGTCGTCGTACTGCACACCAGGCCGCCGACTGAAATAACATCAGCAATTTAACTGCGTGTGATTTTCATCATCGTCTGTGTAAACATATGACATTTCATGGTGAACACGGTCTGATGAGCCGTGCGACTTGATACACTCGCTGAGTACTTCGCCCTCGATAGGATACAGAGACGTGGTGACATAATAGCGCCAGGAGGCGAAGTCTGCTATCTCCGACTGCGTCTTGATTCAGATTGTCAAACATGTAAACTACTTTGTGGCCGAACGTTGTTTCTGCTGTAAACGATGTTATGTTTCTATAGCTGCCAGTGAGATGCCGCAGCTGGCTGTGTTGTCATGGTAACGACAGGTGCTACAGCCTGATTGACTTTCACCTGTATGCTGTAATGAGTTGCGTCATACTGTCTCGTCAGGTGGGCAGTGTCGGTGTGGGTGGGTGCTGACTGAAACGTGACGTGCGTTATCATACAAGCGAGCAGCGTTCTCCTCAGTTGAGCTGCAGTCTGTCTATTAAAACGCGCAATCATTTCATACCTGTCAATCACGTCAAGTTTAGCCGCCATCTTGCAGTCAGTTTATCTTTAAATATCAATTTATTGAATTACGTCGCTGCTCTCGTATTCGTCAAAAATGAAAATCATGGATGTTTATTATGAAGCCGCCTGTATAGGAGAGGCCACGTTATGGATTGTACGCCGTCTGTCTGTCAGTCTGTCGGTCTGTCACATTTCTGCTGTTAACGTGAGATTCAGTATATCGTGGTATATTTTTACCTATATAACAAATTATTGTTTGGTCAGCTTCATGACATTGATTACACGTGCTTGCTTGTTCTTTCGACTTTATTCGTCTGCAGTTTAATATTAACACCGTCTTTAGTTTACTAATCAAAACACAAATAGATTTTATGTGACAAAAATTCTCGGCGAAAATATTGTCACAGTTTATTCCACCACAGTTTTCGAGACCCACTGAAGTAGGCCTACCGCATGTTCGTTAACGCCATACAGCCTATACCTGTTTTCCGGTTTATAGTGTTTACATTTTTCTTTTTCGATTTTCAAAAATGTTTCCATTTGGTGCTGATGTGGTGACATCGTTAGATCGAGACAGGTGCGCCTAGATGTACGTGTGTGTGTGTGTGTGTGTGTGTGTGCAACACACTTGATGTGTTTCTTTTCGTCATTAATAATCGTGCAATTAATGCTGTTATTCGTGCTTAATCGCCGCTCACAGAACCCGTTCGTAATCGTGCGGTGAATGCATTACGTGTTTAGACTAGGCCTATAATTTATTAGCCATGCTCTCACAGGTGAATCATGCATGGCCGACTGCTGAGAATGAGTGATGGTGAACAGGTGAGATTGACTGTTTGACGTTGTATCGATATCGATCTGTTGCAGATTCGACAACAAACAAAAACAAACCGTACACAACAATCAGTGCTGCCGAAGGTGATTTCACGGCTTTGTTTCACGTTGCTTTGCCGCCTGTGCTTACAACAAGTGCGCGCGCGTTGTGTGTTGTCTTAGTCTGTCTGTCTGTCTGTCTGTCTGCGGTCGACGCTCTACTCTTCACTAGAGTACAGAATCATCACGTGACCTTCTTTCAGCAGTGGCCACAATATGCACTGCACCCGTCTGTACGTGTCTTATTATCATCATAATTCCTCCGGAACAAAATTTGTAGATAGATCAACGTTCAAAAGCAGAAGGTCAAAGGTCACGTGGTCAGTATATGCGCTAGTGGTGTTGGACTCACGAACCAAGTTGAAGGTCATAAGGTCAACGCAAGTGCATAGCGCTCTAATCGAACTTAACAGACTTGTCGAGCGTGACTACGCCTGGCCTACAGCTCACACAACACATCGCAGTGATGAGTTTTGAAAGTCAAACGGTCACATGTCAAGGTCACAATGTCAGCGCACAGGCCATAGTGTTGAAATTGCATGGACGGACTACGCTGTGCGGTCAAACAGTTTCATGCGGTACTGCCTAAAACCCGGCACGGCCCGATACGGTCAACTAACTACCAATGAATTATTGGTGTTCAAACTGCCGAGAAAGCCTTATGATATGTCCGCCACCGCGGCTGCGCCATCTTGCTATCTCTGCGGACCAGAATTAGGCGTATATTTTCTTGGCACAGATTGATATGTAACCGTGTTATATATGCGTGTTGCTGGAACATGACCGAATAATAGTAGGTTAATAGGTTTATGAGCTTACGCCATATGCATATGCATGTATGCAGGATGGTCCAAAAAAGTCTAAACATTTGATATTTTACTATGCTTAGCTGCGTTTATTTTACACATTATTAAGATCTGGCTCGATCACCAAATGTTGACGAGGTAGAGTGGTCATTGCTGACTGCTTGTTTGTTTGTCTGTCTGTCTGTTAATACGGTAAACGATAGTCTCTGGTCGTAGTGAATTAATACGTGGTGTATTATTCCTCGACAATTATTATTATTATTATTATTATTATTAATATCGTACTCATGTTACCGAGCTTCATACCATTTTGGCTGCACCTTCATCTGGACAGAGACTGAATGAATGTACTTTGATTCAAGTTCTGCGACATCAGAAATTATCTCTCGTTTTGCACCTTTTAAATGTCATCTTCTAATGAAAGTAAAAAATGATTACAGGCTAAGTATACGTTACGAAAGTCGTATTGTTTTATTCGAGTCCAAACGCAATAAATGACGGCAGATGTCAAAAAGTTCAGGACGGTTTTGGATCACCTATTGTTAGCATGGGCCATGTTATTGACCAGCGTTCTATAAGTGTATTGGTAGAGACATGCATAGTGGTAGTGTTTATGCTATTTACTTTCAAATTCCCGTTGAAAGTGGATGCATGTTGCATTTATGATTTATACGAGCATTATGTCAAGTGGCGTAATGGTTTTTTTTTGTTTTCTGCTGTCTGCAAACTTGTGAAACAAAAGAAAACACGCAAAATAGCAGCATGTTCGCTAATGAGACGAGCCCGTTGATGCCAAACTCAGGTGATATTATTATAGTTGCACGTTCACCTGTATTACATTACTCTATGCACGTCGTACTTGCTATTTATGTGCATGCATGTGCGCGGAGTCTGTGCCCCGCAGAAACTGCTTGCTATGATGCTTTTATCTCGTGCACGCCGCGGGCGAGACATCGTTTTGTTGTTGCTCGATGCATAGATGCTGGAAACATTTATGTTAATGACAATTTTGTGTATCATATACGACTGACCTCTTTGCCTTCAGCACTTCATGGAGTGAAGCGGCCTAATGTCCGCCACTCGTACTGTCTGTCTACGTACTGGTCACTGCAGCCGACCACAGATAAAAAGTGTAAAGACAAGAACGAAAAAATAACTATCGTTGCCTGTAGCACCAAACTATCATATAATTGGAGTAGGCCCAACCAATTATATGTCAGCGGAATGTGTTGAACAGCGTTTATCGCTGTTGAAAGAATTTAAGACACGTCAGTACAAATGCAATGTGCCGACCTAGGGGCGTTGTCTGTCAGTGCAGATTGGCACAGAGCTGTGAATGTCATCAGTATAATAATCACAGTCACATCACAGTCAGATGCTCGACTTCAGCACGACTAGCAAGACGCTAGCGGCTAACTAGAAAGAAACGCTGCCAACAATTAAACATCGTGACGGCTGTGATTAGGCTGTCACCCGCAGTGTAGGTTTGATAGTATGTAACACTGTACTGCGGCGTAGTATACACGGCTTCATTCCGATTTTGATAAGCCACCGCAATTAATCTGTTACGTGAATTTGTTGCGTTCAGTTTGCATTTTTATTGTTTCGTGTATTTTATGGGTGCGCTTTATATACCGGTACTGAAAATAACTCCCTCTTTCACTTCCGGCTTAAAGCCTACTTGTTTCACAAATCCTACCCCCGTAGTTTCACTTCTTCCTCCCGGACTGTCTTCACGGACTATTGCCCGGATCATTTCTTCGGTTTTTGTTTTTATAGGTTTTTTTTTGTTTCTGTTTCGTGCGCTAGATTAACCTGGCTATCGCGTCAGCTTTTGAGCGTACGCAAATATAGCGTATCGTATCGTACTGAAAATAACTTTTTTGCATTAACGGCTGACAGCACTGAAACTAAAATGTAGTAGTAAATTGGCACGGCGGTCTGTATTGTGGTACTTTCAGCCTGCAAAGTCGAAGAGCACTGTGTTACGTTACTAACGATTCGATCGTTCATTGCCTTTCGGTCGTAGTGACTGTGTCCATGCGCTGTTTTTCGCTGTGATGTTATATGCGTCTCTTTGTTGCACAGCGTCGCTTTGTCACGTGACCTCGTCACGTGACCTCGTCGTCACGTCTTCTTCTTGTTGATAATGATCACTGACTTCCATCGGTCGTGTGCACGCGATAAGTCGACCGACTTGTAAGAAACACCAGTGCAGGTGACAGATAGGCTGCAGTGACGAACGGTCCAAGATGATCTTCATCTAGCAATGTCACATGTGACAACAGTAGCGTTGTGGCAGTTGAGCATTTTAATTTTTAACTGCATGCAACATATAGGATTGGATGCCTGCGTATATTTTCATTAACTAAGAAACGCGGCAATTTAGGCTTACACTTTCTAAATTCTAACGGTTACTAAGTAGACCCACTTTTATTTGAAAAGCATCAGCTGTATCGGCTATAATCACTGTGTAGTTCTTCAATGCTGAGTATTGTAAGATTCATAAGTATTTCATAAATAAATAAATTTGACTTATTTATTGGAATACATAAGTTTACATGAGATTGCCAGTAAATAAGCTTACGTCAAATAGCGTTTAAGAAATGCATGGTGTTCATAAAATACTAGTAAGCAATCGCGTTAATATTGTACATTGCAGTCCCGATTATTATGATGTTGGTCCGTCTGATAAAAGTTGAACGTCAACAGTCATGTTTAATCTGCTGTCCATTGAACTCCTTAATACTGCGAACATGTAACAAAAGCGTTAATCACTTATGTTCGGTCACTTGTGGAATAATGTAGGCTACCTGTGTGTGGTCGCCTCACACTATGGGTGATATGACTAGACGCAGTAAAGGTATGTCTGGTATGCGACAGTACGACCGACTTGCTTGTCTGCATGGTCTGGAGTGTTTACATGTCAGACCCAGACTACGCTAGCATAGCGTCGCGCGGTAAAAGCGTTATATATCGACAGAAAAGAGTAGAAAGCAAAGAGAACTATTAACCTGCCATCTTTTCTAGAATACCTATACGATATCGTCTGTGGCCTTAGATGCTGACTTTACGGTGAGTGTATATAAACGGCGTATAGCTAGGATGTCCTGTTGAATTTCTTTTATCTGATTAGGCTACAGTATATTTATAGAAAGTCTCGGTCTATGGCTACGTAATGTACGACTAAATTATGCAGTAGTAGACTTGTATGGCGGTTAGTAATGGATGTATTTGTCCATGCAGGTGTGCTCAACACGGCGACTACGCAGCAGCTGTTTCTGTCGTTGGTGCTGTTGCTGACTTGTCTTGTCTTACGATTGTGATCTCACCTTCGCCGATACACATTCCAGTAGGCTACCGCTACTCATTCAGTATGTAACTTTATACCGAAATAAACAAGTTAAACGGGACGTAACTGTACTGGCCCGCCGTGCAGTGTCTGCCGCCCGACCGCCGACGCACCCGGCGGCCGGCCGGCGTGCCCGCCGGCAGCGTTAAGCCCCGTCCACACCAGCAACATTGTCGAAGCTACGATCGATCGACTTTGTCGAAGCCACCAACATTCGACATTGTCGAAAGAATCGCGTTCAACTTGTAGCATTCGACAATGTTGGTTGGACATTGTTGCTGGTGTGGACGGGGCTTTACATGCAGACGACGACAGACGACAGATGAAACAAATTGAATTTCAGTCAACAGCTGCTCATACAGAAATGTTTTATTGTTTAAGTTTTGTTTCAGCGTCCGCACATGTGAAATAAGCTGTTTTACTTACTGCATATCAGGAGCCATGGTGTCACGTGACTCAATAGTCGATGGTTCAGACCAATAATTGTTGGTCTAAGATCGATGGCGATTGCTGCGTTATCGATACCATAAGTATGCAATCGAAATCGTGAAAACGTTTTGTGGGTGGGCTTCCGGTACGCAGCGTACAGCCAGTGAAAGACTTAAAATTGATTCTAAATTTTATAAATGGAAACTAGACATCCCGTCGGGGACAATCTAGCCGTGAGTTTTCGGCATTTGTAATCGTTGCGGAGTTATGACGGCCTGAAGTCGCAAGACCTGGAAATTTTTAAAAACAATTTTTGCATTTTTGAAAAAAACGCCCTTTTATGGTAACATTTTCAAAATTCTGTTCCGTAAGTTTACATGGCGACACCGATTGACGTTGTTGTGTTTAAATGTTGTAAAATTTGTCTGACGGGAAATCGCTGAAATCGTGCGTTATTTATCGGACAAAAAAGAAACTAAAGTTCGGCTCCCTCTCAAACTGTCGCTGCTGCGCGGATCGCGCCCAAAATCTGCCGGAGCCAGCCCCCAACGTTTGGCTCACAATGTTCCAAATTTCACTAAATCGGTTCACTTTCGGCGAACTCATATAGCCGAACGCGCGAAAGCCGTTCTTTGGGCCCATAATTATATTAAATCCATGATTCGTCTGCAATACATTCGAGGCGAACAACACGTGTAACGTATACGTGTTACAGGCACAAAATGTGTAGTAACTGGCAGTGTTTCATCAGAGTTAGACGCTTTCGACAAAATGATGATCGCAGTCAAGTTCGCGAATTTGCACGTATCTCAAATGTGAACAATACATTGAGAGGCTGTGAATTCCGTGAATTCTAAATGCAAATATGTGTTCTTGGCTGATGCGTGAAAAATGATAGATGGTTGTTATTTCTGGCTGAGCGACTATATGAACCGCGCTGACAAAAGAGCGTTTGACGCATGGCGTTAGAACGATGTTCTTGACTTCGGTTGTAACCGGCGCTGGTTGGTGTACGGTTACTGCGGTGTTCACTATAGTTATTAGGCCACGTCTCATGCATTGCGTACATGCGGCCTATTGCAACAAATGTCACACGTAGCATGGTCTGTCTGTGTATCTGTCTGTCTCTTGGGCACAAAGGTGAGCCCTGCAAAAACGGCTGAACCGATCGAGATGCCGTTTGGGGCTGATTCACCCGAGGAACCATACATTAGATGCGGTCAAGTTCGGACGAATCCATTCGCCGTCGCGAGGGGTGACGGCCTCGATGCGGCCTTTCGTCAAAATTCTTCGAGCGCTTGTTATACTGTAGGCCTATACCTGCTGTGTAGATGCAACCGCTTCGCTTTGCATTGAAAACACAACTCTACGACCCGTCATCAGTCTGCGACGAGACGACGACCGCCTACCTCCAATTGATACTTGATGTCAAGAAACTGTCATCTTACGACATGACGTCACTTATGACGTCATGTTGGCAATCACCGTTCCGCGCATCACTGATCTCCGTAGCTTGATGATAATTGGGTCATCTTCTGTAGTATATTTTTATTATTTATTCAGCATTCCAACCAGTGCGTGATGTACGAACCTCATTGACTACCACAGCGTGGACCACAAAGTGAATCCCGACCGTTTGTCAAGAAATTGTGCAAATGAAGCTTGATTAGTCAGAGACTTGAGTGCTACACAGCGTAGTACCACACAAGACTTGTATGCTACTGGTAAAATACGTAAAGATAATAAACTTCTAATTAAAACATGGCAGTAGAAAAATAGAGGGGTGTTAAGAAAATAATGTTGCTGATAAATAATGGTCTAGGAGTGGACTTTCATTGTCACATCTTTTGAAATAATAGTCGTGATTTTTAAAGCGGAGTCATTTCATGCACGCTAGCAGACGATAATCAGTCATCGTGGTTTCTTGCTAGTGTAGCATTAAATATTTAACATTATAGTTATAAAAACAACTTGAATACATACTACTTTTCTATTTATGAATATATCAAAATATCAATGAAATCACAATTTTTCTTGCATAGTTAGTGTTCTTAACACAATAAGAGTGAAAAAGATGGGTTTCACTTGATGGCGTAACCGTGTATGTTATCTTCTCAGTCGCGGAGTTAGCAACATTGTAAGCTACGTTGATGACATTGACTGTAAGAAGATTGATTGATTGTAAGCGTCTTAGTGCATAACGTGTACAAGAGAACTCACTGGTTGTACCTCTGGCTTTTTCCACGCGTTTTAAAGTTCCATGTTTTCTGTTTCTATGTGGTTTATTGTCTGTCCATGTATATCTCGTTGCACATGCCAACGTGATTAATAGACGGAAATGATGGCGATGATGATAAGCTAGTTACAGCGAGTGATGATATTGGGAAAACAATGGCCTCACTGTCGCACTAGCGAGTCACGTGATCCTGATCCTCATGACGTGGCCTACATGTCTCTCAGAAAGCTTCTATAAGCATGAAACATTCCGTCATCCACGATTCCACTTGATGTACTGTCTGCCGTGTCCGAAGCATTATGGTGGCTCCACCTGGTGAATCTCACGAACGTTACGAATACTTGATGTGTGATTAAGCTGGCGGGTCATCTCAACGAACAAGTGCTGCATCACTGATGTGAGCAGTGGCGTAGATGATGATCATCATCATGATGATGATTACGCTGCATGTTCAGCCTGTTGTTCGTTGAATTTTGCTCATTCACACGGTGTTCTCACTCACACAGCTGGTAATTTACTGGTTATCTCGTACATGATTGTCTGCCTGCAGTCCGAACGCGCTTTGTGCTATATTGAGTGAATGTCGTATATGCCTGTTAGGCTTGTCTATTACTTGTTAATACTGATTAACATCGACATGTCGGGGTTTTTGTTTCGCATTCACGTATTTATTTGTAACGCCACAAAGTGGAAAAACCTGAGAGATGGCGACGTTTGTCACGTAGTAAGTAATAACATAACATAGTATTTTAATACGACGAGGATTTCTCACAGAGTCTGATAATAACACAGTCACGTCTAGTCAAGTCCATCGTGAAACTGTCAGTGACAATGACTGACAGTCTGATACATGTTGACAACTCTGTCGTGTAAACGCGGCATAATTCCTGCCGTTGTATTGTAAATTGCATGCTTGTACGTGGGCCGAATATATTTTGTATATTGCACAGTTACACACCATGAGCCATAATAGCACGCCACATGACATTATTTTGGACGATGACTTATATTTGTACATGTTTGTACTCATGGAAACAGGAACGAATGCAGCTGTACACGGGAGGCGCACAACTCACAACATCACCCTGACTTAATTGTGTCTACACTCACCACCTGGTGAAACTAAAATAACATAATACAGCACATTTTGAAGTCAATCATCACAGTATTTTATTACTTAACTGTAAAAGTGAGTTATGTGAAATGTCTATTATACACGGTGTTCAAAGTGTCTGCCTTTTGCTCTGCTACACGGTGTTCAGCTGACGTTGACAGTGATAAACAGCAATGTCAATAACATGCTCGTCGTGATCTCTGCCATGTCTCCAACGTTCATCGCTGTCCTCAATACGCGGACAGTTATAAAGTCGTCAAGCCAGTCAGTAAGTATGCAAGAAGTTCAGATACCGCAAAGGGAGCGCCATGTTAGCAACTTCGTGCCGAATACTGTATCGTGGACATTCTACGCAATACAGCCATCTAGTTGACGTCTGCATTGTCTGCCTGTGATATCGAGAAGTCGTTAAGCATCGTCGTCATGACGTTTTAATATGTGTCCACCACCTACGATGTCTGATTCCTGTGCTAACATGATTGTCTTAGCTGCTATGCTACGTTTCTTGAGGTAGCCAACGGGACCTTACAAAAATTAACACTTGAAGCCTAGAACAATGCAAACTGAAGACAATTGAGCTGAAATATACAGGGTGCACCAATAAAACAATCCTGTAGAAAAAGCGTATGTAATTCAGCAGCACTCAGTACGGATTTGAGCCAAACTGTCAGATTTTATATGTGAGTATTCACACAGCATATCCTGCAAATTTCATTGAAGCAACTCATATGTTAACGGATAGGCCTACAACAGTTTAAACTTTACAGTTCACTGTTCACTTTTTCCGCATTGAATATTGACGAATAACGAATCAAACTTTGCACAGCTTTTCGTCAACAGTTCAACATTTCAGTGATGAATGTCAGCTGCTAACTCCATATTCACACAGAGTGTTCAAATGTTTACCAGCTGCAGCAACCCAGACTTCTGTCTACCGCTACCTGCACGACGCATCACAACTGAACTCATTGACCCGACGACAAAGCGTTTGCAACGTGTTCTAGCTCCAGTTTTTGTTAGGATAACTTGTTCTTATCACTTTAGATTCAAATCCTTCTCTTGAAGCGTCTGAATGTGCATTTTGTCTTCATTCCTCAGTTTATCGTGCTGAAAACATTAACAAATACCAATAAAATTGTAGGCATACGCAATAGTTTACTCTAAAAATGTACTCTTAAGTTCAAACAGTTGTAGTTTTTAAATCAAACAAAATATTGTAACAAAATAAGCTGCATTTCAGTGACGCCTGAATCCTCTATAAATTTGGTAAAAAAACTGCTACAATTGCGGATATATAGAATATTTCCTAATGGATTGTTTTTATTGGCGCACCCTGAAGTTCGTCTCAGCTGATCGCACCTAGTTCACGTGATAGAATGACTCCCGCATTGTTGTGTGACACAAAATTAACAAGGTGTCGCCCTAACGGGACGTAACCGTACTGGCCCACCGTGCAGTGTCGGCCACCCTACCGCCCACGCGCCCGGCGGCCGGCCGGTCCGCCCGCCGGCAGCGTTACAAACGACTACAAACGACGCCGACATACGACAGACGCCACAGAGCAAAACAATATGGTGGCCCTACACTACGTGAAGGCGGGCCAGTAATAAGCGATGATCTTCCGTGAATCGTGACATTTTATGAGATGCCGAGATATGACAATAATAGGACCCAAACTGAGCACTATGAAAGTATTTATATTTACCGAATGACTGCGGCATGAAAAACAAGAATATTAAACTTCATCGCTGTCTGCGCCGATCACGACCGTAGCATACATACATCAGTCACCGCAGTCTGTACGACTGTCTGTCTGTCTGTCTGTATGTTTGCCTGTCTGTCTGCTAGCTCTACACGAAGCGTGCTATCGCATTGACTGCAGACTCGTGCCGCCGTAGGATAATAAACGAAAGTGCACACACACAAGTTGTAATGAGTTAAACTACTCTTGTTGCTCATCTTTCTGCTAATGTCATATTTATAAGAACTGAACATACACATGTTTTACTGTAGCAGTATGCAACGTATAGGACTATTTCGATTTAATACCGGTTGTGGC
>Ga0209780_1000842_pt1 | contig 18344 bp, 23 predicted proteins | sample WorMetexBAHAMAS2_FD_187384 | JGI IMG/M metagenome (GOLD analysis project Ga0209780, IMG submission 187384) | Marine gutless worms symbiont microbial communities from Max Planck institute for Marine Microbiology, Germany - Inanidrilus exumae... | ecosystem: Host-associated > Annelida > Digestive...
GTCCATTCGTTGAGTTCAAGCCCGAGTCGGCGGTCTTTGTGGGCAACCGCAGTTTGGAGTTGTTCTCCGCGCGTTGTTCGTTCCGGTAGGGATTTAGGCCTGCGGCGCTTGTAGTTGAGTCCGCTTCTAATGTCTTTGAGGATTTCGGTTCTTGGGGGTTGCTATCGCGTGAGTTGGATTTGTTTTTTAAGGTTGTTTCGTTGTTTTTGGTTTTAGGCTCGGCGATAGCGGGTGGTGGCACTTTGTTTTTGTAGTCCGAGGTGGGCTTGGATGTTGTGTCGTCTTTGGGCTGATTCGGTGCGATAGGGTTCAGTTGTTCCATTGTTTGCGTGTGTTCTTGGTGTGTTTGGGTGTGGTCCTAATATTTTGCTAGTTTGTTTGGTTCTGAGGTAGTTCGTTGTGTGGTTTGGCTAGTTGTGCTGTCTTGCCATTGTATGGGGTGCGTTTTCTTGTTTGCAAGTTGATTGTTTTGGGTTTGTGTACGTTTGTTAGTGAAGAGGGGGGTATGCTTAAACCTTCTTTAATCCCACTTTTTGCGACTTCCTCATTAAGGGAATCCATTAAATTATAGATTTGGATACCTTCGCCGGTTTGCAAGGTCATTTCATTAAAATAGATATTCATTTTTTACCTCAAATTAGGAACGGTATTCATTAGCATTATGTAGGGTGGATACGCTCACCCTACATATCATTTAAATTATTTAGGGACAAGTCTATTTTTGTCTGTTCATTAAAATTCTAGCAATCCTAGCTGAAACAAAATAGAATAGAAAGGAGGCAGTAGCTTTTCATGCTTTTCATACGCCCCATTTCTTTCTACATCTTTCACGACTTTTTCTCTCATGCGAATTAATTTTTTGTGATTTAAATCTAATATCTTTATCATATAAGTAGCTTTTTTGAATTCTTCAGAGCCTTCCTTCTGCTTAGGTAAAATTTATAGGGTTAAATCATCATAGACAAAATAGTCTTCTATATCCTTGACTTCGATAGGATTTAAAAAATAGTATTCATCATATTCATTACCTTTCCGGTGTTCACAAAATTCTTTCTTTGGCTGCTGATTGGTTTTTGGGATTTCACAATCAAAGCCTTCACAAGAAACCGACAAATTGCAATAGTCAAAAGTTAAAAATTCATAGGATGATCTCGGACGAATATGCTCAATATGAGAACGAATATGTGCATTACTTTCCTTCTCTGTTTTAGGAAGTAACTTCTGTTGACAGTAAATACATAATCCACCTTGCTCATAATACAAATTCTGATGAAGACTCAATTTGATGTTGTCATCAAATTCATTCCAAGCTGAGGGGCGACTATTTATGAGGTACTGATCAAACGCTTTGCAACAATCAGATTTATCTATATAGCGCATATTCATTTCCTAGCTTGTATGATGGACAGTTTATGTATAATACGCATGATGATAGGATCAGAACGACCTAAATCACTCATCAACGATTCTATAAGCGTTTTATTTTTAGGCTCATCTATTTTGTCCGGTTGCGATTTTAAAAGTTCAATAACCCCATTAATTCGCTTTTGAGTCTCCCAATCCCTTAGCGGTGTCCCCATCACCTCATCCAAAATGTCATTTGGCTCATTCCCTCTTGTATGAAACCCTTTATCTCTGGCATTAAAACATTCAACAGTTTTTTTCGCTTCATTCATATTTAAGACAAATAAATTATCCGGCTGAATCGAGGCAATGATGTGTGGAGAATGAGTAGCCAGAATAATTTGATTATTTCCTTGTATATTGTGGTATAACTTTAACACTTCTTGTTGCCAAGTCGGATGTAAAGAAGTTTCCGGCTCATCGACCATGATAAGGCTGTTTTGCGGGCGTAACTTATCAAATAAAATGGCCTTGTAATAGAGTTGTTTCTCTCCACCTGATAACTCATTAGATAATACCATTGAGCCATCAAAAGACTTGAAAATCGGTTGTTCTAAGTTTATATCGACAAGTACGGTTTTTAAGCTGACTCCTTCCAGCAATTTATTAATCTCGCCAATAGCCTGCTCTATCACTGCTTTTGGGATTAAATCTCTATTAGCCATTACTTTTTCTTGAACCAATCTAACAATATGTGTTTCTACGGTTTTCTGGTAGGAAAAAATGTTAATAGGAAAAACAATGCCATTCGAGTCAGATGAAATGTCTGTCATGGCATTATTGGAGATAATGCTATGAACGGCAGAAAAAGACAACACCTTAAATAGACTTCTCAGATCATCCTCTGGTAGTATTCCAAAAAAGGCAAAATCATTCTGACGAATAATAAAGCCTTTTTCAGTTCTTTCTAATTGATATAAAAGCTTAATATACTGTCCTTTCGTTTTAATACGCTTTTCTAGTTGTTCAAATTCATTTCGATTCCCCACAGATTTATTGATTTTAGAAGTAAATTTATGGACTAGTGAGATCATACGTAATTTTTCATCATTAGAAATGTCTAATTCCAATTCTACCTCATCGCAAATAAGGGCATTTTGGTCTTCCTCATACTTGTGTAACAGGCTTCCCACTTTGAATAGATTGAGACTCTCAGAAAAAAGTCTTTGTAATAACTGGAGTAAAGAGGTTTTTCCGGAACCATTTAGGCCAGCTATAACTATAGTATCTAAAGTTTTTCCATTGTTATCCGTAAAATATATCGTCACATCCTTAAACATTTTATAATTTTTAATCTGAATTTTCCTTATTTTCATATAATCACCTCGTAATAAATCAATGCTTGTTTTCTCGTTCCCGCGCGCCAGCGTGGGAATGCAGTCACGACGCGCCAGCGTCGAAAGTATTGCCGCAAACTAGATAGACGCTGGCGCGTCCAGACTGGGTTCCCACGCTAGCGAACCAGAAACAAATCATCAGAATCTGCCCTATACGCCATGCTCAACCCATCCAATAGTTGCCTAACTAACCCTTTTGCAACACTATTCCAAACTAAAAACCGTATTGATTCTGTTTAGAATTCAAACGAGCTCATGGTAAAATGCCCCTTATCATTAAAAAATACAATGATTTGAAAAGTAGCTTGCATTACCCCAAAAACTTTACGTATAAAAGTAATAGTTAAAGTAAAACTGGGTTGACCTAATTGACTTTTCATATCTCTCCACACTTCCATATGCGGAAGTACTGGACGTAAAGGTCCGACAGGGTGATAACAAGAATACTGATCAAAGTTGGGATCAGCTGACTCTCCCTTTACACAGTAAGTTGCACATTTAGTGAATGGGCAAGCTTGTATATGTTGTTGGATTTGGTTTCGACACTCTTCGCTAAGTGGAGGTAATTCCAAAACAGCAATATTAACAGGATATTGATTTTTTGCCATAGAGATATTTTTTACAGGCTCTGAGCCTAGTAGCTCGACATAACTTCATCACAGGATATTTTACAGCAATAATTTTTTGGTGATGAAAACGTACAAATGTTTTGTAATCAATAAGTTAATAAACATATTTACTGATATAATATAAGCTATTGAATATAAAGAACTTACTTCAATCAATCACCAAAAAATTTACAGTGCCGGATATTTTACAGCAAGAATGAATTATTTAGGGACGACTCTAGTAAGTATTATTGCGTACCACTTAAACGCTGATAAGCAGTAGCAAGCGCCGTTTCATCACCCACATTGCCAGGGAATATCACCACCGGTAGCTTGGCAAAGTGAGGATGGTCTTCTGGGCAGCGCACCACTGAGCAGCCCGGTAGAATTTGCCCCAAGACGCGGGAGGTGCGTAGAGCTAGCCCGCTGCTTAATACATCATTGGATGTGATACCCCCTTTGCTGATTAAAAAGCCCAATGTGTCTGGTAGGTTGCGGACAATATCCATTAAAAATGCAGAAACGGCTTCACCAAAAGCCAGACGTGTGGCTTGGTCAGCAAAGGTCTTTTCTGTGCGGCTGGTATAGATTGCTAGGGTTTTGCCTTGATCATGTAAAGATTGTGCTTTTGTGATGATCTCGTTTAACAGGGCTTGGCGTTCTGATGTTATGCGTTCTACATCTACTTCAATAGAGGCAATTGAACTTATTTTCAGTAATTCATTGAGTTGCTGAGTGGTTTTTTTGACGTGTGAGCCAACAATCACCGCACCCGGTTTGCCATCACGCACATAAGTCTGCATGTCTTGTGCCTGAATCGGTTGTGGTGGTAATTGCGCCAAAGCCGTGAGCAAACTGGCGGCACTACGAAACAAAAAGTGCTTACCCTCAGCAGCGGCAGCCATTAATTGAGTACAGAAGTTATTGAGATCGTTCTGGTTCTCAGCATCTACCGCACAACAAACATTATCTTTGAGTGCCATTAAACGTTGTTGGCAATCGCCGCGCACATCTTTGAGTAAAAATCGTTCAACTTCGCCCGCTTTAATGCGTCCCCGCGTTTTTTCTTCCACATAATCTGGCAGATAACTATAGCTATAAGCAAACACCGAGTCATTGGCAAATTCAGTCTGATGTACCGGCACCTCTTCACCATTGACAATCAGGTAGTGGATACTGTCGCGGGTAATGCGCCCGCCTTCAAAAAAGGCCGGCACCATAAAATGTGCATCAAAAGGGCCCAATTTTTCACTGATGACATCTGTTTCTACGGGATAGTGGCCACGTAAGGTGGAGTCAGAACGGCTCACCATGACTGGGTTAATGGGATGTCCGTCCGTTGCCAATTGGGATAATGCTTGTTTTAAGTTAATACAGACTTCACGGGTGATTGTTTGGGCACGATCAGCATCCATACCCCGTGTGTTTGTCAGTACAAAAAACAGTGGTGCTTTATTGGTAAGTCCGGTTTTAAGTGTCTCTACGTCCCACTGGGTTAATAGCAGGCAACTGTGTACTGTTTGTGAACCGGTAGGATCATCGTCTAAAACAATAATTTTGGTTTCAGCCATTTTTTTAATCAGCCATGGTTAAACATACTTTGATACGACAAACAAAATATATACCTGTTGCAATGATTAAAGAACTAAGAAGTCTTAAATTAAGATCATTGATTACAAATAAAATAGAATAGCCACCAAATACGACAATTGATAATATGGCAACTATTTTTGTTGAGCATGACATGCATTTTTTTTCATGCCAGTTCTGAATTATAGGTCCAAAAGTTCTATTAGTTATCAGCCATTGATGCCATTTATCAGATGATTTGGCAAAACAACCAGCAGCCAACAACAGAAATGGAGTTGTAGGCAGCAATGGTAAAAACACGCCTAGCGTGGCTAATCCTACGAGTATAAAACCTAACAATTTGTATAGTAACATTTTGGATACCGTTACGCCCGCCCCAGCTTGGCTCTGAAGTTATGTATTGAAATGCGATATTTTGCTTGGAGCAGGAGAGAATGAGTCGGTGTTACATGTTTGCCTGTTTAAGTCGCTGAAAAATAAATACATCCTATATGTTCATAATCAGGGTCGATGGCAAATCGTATTCTTTCCAGAAAACCACCAAAACCCAAGACCGTTGGGCCTTTCCAATCCTCACAAAAAAGAAAAGTACCCTCTATGACTAAATCTTCTCCCCAATCGGCGGTTAAACCGACATCAACTCGATAGAGAGTCCCCTCAAAATTGCCAAGTCTGGTGTTAAGTTTCCGCGTGCCAACCGGAGAACCTAAAAAAATATTTTTACGTAAAAACGTTTGATAAACCTCATTATCAACTACAGACAATTCAGAACCCGTATCTAACAGTGCCATTTGTGTTGCTTTGATGCCCGTAAATTGACACTCTACGCCCGTTATTAATTTGTATGAACCGACATCATACAGAGGGTACAGATAAGCACCGCTGGTACTCCATTGAGAAATCGCACGGTTATGTCTATAAAGCTGATTCATAACAACTACATCTCCAGTTTGAGGTTGATAAATACAGCCGAACTCAATTGACCTGAACTGTCCATAACCCGATGTAATTCAAGAAAACTCTCATGGGCACCCAACAAATCACCATCATGGAGAGCCACCCATTGTCCCTTGTACTCTTCGTGATGTTTCTTAAGCCATGCAATATTTTTATGGGGGGGAATGCCAGTTGCGGGTCTTGTGCCTTTTATAATAGGTCTTGGAATATCGTTCATAGTCGTTACCTTTTGTTTACTAATTCAATATTTTAACCCGTTCTAACATAATGTCAGCCGTAATGCCATTTTTCTCGTTCCCACGCAAAGCGTCAATGCCATTAAGTTAAGGAATAAATGTTTTATAAACAACCGTTTATATACTATATGGGCTGAGCTGATTGGGCGTAGCGAAATAAGGTAGCCCAGCATTTAACCATTCTGTTGGCTTAGGTTTTTTTGCGGCGCCGAAAAATATAGGCAGACCGAGCAAATATCCTATTGAAACTAAATGAATTAATTCTTAACTTAATGGCATTGACGCAAAGCGTGCGTGGGAATGCAGATTGTGACGTTCTGCGTCACTCCTTTTGTTTACTAGCTCAAGGTTTTAACCCGCTCTAACATAATATCAGCCGTAATGCCGTTAAAATCCATGATTTCGGTAGGCGATGCTGTCGTTTCTCCGCGTTTCCAGCAAATGACATCACGCTTAGGCGCACGAGTACGCAATAACACCGGCTCCAATGGCGCACTGGGTCCACCGCTAACCGCTAATAACACGTCACCGTCAAATAATGTATTGAATTCATCATCATTCATGAACTGATTATCCGGTTGAGCGACTGTGTTCCAAGAAATATCTGTTGGACGATACAAACGACGTGGATTCAAGACTGCAACAATACGCACTCGGTAGCCTTCTGCTTCAAGTTTGTCCTTGGCTTGAAACACCGGTAAATAAATCATGTCGCCGGTAACGGCAAATACCACAGTCCCTTTTTCACCGCTTTCTGATTCATAGATAGTGGCAGCACCTTGATTGATAGCAGCACGCGCTTCATCCAGCGACATATAAATGGGTAGTGGACTTTTCGAGGCAATGATGACCATGCCTTTGTTAAAGCTATTGGTCGCGTATTCATAGGCCACTTGCATGGCGTTAGCATCGCAAGGGAACAACGGATAAACGTTGCCATTACGCATCATCGCAGCGAAATAGTTTTCAATTTCAGGGCGTTGATGAGTCCAGCCGTTACGTCCTTGTTCCAGTGCGCCTGCCGTAAACATAGTCACAATAGAAGGAGTTTTACGGCGCAGTTCAGCCATTGCCTGAGTCACCGTTTGTACAATGGGCCAACCGTTAATTGCAAAGGACTCGTATGATAACCAAAGAGAACGGGCACCAAATAGGGCCAAGCCCGCTGCAAAACCGGCACAGGCATCTTCATTTAATGGCTCGTACACTTGCCCTTCAGGTTCTTGATTGTAGAGAGGATCCTGCGTAGGGTGACGGATTTTTAATGCGTCATTGATGTTTTTCATTGCAGAGGCTTCATTGCCATCGGCGTTAGTGACTACAAAGCGTTTATCTGCTTGCCCCACTTGTCCCACCAGTGCGCCCAGAGTTGTTGAAGGAACTGCTTTTTCATCTTTGCCAAAGTCCTGCATTTTCAGAGTGGGTAGTGGTGATAACGCCAATTCTGATTCAGTCACTACGGTTTTGGCTGCCGGTCCACCGCCGGCACGGTAAAAGTTATCACGCACAATTTGCCACGCTTCTTCAGGTAAAGCGCGACGTTGTAAACCTTCAATAATATGAGGTTTATCCAGCGTATCTGTCGGATAGAGGTTATGTGATTTTGCGCCAACTGTATGTACACCAGCCCCTTTTAATTGTTTGATAATAAACGCGGTTAACTTACCACCCAGTGCTGATTTAGCGGCTTTGTCCATGCCTTGCAGTACAGCCTTGGTAAAGTTCAGGCGTTGCGAGAAAGAAAAGTAGGTACTATCTGCAAAAGCACCTTCCTGATCGGAGTCATCGTATGCTTTCGCATCAACCAAAATGACTTCTTCAAAACCATGACCTTTCCAATATTCCACCATCTGTTCATTATTGTGTAGTGAAACCATGGAATGATGCTCTTGAGAGTAGCCATTCCAGATTAATACCGGTAAGAAGTTGGTGATGTCTGGAAAAGCTGTGTGGAAGTGCATCATGGAGTTGAGTACATAAGGCTCACCCATGCCACCGTCGCCAATAGTGACTGGAAATAATTTATTCCGGTGGAGATAAGCACCAGCCATGGCAAAATGTTGGCCTTGACCCAAGGGTCCGGCAGGGGATAGCAGACCGGGAATAGCCCCAGAAAGGTGGCCTAGCAGACCGTGTTTTTCACGAAATCGTTTCATCATATCGTTCAGAGTGTAAATGCCCATCTCTTCAAGAGAGGCATCTAAGAACATAGATGAGTAAAAACCTGGCGCATGATGGCCCACTTCAGTGACAATATTGGTATGACCGAGCATCATCAATGCCGCATGGGCTTCTGCACTGGACGCAAAACCGCCCGGGTGGCCGGAGCCTTTCGAGCCGGTCACTTGCAATGTGATATAACGCAATGCGTCTGCTCCCAATAGGGTTTGATAAGCCGCTTTATCATCATTAGCGTCACTGATGGCGCTTTGGCCTTCGCTAATCACGGCATCACTGGCATAAGTGTCAAAATCAGGCCATAGATCGCCAAAGTGCTGGATGCCTTCACAAAAAGCTGGCAATTGAGTGTTTTTTTTAGCAGCGTTTGTGCTCATGGTGTGGGTTCTGCTCCGTTTGTTATTTTGTAATACATCATAATGTTGTGAAAAATGGTAAGCTTCTGAACTATCGCCTTGCGTCAGTCGATATATCCACTAAATGTCAATGTAAGTTTGAGGATGCGCCAAGATAAATCAAGCTTATTACGACCTTACTTAAGCATATTGTTGATTTTAAACACTAACTGATAAATAAATTTCTGTCCTTTCCAAATCAACCTGTGTATCTATCACAGCAAGATTAATAAGTTGACCTCTAATCCACTATGCCGTAAAATACGCAGCGCTGAAAGGTCGGGACGCGATTGATCGCCCCCGATTTTTTACTTCAGGGCGCATTCACATGCGCTATTGACATTAATATGGCGGCCGGTTTGTCTGACAAAAGGCCCTTCGGGCGAGTATGACCCCGGGATGGGTTTTTTCAGACAAAGTCATATTTCGCCTTACTCAAAAGGAACACATAGTTTAATGAAAAGCTTAGACTCAAAAAAAATACTATTTGCTCTGATGGCGGGTTCATTCACGCTTGGATCTTTGTCCGTTGCAGTGGCCCAGGACACAAGCAATATGCCGTTAGCCCCCCTTCCCAGCAAGCTAAAAACAGATCCCTCTCAATATGAGGAAAACTTACTTTGCAGGCTGGACCACCCGGGCCAGATTTATCGCTTTTCCGTCGAGTGCCGGGGCTATGCGACTTATCTCGATGTAGAGGTTGCGGATTGTTGTATAGCTGGCGACCATTGGCAAGTGAAGGCCAAAGTGTGGGATGTATACCCGAATACGGCCGTTGCCTCCGCTCCTGGGCAAAGGAACGTTTTTGGCGTCGCGGCACGGGTTTACAGCTATGGTGATCAACCCCTCCGCGCATTGGTTGAGTGTAGTTATCCCCACGGAGTCAATGTGTTTTCAGCGGGAGCGTATTTAAGGTTGAGTAGCGATGGCAAGTGTGACATCAAGAACCTCGGACTGAGGGATGAAATAGACCGCGCACCGTAGTACAGTGGTTACTACTATATGGGGGCTGTAGCGAAGCTCCCATGTTTATTTGTTGTTTGGGTTCTTTGAACGCCGGACGGGGTTTGCAACCCCGTCCAGCACATAATTCAGACAATTAGCGGCGGGCAAGAAGGCGTAATATTTAGGGCAGTGTTTTAACTGTTTCCAAATTTAAGCCAGTCGCACCCGCTATTTGTTCATCTGTTAAAACACCAAGCTCCTTCAAATTACGAGCGGATTCTTTTGCCTTCTCTTCAGCCGCCTGTTTGGCCTTATTTTCAGCCTGTTTAATCCTATTGTCAGCCTCCTTCAAACCCTCAACCCTACCTTTTTCAAACGGTTCCTGCTTAATTTGCTCTTCACCATATTCATCAAACATCCGCGCACGTTCTTCCGGTGTCACTTGATCTTTTTCAATCAATTCGAAAACATGTTGGATTTCAGGATGCTGATAATGGGACTGGCGGCTGGACGGGGTTTGCAACCCCGTCCGTAACGTTTTAGATCGCGGAAATAGTGGGATTTAACGTTACGGACGGGGTTGCAAACCCCGTCCCGCAAGTAATCCCATGTTGCAACGAAAGAATAAAAAATAAAGGGATTATCTTTAGCAAAAATGCTTGAGCATTTTTTTATTTATATCTGGCGAAATTAAACCTCAAGTATTATAAATAACAATTTCATTTAGAGAGTAAGACTGCTGATATGCGGGGTTGCCAAATGGATACGCTATCGCTTAATCCACCCTACATGGTCTTAACTTAATGGCATTGAATGACAGGCGGGGCAGCACTTCATCCTATAATGAGCAGTGCAATGTAGGGAACGGCATTAAATACCAGAAATATAATCTTAAATAGCCCTAAGAACGAGTAAATGACCACGTTAAAGACTTCCCTAGAAATGGGAAACCATTTGCTTTGTATGCGGTACGCCCATTCATTGGCGAATACAATAATCATAGTCCAGAAAACCAGCAGGGTTCCGTTTATAATTGTACACCACATGAAGAATGTTTGGAGCGTCTGAATATCCATAATCTTTCTCCATAATAGATAAAAAAATATTTTAACATTTTGGCTAAAATAAATAATTAGAGATCGCTAAAACTTGGGTTGTAATATGTTCCATTGTATTCTCTATGAACCTGAAATACCACCTAATACTGGCAACATTATCCGTTTGTGCGCTAATACCGGTGTGCAACTGCATTTAATTCATCCGCTTGGGTTTGATTTGGATGATAAAAAACTCAAGCGTGCTGGATTGGATTATCACGAATGTGCGCGTGTTCATGAGTATCATTCTCTGGCGCTTTTTTTGGAAAAAGTTCAAGTGGCACGGTTATTTGCTTGTTCAACTCGGGGAAAAATGTGTTATACAGTCCCAAGTTATCAGGCAGAAGATGCCTTTTTATTTGGTCCTGAAACGCGAGGTTTGCCGCAAACTTTGCTGGATCAGTTGCCGCCCGAGCGGGTGATACGGATTCCGATGCAGGTTGGTAGTCGTAGTATGAATTTATCCAACGCTGTCGCGGTGATTATTTATGAGGCGTGGAGACAATTGGGGTTTAAGATTTAAATCATATATTTATATATAAGGATCTTTTATGAACAAGCTTAATTTTTTCGGTCTGCTGGCTGCACTTGTTGTTTTTCCGGCACTAGCCGCCGCCATCTCAAATTTTTCCTCGCAAAGTGGCACGCTGCGAATTCCAGAAGTGAGTGTGGATGGAGAAGTTCATTTTTACAATGTTGAACTTCAGTTGGATTTTGCCACAGGAGGTTTTGAACTGAAGCGATTCGCTACTCGTGAGGCTGTGAAAGCGCGATTGGCTGTTCCCTTTGATTTGTTTGTCGGACAAAGTGCAAGATTGGGTGCAGTTGAGATTCAGTTTGTTGGTATTCAGGAGGATTCTCGTTGTCCGACAGATGTGGATTGTATATGGGCGGGGAACGTGGTTGTCGTATTGCGTGTTTATCAGGAGCGAGAAGGGGTGGAAGTCCTTTTAAATACCAATTCGGTTGTAGGTCCAACGGCTGTTAAATTGGATAAGTATAATTTGGAACTGGAAAAAGTGAGGCCAATGCCCGTCAGTACCCAAGCGATTTCTGAATCGGAGTATGTAATCACTTTGGTGGTGACAGGCAGTTTTTAATTAACAGGATGGAGGGTGTTTATGTGAGTTTTTACTCGATTATCGACAATAACATCTTTGGGGCGCACTTGGCTTTTGAGTATCAGTCCTTCTAGGGTTTTGCAGCGACTCAGTGCCACATAAAGTTGTCCGTGTGCAAAGGTTCCCCAGCCTAAATCTATAATGACTTTGTCAAATTGTTTTCCTTGGCTTTTGTGGATGGTGATCGCCCAGGCTAGTTTGAGTGGGTATTGTGTGAATGAGCCAATCACTTCGGTGGTCACCGTTTGCGTTTTTTCGTCAAATTTGTAGTTCGGTATTTCCCATTTCACGGGTTTTACGCGGTAGATTTTTTTATCTGGTGTTTCTACTTCGATTTGCCCTGTTTTGATTTTCTTGATTTGGGCTAGAGTACCATTAACCCAACGTCCTTCATTGTCGTTTTTGACAAACATGACTTGTGCGCCTTCTTTGAGGGATAAAGTTAAGTCCGTCGGGAGAGTGCCTTTGTCAAATTTACCTTTGATTGCGCCTTCAAATTGGCGCAACGGTTTGGGTAGTTTTTCTAATTGCGCCGTATTGATTTGTGAGGCTATTTTGTTAGTCGTTGTTAGTGTGATGTAATAGTCGTTGAGTTCTGGTTCAAATTGCGGTTGATAACGCTGATTAATTTGTTGTATTTCGCTGTGAGCGGCTTGGTTGTTACGAATGCTATTGAGTAGTTGGATAAATTGTTGCTCTTGGTGGCGAAAAACTTTGGTTAGTTCTACAAATTCTAGGGTAATTTGTTCAAATACTTTGGCACTGAAAAAGAAGGGACTTGAGTAGGTACTGTTAAATAATTTGGCTTCTTCATCGTTGGAGACAACCGGAGGTAGTTGAAATAAGTCACCAATAAAAATCATTTGTGCTCCGCCAAATGGTTTTTGAGGATTTTTGCCGTTCAGGCGCAGAAATTTGTCTATGACATCCATCATGTCGGCTCTTACCATTGAAATTTCGTCTATGATAATAGTGTCAATCGATTGATAAAGTTTGCGTCTTTTGGGTGATACGGTTTTGATTTCGTCAGGATGAATGGGGCGAGGTGGTAGTCTAAAAAAGGAGTGCAGGGTGGAGCCGCCTACGTTGAGGGCGGCAACGCCAGTGGGTGCGAGTACTACGATTTTTTTTTCGGTGATTTGTTTGAAGTGTTGTAGTAATGTGGATTTGCCGGTGCCCGCTTTGCCAGTGATGAAAACGCTTTGTTCGCTTTTTTCCATTAAGTTAATGGCTTTTGCGAATTCGTCGGTGAGTTCTAGTTTATCGTCAGGCGTATTTGGGGAGTGGCTGGTTTCGTTTAGGGCTATATTCCAACTTTCTACCGTCCATTGAGCGAGTGCTTTGTCGATTCCTAAGTTGTCGTGTAGGCGTTGGCTTAGGTGGGATAATAAGGCGGAATGAGTTAGGTTTTGCGGGGGGGTTAGTAAGTCGGTGGCAATATTTTCACGAAGTGCATGGGTGAGCATGAAAATTTCGCGTTTGTGTTTGCTTTGACATTTGTCGCGTAGTAGGCTTTCAAAGTTGTCAGTGTCGTCAGTTATGGCTGTGCCGTAATTGTTGATGATTTCGGAGAGTATTTTTCTCATATGAGTTGTCAGTTGGGGCGAGTTGTAAGGTTTGGATAATAATTTAACAAATATTTTGGAATATTTAAAGTTTTATTGAAGAGAAGGGAGATGTGTTAGATTTGTTGCCTTTCAAAGTAGGCAATTCAAAGAATGGAAATCATAGCGATTGGAGGAATATTATAATATAATAAGTCGCTTGAAGTTCAATAGGAGTGTAAAGTATGAATAACTTTGATGATGAGGAATCATATATGGGTTCGGTAAACCATAGTCTTGCACAAGTTATGATAGCAAGCTTACTTGTAAATGATGAAAGGTTCACAGTTTTAACGGAATTAAGCCTAGATATTAGCCAGCATGATTTAAGTGAGTACAGCATAAAGGCTAAAGATGAGCTGAAGCCGGATATTTGTGTGTATTCAAGCGAAATTGGATTCCAAGAATTCGATATTGTGAAAATGACCGAGATGCCTTTATTAGCAATCGAAATCCTTTCTCCGACTCAAGGTACTAAAGAATTGAAGGATAAGATTCGCGCTTATTTTGATTTAGGTGTTAAATCATGCTGGTTGGTGATTCCCGATGCTCAACTGATAAGTGTTTATGCAAAACAAGGTGGTTTTAGGAATTTTGATATGCGCGATACTGAGGTTATTGATGAGGTAGTGGATGTTCGTTTGCCTATTGCGAAGGTGTTCGGAAGGCGTTCTAATGAGGCTCAAGCGGTAGCTTAAATAGGAACTATTATGGTGGGCTGCGGGGTTGGAGGTGTGCAGCCCCGTCCGTGACGTTAAATCTTATTCCAGACAATGATCTTTGTCCTAGCCTAAAACGTTGCGGACTGGGTTGCAAACCCAGTCCAGCACAGGGGCATAAAGATAGCGATGGATTTATGCTATAATCTCAAACTTCGCAAACATGTCAGGTAAATGGCATATTCCAGGAAAATTATGTATGGATTGGAAAGCATTATCGACCACATCACATTATCAAACGGCTGTTGCTGTTAAAAATGAATTGATGCTGGGTAACACAGAAGAATCCATCAATGGCATTGAGGAGTTAATAGACGCTTTGTCCCGTTCAGAAAGAAGAGCTTTAAGAAGCCAATTGATACGGTTAATGATGCATGTCATCAAGTGGAAAATCCAGTCGGAACGACGTTGTCGCAGTTGGCTGATAAGCATTGAAAATGCGAGAGTTGAAATTGAGGAAATATTGGAAGAGGAGCCGCATTTAAAACCGGAAGTGCCCAGATTATGGGGTAAATGTTTTAGTGCGGCGATTCGTATTGCTAAACAGGAAACCGGCATTAAACCGACTTTGCATGAATTGAGTGAGGAGGAGGTGTTTGTTACTCAGTATGCTTTGGGTGAATAATTACTGATGTTAGGCAGCCTCATTCCCAAACCACATTTGTGGACGAGGAAAGTAAAAATATAGTTTTTTTGTAGGGTGGGCAAAGTGTTTTTTTGCCCACCCGAGGGCTACATCTTGCTTAATTTGATCGCCCCCAAACCACATTTGTGAACGAGGAAAGTAAAAATATAGTTCTTTTGTAGGGTGGGCAAAGTGTTTTTTTTGCCCACCAGCTGATGTTAGGCAGTCTCATTCCCAAACCACGTTTGTGAACGAGGCAAGTAAAAATCTAGTCCTTTTGTAGGGTGGGCAAAGTGTTTTTTTTGCCCACCAGCCCTCGGGTGGGCAACAAAAACACGTTGCCCACCCTACATCTTGCTTAATCCTATTATCATCCCAAAAGCACGCCACGTTGCTAGAATTTAGATCCGTAAAATTAATTCCGTTCGTATAGAGGTACATCATTCCATCAATTACGTCTCCTATCGCTCTTTGAAGTATCATTTCAATTGCCCCTTCAGCATGGACTGAATCGGCTAATTTGATTAAGTCCGCTAGGGAACCATTCGCTACTTTCATAGTTATAAACTTGCTGGTGGAATCTTCGATTGAAATTACGTTAGGATGATCCAATATTCCTAACAGCTTACGGTCTCTCAGGTAGGAAATCGCAAATTGATGTTCTGCATAGGGAAGCTTCAATGCTACTACCGAACCATCCGCATTCGACACCTCATAAACAGCGCCCTCCATTCCTTCGCCCAGTATTCTTTGTACCTTAAGCTTGCCTATGTCTAAGTCCACCTCCTCGCCAGGGTCATAATATCCCTTTTCTAATGTGCTGATTTGTTCGCCAAAATACTCTTTCACATCGTCATAATTATAGCTATTGGTAAGTATCTCTTTGATAGTAGTATCCTGAGCCCAAATCGAATCAAATGAAACCAAAGTAAATAACAAAAATGCTGATATAATCAATCTACCGAACATAATTATCTCCTATTTTCGCGCGACGTGCGACTTTTTAAAAAAGCTTATAAAATGATGGAGTCCAAAGCTTTAGCTTTGGAAGCTCGCTTCCAAAGCTTCAGCTTCGGACTCCATTAATGGGAGTATCAAAAGTTAGTTGCGCGTCGCGTTATTTTCGTATATATAAATAAAAACCTAAAACCTTGAAACGCGGATTTTGCGGATTACGCAGATTACACGGATCAAAAATAAAAGTCAAAAGATCGGATGATGAGTGTTTTTAGGTTTTTAATCCGTGTAATCCGAGTAATCCGCAAAATCCGTGTTTCAAGGTTTTTATATTCCCCGCAACAAATCCTCCTGCAAATCTTCAACATCTTCTAAGCCCACTGAGATGCGAATCAGACCATCACCAATTCCAGCCGCCTGGCGTTGTTCCGGCGTGATGCGCCCGTGAGTCGTTGTTGCCGGGTGCGTAATGGTGGTTTTGGTGTCGCCTAAATTGGCGGTGATTGACATGATTCGCGTTGAGTCAATCACGCGCCACGCGGCTGTTTGTCCGCCTTTGACTTCAAAGGAGACGAGTCCGCCAAAGCGTTTTTGTTGTTTTTTAGCCAATTGGTGTTGGGGGTGGGTGGTTAAGCCTGGATAGTAGATGCGTTTTACAGCGTCTTGTTTTTCCAGCCATTGTGCCAATGCCTCGGCATTGTCGCAGTGTTTTTGCATACGCAAGTCTAGCGTTTCTAAGCCTTTGAGAAATATCCAGGCGTTAAATGGACTCATGGTGGGTCCGCCTGAGCGAAGTATGGGAAAAATTTCTTTTCCAACAAGGCTTTCCGAGCCGATTATGGCTCCTCCCATGCAGCGTCCTTGTCCATCCAAATATTTGGTGGCAGAGTGAATGACTATGTCTGCGCCTAAAGATAATGGTTTTTGTAGTGCTGGAGTGCAAAAGCAGTTGTCAACCACCAGTAGGCAGTTGTGAGTCTGAGCGATTTCGTGCAGCGCCGATATGTCTGCTAGCGCCATCAGGGGATTGGATGGCGTTTCTAAAAATAAGAGCCTAGTATTTGCTTGAATAGCGGTTCGCCAATTGTCCAGATCATTTAGATTGACAAAGGTGGTTTTTATGTCAAATTTGGACAAAATGGTATTGAACAGGGTTAGTGTTGAGCCAAACAGGCTTTGTGAGGCAACAATATGGTCGCCGGCTTTGAGTATGCCTAAGCAGGTACTAAAAATAGCAGCCATGCCGGAGGAGGTTGCTATGCAGCGTTCTCCGCCTTCTAGGGAGGCAAGGCGTTCTTCAAAGGTTCGCACTGTGGGATTGGTAAAGCGCGAGTAAATATTGCCCGGTTCTTTTTGGGCAAATCGTGCGGCGGCTTGGGCGGCGTTTTGAAAAACGTAGCTAGATGTGGGAAAAATGGCTTCGCTATGTTCGCCTTCGTGACTCCGTACTTGTCCGGCTCGTACCGCGCGGGTGTTAAATTCAAATTCGTTCCAGTCTGTTGTCATTTTGTTTTACACTTGTATCAGGCCAAAAATCTGGGTTGGTAAACTGCTCATACGACCAAGGGCATTCTGGTGGAAAAACTTTAATGGCAAATCCCGTTTCACAAACAGCACCTGTCACTGCATAATCATAAGCCTTTTCAATCAATTCAGGTAGTTTGCTTTTTAAACCGGAATTTTCCTGTAAATGGCTTTCGATGCGTTTGCGTTGTTCAATAATCGTGAATTTCCAGCTTCGTCCTTGGTATGCTGGTTGAAATTGCCATTTTAACAGATGCATAAGCAGGGTTTCCAAAAAAGATTGTAGAGCACGTTTTTCTGATTTACTCATGTCTTCTATTTCCTCAATGATGTGTTCAAGGTCAATTTGGTCAAATTTACGTGTCCGCAATAGGGTTGCCTGTTCTAGTGACCAAGTATAAAGATCTTCATCATAGGTTGCTGACATGTCAGTTTCTCCGGTTATAGTTCAAAGGTTTGGTGGGTTTAGCTACGCTCTACCCACCCTACAAATATCTCTTAACTTAATGGCATTGAGCGTCAGGAGGGATCGTGAGTAGATATATATTCTGTTACAGCTTGAGTCAAGAATCCAGAACGTGATTTACCATACTTTCTAGCATAATTATCTACCGTGTTTAATAAAATTTCTGGAATTTGAATGTTTACAGACTTTGTTTGTATTGAAAGCTTACTCAAATCTACTTCAATAATTGCCCAAATACCACCTTCAAAATCTTCATTTAGTTGATGTTGTTCTATAGCTGAAACAGTCGGAATTGGCTCATTATCTATAAGAATGCCCTCAAGATGACATTCAATAGCTTCACTTGACATATCTATAGCTTCTTCTATGGTTGAACCTGCTGAAAAACACCCCGGAAGATCAGGTACTGTTACACTGAAGTCAGATTCAGTATCTTTATGTATAACTATAGGAAATTTCATAAAAATATCAGCAAATAAACCCCCGAATCTCTAGCTCAGAGGAAGAATTGCCGATCCTCCCTAATTAATTAAAATAATTATAACCATCAACAACCTGGACTCGTTGACAATACCTCCAAC
>Ga0209780_1000843_pt1 | contig 18332 bp, 10 predicted proteins | sample WorMetexBAHAMAS2_FD_187384 | JGI IMG/M metagenome (GOLD analysis project Ga0209780, IMG submission 187384) | Marine gutless worms symbiont microbial communities from Max Planck institute for Marine Microbiology, Germany - Inanidrilus exumae... | ecosystem: Host-associated > Annelida > Digestive...
GGGGGGGGCCCAGCAGGCCCCGCCTCTATGGCTACGCCTATGCTGGTGTGAATCACACCAGGGCATAATTTAAAGAAAATTAAGTACTGCACATTCTGGGAATAGTCGTCGAATATGGGGGCGTAGCCCAGAGTACCCCTAGTCAGGGGTCATAGGATAAAGCCCCTGAAGCTGAAACGTTTTGCGTAAAATGCCACTTTAACACTTCAAATCGACAATATCGGTTCAAAAATGCACTGAGTACAGAATATAGTTATACCGTTATAAATGAAGGGTTCGTTTAAGCAACGCAAAACAAAACTGCACAAATTGCCGTTTTCAACTGCACATTTTCACTTTGCAACTGCATAAATCGTCATCAACTGCAAACTAAATTATTATTATACTAAATACATATATCTTGCCCACACATGGGATAGGCCTGACAAATGACTGGAAGCGCCCATGTGGTCGACGAAGAACATCCCGATTGAGTCTAAATACATCCTGGCGGCGTGTGCATAGGCCTAGACCTGGAAACGATTTGTGTAGACCGCTACTGTCCAGCCTAGAACATGCTGACGATATGTTGAATTCGTTTTTAATCCTGCAGTACGACGATGACTATCTGCTAGACAGACGGACGTTCTTTGTGACGTTGAAAGTCAAGATTTATTCAAACTGTGGAACATTTGTGTTTTATTATGCACATTGACAGTTCTACATAATATCTTATTTTTATTTTTTTTAGGTTTAGTTGTCATGGGCAGACATAAGTGCGAAGTTATCGTTTGTCTGTCCAGCCAAACGCAATGCAAACTCATTGTTATATTGTGTACTGAATTTATGGCAAAATAAATTTGATTTGATTTGATCTGCATCACGCCGTTTCTAGCTGCGACTAGTAATCTGCATTGGCTGCTTGTCTACGGTAAAATGAGCATTATTTGTCTCAATTCTGCAAGCGCCGTTCTAACTAACTGATACTGCATTTAACTGCCTGTGTTGCTTCTCGCTGGCGATTTGTCACAGCTTATCCGCCCGACCCACCGAGCTGCATGCAGTATCAGTGTAATCGCGATCCATAACGTTACATTCCCTGGAGGTTTTAGTCTCCAATACGTTTTACAGTCCAACGCGCAGTCATTGGGATGGAGAGCGGCAGACCAGCTGCAGGCTTCACTATGTCCAAATCGGCCGCATGACTCCTGCTTGCATTCCATCATCCAGAATTACGTTCAATCGACGGCGCCAAAGAGATTTTGATAGGGACGGGCAAATCGACTCATTGCTTAGGTGTTTCTTTACCTCGTTTAATCCACGGTCAGAGATTGCTGTGTGCAACTGTTGCCACATATGAATCTTCTCTGACGATACAATTTAATCTGCAGATCGCGTTAATATATTACTCAACTTTTCAGCATTACAGTACGTATCCATGACTGCAAGCACCGTCACAGGGTGCATGTCCCCCTCAGGGGTGAAAAGAACATTTTCTGAGGGTGCAGCCACTGGGGCAGCACTGGCCAACGGAACGAAACATTCGGGACTGGAAAATGCTATTCAGGTTAATCGATTCGCAAAGAAAAGTAAAAGGAAAGGAAGAGTATTTATATAGCGCCTTTTATATACTATGTATATCTCAAAGCGCTCAGGCATGGATCACACAGTTTTACCTGCAAATACACCATGCCTGCCTTGCCTTCGTAAGCGTTCACCAAATGACGCCACCCCTAACTGAGGTAAGAGACATACAATTGCAGGTTACTACTCAACTATCGACCCCGAATGGATGAAAGACTGAGTTGGCCTGATTGGTTGACCTATAGCGGACGGTTTACCTACATAAGTGGTCACCCGTCAGCTACAGGTCGAGCGCAGGACAGGGAAAGTTCGCCGGCCAAAGACCGACGTTCTACCACTGTGCCACGCAACCAAAAATAGGCCTAATAGGTCCTATTATTATTCGTCTCGAAACTATATAGGCATCAACCGAATATTGGATTCACTTTGTGGCACGTTTTGGCGGTGTACACGCGTTCGGCGATAACTCCGCCGAAAGTAAACCGATTTAGATAAAATCTGGAGCACTCTGAGTATATTGTCAGGGCTAGCCCTGGCAGATTCTGGGCGCGATTCGCGCAGTAGCGACAGCTGGAGAGCCATGCGAAATTTTCTTTGTCAGGTAAGCAACACACAATTTCACCGATTTCCGGTCGGACAAATTTCACGAACTTTTAACGTAATAGGCCTACGTCGATCTGTGTTGCGATGAAAACTTTCACAACAGAAGTTTGAAAATTTTACAGTAAAGGGTCGTTTTTCGAAAAAACGCAAAATTTCTCTAAAATGTTAAGGTCTGGCGACTTCAGGCCGCCATAACTCCGCAATGATTACAGATCGCCGAAAATTCACTACCAAAATAACCATCTCGGGATTTCTAGTTTTCATTTCTATCGTTAGAATCAATTCAAAGTCATTTCCCTGGCCTGACGTGGCGGATGTTGATTGCACATTATGTCGTCAATTCAATAAACGAACATTTATTATTATTATTATTATTATTGTACACTCCGTACAAGGAACCTCTCGAAATTTCCTGCGAAGTCCGACGCGGGTTGACAACAAGGCAGATAACGCTGACATCACTCAGTCGCAGGCAGCTAATCACCATCAACTATCGAGTCACGTGACACTAGGCCTCGTCGAATGCAGGTTGTGCACAGATAGCCAAGCGCTTTGAGCCGAATACTGTATTGTGGGTATACCATACACTACAGCCATCTAGTATCCTTTTTGTTGTGAATTTGAAAAATCTGCATGCTACTTTGACGCTTTAAATAAAAATGGTGGAAAATTAAAAAACGTTCAAAAAGTGGCAAATAAAGAACGCAAAATCGTTTTACATTTGATTTAGTAGTAGCCTACGCTGTTTGTTTAACATCGCGTCCTTCCATGCAGACATGGTCGAACGCTGACGGTAAAGGCGCCTAATGTTGCAGCAACATTCATTTGATAGAGCTGCTGCAGCTACGTGTCGTCTAAATCACAATCATCCTTAACGACGCGCTGACGCGTCGCTAGCTGCTGCTATCGGAGACGCCCAGCCGCTCATCGCTGTACAAATTGGCTCGTATATAGTGGAAGATGAGCAACACGAACGACCATTAGGTGACGTGAGGTGGTCAGCATGGTCACAGTTCGCAGACCGTGACCACGAGCAAGCAACTCCTAGCAGCCCATATCAGTACAGTCCACTCTAATGACGACGCCAATTACGTATGATACGTCTTCTACCAGCGGCATCGATCTGCGTCCAGCATTAGAGGAAGAACGAACCGACTAGAAAATGTGGTTGTAAAAAACACAGATCTTGAAATAAAAAACATGTAAAACAGTTTTTATACTTCAATAAAAATTTTAAAACATACAATAAAACATTTCCGACATCAGTTGGGTTATGTGCAGTTTCGAAACTGAGTTAAAAGCTACTACAGACCTCTTATAGTACACAGTAATTGTTTGTCCGTTATAATTGTAAAGTTATGCAATGTATGATTACCTAAAATAGTAAAATAATATTTTATTGTAATTAACATGACAGCACTTGATTTTAAATTAGCATTTAACACCATGGCATGTAGGCCTAACGATTCTGATTACACATGTTGCAAAATTTTTAAAACATTCAAGAATAGAAAACACAAAAACATGTTCTGATTGAAAAATAAAAACATAAAAATGCGTTTACAACTACGACTAGGAGGTCTTTTTTGGACATTGGTTGCGCCTCTGCTGTGATATATGTATGTACGGTATGCGCAACTTCAGTATGGTTACAGACCGCGTTAGCAGAAAACAATCGATTGGGTTTTAATAGCCTATTTTTAAATTTAAAACAAATTGAAAACCAAAAAACCTGTTTTTAAATTTTATTATTTTATTTAAATTAATCAATTACATTAAGTAATGCTGTAATTTTATCTTTTTTATGCTGTAATTCATGAAAAGGAAAAGAGCATACCGTGTACACTACTATATGACTCCTAGTAGATGCAGATTTCAGATGCTTTTGGGTCACACTTTCGTGTTTGGCAACATCGGTCTTCGTAGAAAAAAACCTTAAAAATCTATTTTTTAAGATCTAGGTTTTTCCAGCCCTGGAAACAATGCGATCGGTCGCATCCGTTTGTTTCCACTCTTATCATTTTGACCAGACTAACCGTAGAAAATCAAGATTTTGTGTGTGTTGGTCAGGATCCTATCTCACATGGGACTGAAGGTTAAGGTCACAGGTCAAGGTCAATGTCAAAATGTGTGTGCAACACGCATATCTACTTCGGCGTCCTATGAGTACTGACTGACGGCAGTAATAGGTTTTTATCGTTACGTCATCAGCTGCGCGCTAGCGCGGCGAGGCGTGGCGCTGCCGAGACCAGCTGCAGCAGCGGAGTCGAGCGTGTGTGGGCGTGGCAAAACGCGGTCGGTTTGACCTCGAGTAAGCATGCTACAAATTTCTCTATGGTCAAAACATGAGTCTGGGTAAGAGTGTAGTAATCTATTGTTGTCAACAGTATACCGACGACGCTATTATAAACTACCAGAACAAAAACCGTAGTACACTTCTGGTTTTTCTTAATGCATGACACAACACACCGACTATATGCACATATAGGTATACATGTACAACAACGTCATGCATCACTGCCGGATTCTGATATGGTGTTGGAAGTTAGAGGCGCAATTTGGCATTCATTTAATGGAGAAAAAGTCCGGGTAACAACTGAACTGCGATATGAATCCGTAACACATCAGTGGAGGGTTGTTAATTACGGTAATTACTTCCTTACAGTACAATAGGATGGAGCAGATTAGCCAGCCAGTGCCGATGATGCTGTCGGTTTGGTCGAGAATCACAAAATCATTATACATTTCAATACAAATATTAACACAAAAATCACAAGAAATAAACAGCGGAACTGACAGACTCCGGCTTTGAACAAATCTACTGAGTAGCGATCACAATATTACAACAACGAACGGTAGAAGCCGTGAGTACAAGTTACAATGAAGAGCTATCAGCACATCACCACATGCAAACAACAGTGATGTGCAGCAGGCTAGCAACTCACAATTAGTCTTCAGCGTTTTTCGCGTCAGATTTCATTACAGTTTCTGACACATTACAGTGAGCAAATAATTTGCACCATGTCTCGGAATGTGACCCATTTTGCAACCTCCAATATCTACATCATCATCATAGCGCCTCCGTGACAGTTTTAGGCTGTAAGGCTTGCTGCGCGAAACATAAATGTACCTACTTACTTACTTACTGAAGCTGTAAGCAGTGTTATCTGGTATTGCATTACTAGTAACACCTTACTATTATTACTTTTTCTGTGGTAAATAACTACTGCCAAAAATTAATTACTTTTCAACTGAAGTAACGTGCTACAGTAACTGATTACTATTTTTTATGAGCAACTGTAACACATTTTAATTACCAATTTAATTACTTTCAGAGATTCAGCAGTGTAGGTATTCTCCCCTTTCAATATTAAGAGCCACTGGTTGGTTGGTTGGAGTTAAACGGCGCTTTCAACTCATATCGCGCCTTAACAGCCACTGGAAAACACCAAGCATCACCGTTTCGCACTATGTTAGTAGATAGTAGCCATTTAGTTGGTGATTGTAGTATTGTTTCTGTCATAATTTGTGCACACTATTTTAACAGTGGCTAACTGTTATGATTAACCTCTGATAATATCAGCACACATGGAGACACTAGAAGTAATTAAATACCTTCAAAGCTGAATCGTAAACCAGTAATTAATTACTGTTTTTTTGGAATTAATTACTGTAATCAGTGTTGGGTAAAATCATTTTTAAAAGTAGCTGAAATCAAGCAAAAAAGTAAAGTGATTTCAATTCCAAATTATAAACTTCAAACATTGCCAAGCTGCTGCAAAACTGGCAGAATGGTCACAGCCACATTGCTAAAGTGGCATGCAATATTGAACCCATGATACTCTTCCATGTCACATATCAGCTTGATTGGCATATACTGTTGCCCATACACTGCAAAAACGCAATTTTAAATAACAAATCTTGTAGTTGGGGGCTCCTGTGCCCACCCCTTTGATGATCAAGGTCAAATTTGGCATGCAAGAATAGACCCGTGATATATGCTGACATGCCAGGTTTCCATCTGAAAAAGTCACTGAAAGTTGCAAAGTGGGTCACTTTGTCAAGACATAGCGCACATTACGTATCTAAAGTAAACACAGCATACAATCAGACTGCAACCACATCACATGCACACACTGCAATACTCTACAATAAATTAGCATGCATAATAAACTACCAATGAATGCAGGAAATAAAACAATAATAATAAATGGTTATTTTCAGTCAATATCAGCATAATACAATAACCATATCCCTTTTAAAGTAAGTTATGATTAATTGCCATGATCATCAATCTGCGTACCAATCCGGAATGCCTATGTCCTCATATTCTGAATATATACCAGTATACCAAAAACTAAGTTAATTTTGGGGCAAATATTGACGTTTGAGGATCATTAGGGATCAGATATGGCTGGATCTCAAAGTTGAACAAATTATGCCCATAAACGTTTTCAGCATTTTTAGCAAACTTCAATAAAAGGTTCTCAAACTAAAGACCAGACAACAGTTGTGGATGCCACAGTGTTCCACAATACAATCCGTCTTAAGAGCAACACACAGAAATTCAAGAAACTCATTTATAAAGCTAAGAGTACCATTACCACAGTAAACAAATGCAGAGACAGTACCAAATGGAGTTGGTAAATGATGACTCCGTTTCAATATGGCTCCATTAACAGCAAGACAAAGCCATCACAATCAGCACTGAAACAATGGAATGCAAACTTTCAAAGTACAGCTCATCAACTGCAGTGCATTTTGGTTTGCAAATGTGGAAGTGAAGCTGTTTGAAAGTGCACATCAAACGAAAATTCAGAACTTATGCAACACACTGCAAGTAACTCTGTAATTTCACACACAAATCAACTGCAGCATTTTGCCATGTGGTTGTGTATTCTCAGTGCCATATTTTAGTGAGCCACAATGTTTGTATCTGGTTGGTTGGTTCCAGTTACTGCCAAAAGCACAACTAACTAGAGCAGCAGTGAATTTATCATGTCATCACCAGCATGAGCTGCAGCATACAGTTAACTGACTACATCAACACACGACATATAATAGACACAGGTAAATACTGAGCATTAGGACATGATGATGATGACGATGCTTCCCAACATTTTAAAACCAAGGCAACCCTCTCAAAATACATTCAACAGCCAGCTCACATAAGGATTTGTGAATTATGGTCAATTATTAAACTGCACTCACTTAAAGTCTACTCTAATGGCTACAATGTTTATTATTTATTGTAGTGAAATACTACACTGTGTCCCAAAAAATGTCACCACTCTGTCTTGCTGGAACTTAGATAAACATCAACCAATTATGATAATTTTTGACAAATATGTTGCTGAGAAAGTAACCAATCAAAACATGCTTCACTTTCCCACCTCACGTTGTAGTATATTTTGTGTGTCTGCAACTGTGTATTAACAACAAATCAATGGAATCTGACTGAACAATGCCATCTTCAGTTTTAAAGTTTTGATTTCTGAAATTCTTATACAATGCTCACAGCAACCTTGGATGCTGCAGCACTCAGATTGGGAAGCATTTGACTAAGACAACCCACCATTGTGCTCTGTCAACTATCAGATGATTCGAGGTTACCAATTAACTATGCATGAGCATATATGACCAAACCCACCTGTGTCAAGTCACAATGCATCATTCCTTTCACTACACAAGTAAATGCACACTATCAGACACAGATGTCATTAACGCATGAAATACGTTGCAGGCAGCATATCGAACCATTCACTAGGCACAAGCAGCAGGCAGACGGAAACATCCTCGACACCAATTAGCAATACTTAAGTTCACGTCACAATGATACGATGAAGACACAACATTAGCATTAACCCATGCCAACAGAAGTCACGTGGTTGGGCTTTTTGCCGCCGTTTGTATGTCTGTTTATCCACACGATATCTCAATAACCAATCCAGCTAGTATCATCAAACATGACATACGAATGTTCTATGATGAGTCCTGGAAATCCATGTATTTTGGGGTCAAAAGATAAAAGGCCCCAAGTCACAAAAACAGCGCCGGCGTGGGACTTTGCACTCTTGTGAGTGCTGGCTTCTTCCAGTTCAACTCTGTAACACGATTAAACTAATCACTGGTCAGCAGAAGCACAGAAAAAGCCTGCACACAGGATGTGTTTAACTGCAATATTTTTTTTAATTTTCTAAAAATACTTTTAAGGACCACAATCATTATAGAAATGTAGGTGTGTGTGTGTGTGATTCAGTGCTTTGATACTGTTGGCTAGACACTTTGAAAGGCATCCAAACCATAAAAATATTGCTCCAACTGTCTCCAATCCTTTCTGCTGAGGCTTTTTCCATTTTCCGGCTAAACCTGGAAATCTAAATTTAAAACGGTTGTGTAAGTAAGTAAAGTAAAGCAAACAGTGTATAGCAGTTAGCATCAACTTAGCTTTCACCGCTATGGGAAACTCACATGCCATATGGGATCACACAGTGTTACCTGCCACCCAACAGTGGTGAGAATCCCGCCTTTACCCCCAGCCGAAGCAGGTACATGATTTAGCGACCCCGGAGGGATGCAAGGCTGAGTTGACCTATGTTACGTGAAAGCAGAACGGCCGGGAATTGAACCCGCGACCTGTAAATCGCAAGTCCAACGCCCTATCGCTAAGCCACCATGCAACACACACATGTATAAACACTGCTATCAGTAATGTTCAACCAATATTAATACTATGTAGTACTGCAGGAACAATCAGTACACAATAGAGAGAACTGCAAATGATCTTGCATACCAAATGAGCTAGCTACGTTAGCAGACATCGACTGAAAATCACTAACAGCTAAACGACAATTAATAACACTAATGTACAATCAGCTGCTATTTACACACAGAATAGTCAGAAAATGAAAAAAAACAAACGAAAAGAAAACATCTATGCAAAACAGTAAACTGTAACAAAGTGGTGGTGACAGAAAAAGGCGAGCAACAATGCGACGACGTAAAACAATGCAAACGTGCTGTAGAAAAGTCTCAATGATGAAGATATGACGCACTGAACAAGCAAACGAAACCAACGATAGACCCGTCGTTACTGTAACAAAATTAACACGAATGCTGTGTCAATGCCCGAGTGCATGCATCAGCAGAGTGAAGGAATATGACAATATTGGAATCCAATAAATCAGTAACACACGGATATAAATGTGCTATCAGCTGTAGTTGTGTGATAAATATTTATTGAAACTTCAACAATCACACAAGACCAGACTTTGCGCAATGAAAAATGAATTTGATATGAACGAAATTGCACAAGTGCTTGTGCTTTCATTACAAAATACTCAGAAACTGTAGACTCAGTTTGTACAATTACCGGTAGTCATTTTGATTTTTGTGTTTGATTAAAATTGGCTCAAATCTTTACTCTCTTCCAACACACAAATTGTCACACAATATCACACATCTGCATTCAATTTCAAACCATCTGCAGTTGTAACCATGGTTCCCACCATTATTCCTAAAGATTCCAGCACTTATCTAGACCCAAACTTTTGCAGGAATTTTTGTAACCCAGCTACATTTAAGTTTCAAAAAACAGCAGCTGTTAAAAGTGAACAGCTAAATGTATAATCTTGTAACAAACATACTTACCACTACACACATGCACAACGCATCCCCAGTTGATAGCAAACATTGATAGCCAGTTGATTGTAAACATACTTCCTTCATTTTAGTGATGGCAAGACACATGCTTTGTTATAATTTTAAGTAAGCAACAGATCCAGATGTTTTCTTTAACTGCACGATGCACCCCTAGCACCATGTATCACTGTCCAATTTGAAACGGATCATTGCTCAGTACTTTCCAAAATCACATTATGTAATTCTCATGATTTTCAACGACCTAAGTATTTTTCCAGAACTTTTCATGTCCTTGAGATTTAAGAGGAAAACTTCCAAAACTTTAAACTTTCAAGGGCTTCTATAAAGAGTGGGAACTCTTGGTAACAACAACAACAGATAAATTAATTAATTAATTAATTAATCAAGCTCGAGTTTTTGATTAAAATGAATTACACATCTTATGAAATGCATGACACTGAAAAACAGAAATACTGAGTACAAAGCTTCCAACTAACTGATAACGAATTGAAAATTGCGATTACTGGCCCTACAGAAAGTATCTAAACACTGAAATATCGTACAGAGATGAACTCTGACAGAGCAGTAAACTGCTAAAATGTAAAATCTGCTCAAAGTACAAAATTCGAATACAAATATCAAAGGTAACTGTGCATGCGCATTAAAATAAAACAGTAATAAATACACTGTTGCGCCATACAATACACAATGAGCTTTAATGTGAACTCAGGCACACCATACAGCTACTAACTGGGTTTTGTCTTTAAGCTGTAGACTCGCGCAGATTGTCAAAATATTCCATCAGCTCGGCATAAGTCATACCGAATCCTCTGCAATCCCAGTCTGAGCTCAAGCCACTGGCGACTGCCTCTTCCAGCTCACGGAGTTGATCCTCACGCGACATGGTTGACCACGCCGACGACAGAGGTTGAATAAAGCGGCTGCTTCGACGAGGGGTCGACTCCTGATCAGTGGACTTCATCTCTTCGTCATCGGTGTCGTCGATGTCGTTAGCAACATCGTCATAATCACCATCATCAGCTGCAGCCTGGCCAGTGACGCGAGCTTCATCGAGGAAGTATTCCTCGGCATGGAGAGGTGCGGCAGGCTCGGCATCGACGATGTTGCCATTGCTGTCAGCAAGTGGGTTCGCGGTGATTCGCACACTACATTCCGAGCCACGGTACGTCGACACAGTGCTGTTGCGGTTGCTTCCACTGGCACTAGACGGCTGCATGATGCTACCCGAGTTCGGACGACTCGATTGGCTGCTTGTGAATTCCGCATCAGACATCAGTCGTCGACCACAACTTGTAATGATGTCATTGCGCTCGAGGGTTGCGGGGCCAATCCACACCCAGTCTTTTGCCTAACATTACACACACAAATAGTTGTGTGTCAAAATGTACAGTAGCCACAGCTCACAACTTTAATGAGCCAATCATTTTACAAACTACATTATTTATTTAGCTGTACCATAATGCAGCATGGCAATGCTTACAATGCAGTAAAGGCAATGAAGCCATTCAACGAAGAATGGCAAAACTGGGATCAAATAATACAGCCAGCTTTAAATGTACATACATTACTGACTGTGCATCAAAAAGGGAACCAGCAGGATTGTTCCAAATCCACAAAAGACAAACAAATAACACACATCAACCATGAAATTGGCTATCAAAATGGCTGCATGTGTACACAATAAGGACATGGGATCTATGAACTGACTCTACAAAATGCTGTAATGGTGTGTGGGCAGAGCATAAGACAAGAGCAGAGCATTAGACAAAGGCAGAGAGCCACCCAGCTCACATAGATTGTACCAGTTGGCGGTAGGAAATCAGCAAGTAGGCAGAGGTTGCAGCATCATTAGCTAGTGCCTGTCCAGTGTCCAGGGTATGTGTGTGTCTAAACCGACAACTCTTAAGCGTCAAAAGGGAAAAACAATGCATCATGATTTACAACATTGTAGGACACTTGTCTACCCAAAAAACCCACAGCAGCATAACTCAGACAGCAATGTATGGACATCTGAGAGACATTTACCTCCATCACTGGGTCTTTTGGCTCCAAGAGCTTCTGTTTTCGTCCACGTCGCACGACGAACAGTAGACAGTTGGCAGCGAAGACCACAATCGATGCACAGAACACCGCCAGCAAGATGTACATAGCTAACTCCAGTGATGACATTGCTTTACGTGGCGCCTCAACCACTGGTTCCTGCCTCTGATGCTGTGCCTCTACACGTGGAACTACAATACCTCCATTGTATGCTGACTCTGTTGTCCCGGTTCCACCATCTGCCGCTAACGTCTTTCCATGTCCAGCAGCCGAAGACCTTCCTTTGCCCTTACGCCTTCTTCCTTTACGACTGCGATCGGAATGGGAGTAGACGACTCGATCTCGCGAAACCAGGAATGGACCAGAGTACGGATCCAGTTCGAAACGATCATGACCCCTGTGATGGTGGTAGTAGCTTGCATCGCTCTGGACCATCTCGTCGAAGTCGACTTTGACAAACGCAAAGCCGGCGACAAGTGGCTGTCGTTTGACGACTGGGCAAGTGCTGTCAACATTAAGAGTGACACGAATGAGATCTCCACTTCCCGGCGACACGGCCGAGATTGTTATCAGGCGAGCATGGCGAGGTGGAGCCAGTATTACGACCTCTTTATTAAGAGTTTCTGCTAGCAGTGAGTAATCGCTGTCAGAGACTGCACTCAGAGGAAGCAACGTTCCATCACTATAGCACACCGTCAGGTCCAACAATGCCTCCTGTTAACAAACACAATGCCTAACTCTCTGAAACTCACTAAGTTACTCTCTATAAACAATTATATTTAACTGTTTTGTTCTTTAGCACGCTCGATCCACGGGTTGACCACACCACAGGTGGACTTTCTCCGTTTATCTCTGTCCTCCGTCATTCTGACTGAATCTTCCACTGGAAGTCCTGTCCACATATTGATACTGTCTATCCAGGGCGTGCATGGTCTTCCTCTCCAGCGTGCACCTGGCATTGTTCCCTGCATTATCTCTTTCTCCAGGCAACTCCCTTGTTTCCTTCTTTACTCCAGCTTTGTTGAGAATCCAATCATTTGTTTTCTTTGCTGTATATTTAACTACCCGACACAAATTCTTACATAATCTCAAAGCTGTGTTTCGGAACAATGGGAGAAAAGATCAAAGAAAAATCAGATAACTCAATTAACCCAGAAAAGCGGCTCCCAAACTAGTCAAATGCATGTGTCAATTAACAATTACATGACAAAACCCAGTAATGACTAAACTTTTTAAAGTATTAAAATTACTTGTTACCAGAACTAATGAATTTCACGTTAAATTTATTTTCAAAATGCAGGTAACATGTAACCAATATCTTCATAGCTTGAAACAGATTGAAGACTAGATAAAGGCACCTGATAACGGTGATGCATCGCGTTGGTTTTTGTGACGTGTACCGACAACGCACCGGGAAAGTCAGTCTTGGCGCTGACACTAAGTGACAGTCCAGACACAACTGTAACATCCAGCCGACTGACATCGACTCTGTCGTTGGCAACACTTAGTTCACATGACCCAATTACACGACCTGATCGCTGCACCACCTGCATTAGCACAAGACACTGAGATGTAATGTTGACTGACAAGTGACAACGTGCTATGTTGTAGTCGAGTGTGTGTTGTATTATACAGTAATGGACAGTAACAATCAGTTATTATTAAAAACACACATCTTTCAAGCATCTGGACAGTTATAATCATGTTATCAACTGAAATAGACTGTTGAATGATTTCAGTTAAGTTTTTAAAGAGAAAATAGAAAACGAATGCATTAAGAAATTTGACATTAATTAAAACCAGAAAAAGGCAGCACTCACAAGAGTGCAATGACCCACACCAACACTGTTTTAATGACTCGTGCCCTTTGACCTTTTGACACCAAAATAAATCGGTTTCCAGGACTCATCGTGGAACATTTGTTTGACAAGTTTGGTGGTCCTAGCTGCACTGGTTTTGGATATATTGTGCAGATAAACAGACAGACACACAAATGCTGGTGCAAATCCATCAGCGTGGGTAATTAGCAGATAAAGATGTAAAAATATGAAGCCAAACCGAATGAGCACACCTCCACGTGGCAAAATAACAGTTAATAGGTAAGCACAAACCAGATAATTGAATAGTCACCTAAGTCTAGTTACCTGCGGAACAAGTCCAGTTACCTGTACTGAAGTCTGTCCAGGCTCAACAGCATCAATGACTCTGCTGTCACGCAGACGGGCAACAGTTTCGTCGGCAACTTGCAGCAGTGAACGGACTATGTCAGTCACAAGGAACTTTGCCTTCTGGTGAAGCAGGTACAGCGTAGCATCATGCTCATCTGTGAGAACGAACCGGGCATACACATCAATCAAAGATGACTGGAAGCGCAGATTTGAGCAAGCCGACACGGTGTCTTGCTGACCGTCGGTGACCGTACTTCGTCCAGCACTGTGAAATGGAAATCACACAGATTTCTCTTATTTTAGACAGTTGCTAGAAATATTTTGCTCAACTGTTTATCTACACACTTTCTATATTTTGCTTAGCATAAGATTCATCTAGTGTTGTTACAACCACCAAACTTTCACCGCCTTCACAGTGACTGGCTACCATCAAACCAACATCGCCATCGCGCTGTTTTATCAGTGTTCTCGGCGTCTTTCTGGGCACTGTTTTCTGTAAACAGCCCTTCACTATTCCGCAGAGCAGCGATAGTCATCTAAATTCCGCGTCATTTGATCCCGTATGACTGCACGGCGAGTCGGCGACCGCCGCCCTCCTCCCGTACGTCCATTTCCCCACTCGCAAACAACCCGACAGCTTCCATTTTCTGTCGCATCACAGACCGCCTTTGCTTGCAGCCCATACAACATGTAGTGTAAGAAGAAGTGCATCTTGGGCATCAGTCGTAACCTGCATTAGTTATGAAGCTTTGTAAGCTTTGAACTATGGTTGTCAAGCTGTGAAGTAAGACATTATAAATTATAAATTACTGTTATTGTTAGCCACTGTTTAGCAGCATGCAGGTGGCTGCTTTCATGTATGCTAAATACATGTAGTGGTGTGAGTAGGTACGCGCAGTGCAGATTTCACTGAGTTATTTTAGGGAGTGATCACAGCACCCGACCTGACCATTTTTGAAGGCTATCTCCTCCCCCATTTATAATGGAGGCTGGCAAATGACCACGAATTCTTAAATTAGGGCACAATACCGAAAGCTTATCTGAGCTGGATTTTTGATTTTTGTCCTAGTTTTTGTGTCACGTGACTCTGAAGTTGGCTGTAAGTAGAAGTCGACCGTCAGTCCCAGTCTGAAGTTGGCAGTAACGATAGTTGTGATTCTCAAGATAAATTTTCTTCCAATCTCAATGAAATTTGGTATGTATGCAGAGGTTGATGAGTGATGCATGACGGTATGCAGCATGACCCGATCCAAGGTCAAGGTCACGAGCCCTTGAAAGTCGGAAATTTGACCATTTTCGAATGCTATCTCCTCCCTCCATTTATAATGGGGGCTGGCAAATGGCCACAGTTTCTTAAATTAGGGCACAATAACTAGAGCTTATTGGGCCGGATTTTTGATTTTGTCCTAGTTTTTGTGTCACGCGACTTAGAGGTTGGCAGTAAGTAGGAGTCGATCGTCAGTCACATATGGGGCTAATTTATTATTAATGTAAACAATGTAGCATATGCAGCAGTGAAATGTACACAGCCATAAAATATCAGTGATCTGAGGTTGGTGAATATCAGTCCTTCATACGGATGGAAAAAGTCATTCTCTCTATAAAATTGGCATTCAATTGTGGACATAATTACGCTCAAGAAGAGTATGCTACATAGAAAGAGACCTAAGAGAGAACATGAATTAAATTACAATAAGTAGTCATAACTTGCATTACGATGTACTATTTCTCTAGAACTAAATTATCGCAAAAATTTTGTTGTTAATAATAACCTATGGTCAACCAATAAATTTACCTCGCTCGAAAAGATGCGATCTTCCATCCAGTGATGGAACTAAGTTTGTTATCCGATAGAATGACATCCAATGGAAGCTGAGGAATCCACACTCGGAAATTCACAGTCCGAGCATTCGGTCCGTGTTTGACAACAATGCCAGCGTGAGATGAGCCTTGTGTTTCAGTCCCATCAAAGTAGACAAAATCACACGCTGCTGACACCTGGACACACAAACCAGAATCCGACGCTGTAGCTTCCTCCTAATATTTTGCCATGGTGCACTATATCGTGAGCCTCTACACGTATTGTGGTGTCTGATTAAGTTGCCAGCCACCCGACTTACCACTTACATCAGTCGCCGTTACCATCCGACCTTCAACCATAATTTCCAACATTTTCCAGGTAACCATGGGAACCATGGATAAACCAGTTGCCCCAGTGATTCCTCTTCCACTAATCCACCTGTTCCAGACAGAATTATCTTTCGGGAAAACTGGCACAGGTATTTCTATGGGCTGCATGCTACAACTCTCTTACTCTGCAGTTATCTCTAGTGGCTGCTGGCACATCACATCCAAACTGTGTCTGTTAGTGTAACAGTAACTAATGCATTTATAGTGCACCATACTAGTAGACCAAGGGTGCATTACACGTCAGCCTATTTCCTGATGTCTGTTTGCAGAGCCGAACAGATTTTAGTTCACAATAAAATGAGTCTGTCGATCATAGCAGCTTCAAGTCTGTTGGAAGCTTGTTCTACTACACTCCCAGTGTAGCGACAGAAAAATCCCGGTCTACAAGGCAATGAATGGATTGAAACCGTTTCACACACCAGAACTATGTGTGCGTGTCACAAATTAAACATTAGAAAGCCCTCACGCAAGGCCACACTAACCACTTTAGTGTAACATTTTTTTCACAATGCCCACATGCACAGCTGTTTAGTCAAAGCACATTTCGATCACAGTTTAATCAAACTCACCAGCAGTGTACACATTCACCATGCAGACTGTACTAGCCACTGCTGTAGCTTCATCCTGTAACCTTGACCTTCAAACTTAACCTATGCAGGGTCAAGGTGAACCAGCGTGCCAAGTGGACCTACTGCTCTACCTGGGCCACTAAGGTGGTCAGTAAAAGAACCGCAAAAGCCCAGTTATCTGCTTTGTAGTTTTTTATCATCATAAATATTATCCTGAACAATTATGCATAAACAAAGTTAAAATGACCTTATTTTCATTAATGATACATATTCTAGGCACCGAGTCACACACAATCACACAAAAAATGGTTTTAATCACCAATTTCAAAATTCAATGCGGTTAACCAGAGGCCCCAAAGAAATCTTCTGATATTGCCACAGTGGTTGTTTTGCAGTCGATACGTGCTTCCCAATGTCCAACTAACACTGTCAAAGCACTGAAGGCATGGCACTCAAACTCCAAATCTCACAAGTGGCATATGTAGTGGCATCAGACAGATGGTTTAAAGAGAGAAATGCCCCTTCCATCCGCAGTCTGATGGCGGATCAAGGCCAGTCTACTGACTGAGGTCAATACTTATGTGTTCTCTTCAGTGCTGTGACAAGGGCTAGTTAAGTAGCCTTGTATTGCGTGCCTTAGCAGAGCGGCTAAGTGGCACATGCCCGGACTGCAGCGAACTACTTCTTGGGCACAAGTTGTGGGTGTGTTTGTTTATAAATGCATGCCAATCGTCTGCAGATAAGACGATCTGTTAAATATTCATGTCGTGCAAGCACACTAGAAAAACCACAAACAAAATAGTTCATGGCAGCACTAAATCTGTAACAAGATGTTATAATGACGCTAACGTTGAAATATTTAGTCATATTTAGCATATTTCATATTCTCATTCTTTATTGCTACAGATGTTGTGGTGTTATTGATAAAATATAAAATAATGGATTCCTCCATATCGCAGAACTAAGGAACCAGGGGCCCGATTCACAAAAAATCTTAGGAAAAATCCTAAGTTTATCAAGTTTTTCCTAAGTTTATCCTAAGTTATAAAGTTAAGATTTTCATAGAATTTTGCATGTAATTTATTAAAGCAATCTTATAACTTACTAAGTTCTTACTATATATATGCAGACAATTCTGTAAAGAAATGTTAAGTCATTTTTGAGAAATTGCATGTTTCTTATTAAGGTGATCTTAAGTTTTTCGTAAGTTCATCCTAAGTTTATCTTAAGATATTCCTAAGTCACACTTAGAGATCGAACCGGAACAGTTTCTGGTACTGTTCTGGCCCGGAACAACGTCGGTTCGGTCCGGTCTCGGAACATTTTTTGTTCCGGAGCCGGAACATAAGCATTCTCTTTGTTCTTAGTGAAACCGTCGCGACGGTCTCACTTAGTGCACCCCCGCGTTCTCTCGACACATCGCCGCCAGCTGTCAACTCGTCAGTGTGTGATTCTAAGAACTGATAAGGCAAGGCCAAGCAAATTGAATTATGTGTTTAAACCGAGAATATGAAGTATATGATAGGACAAACAATTT
>Ga0209780_1000844_pt1 | contig 18329 bp, 10 predicted proteins | sample WorMetexBAHAMAS2_FD_187384 | JGI IMG/M metagenome (GOLD analysis project Ga0209780, IMG submission 187384) | Marine gutless worms symbiont microbial communities from Max Planck institute for Marine Microbiology, Germany - Inanidrilus exumae... | ecosystem: Host-associated > Annelida > Digestive...
ATATATATATATATCAGGGTGAAAATGTGCCAATTAATTCTGTGCTCATCTATTAGAAATATAATGTACAGATGAGATTTATTAATGAGAAGTTTAACTTGTAATTTGCATACAACATTTAACTAAAATGATTTTGGAGTACTGACTTTTTCAGTCTATTCGCACTGTAGAACTAAAGGAATGTAAATGGCATTGCTGAAAAATGTTATTCAGCGTTATGTGTCGGAACCTTTTTAATTATGGAATTTTTGCTTATTGTAGATTGTGCATCTTGTGTCATTGGCTATGCACTGCGTGGATTAACGAGCTGTCTGTATCAACGCCTACTGGCAAGACATGGTGTGTACACAACTCAACAGCTTGTTTCTTCAGTTTTAAATGTTTAAGTATTTACACAAGGTCATCAGTGACAACTTGGTTAATTAAAAAGTACTTCAGCAACACGGCAAAGCACTTCTGTCATGTGACTACTTGTAATCTCCAGAAGAGTCACTGATTTTATGTTCAACTGAAATTTAGGCAGTGGAAAATGGTCTGGTGGATGCGAGGTATTGGCGGTGGTTCTTTAAATAAATGTCACTTAATGTGAAAATTATTAATTGGATTGGCCGTTTATTCATGTGCTGTTGTTTATGATGCTGATGTTATGGTCGCAGATTTACCTGGATACACAAGTGGCACCGAATTTGATGCACATGAATTTCTCCTTTATCTTCTCCATCACATTTCAGATGATGCAAGGTTTGTTTACATTGCATTCTCATGCAAACTCTGGTCATTGTATGTACAAATTACTAGTCGTAAATAAGTCATTGCAGCAAAGCATTAGTCTTTGATGAGCTTCATGCATGTGTTACATTTGTGCATGGCAATATGCTGTAAAACAATGTGTCTGTACTGTAATCCCAAGTTATCTTTTTTGACCCACACATGGCAACGTCATATTGCGTCATCAACAAAATTAGGGATGACAGCTCATCGACAATCGGATCAACAAATTGTCATGATCCTATAGCCCCGTCCAACAGCCATCGATAACTTGAAATAGTTTTAATTTGTGAAATATCAACATATTGCATATAGTACACAATCATGTCAATAGTTATCGGTATACATGCAAGTTCACTGAACTTATGCAGAACTAGCATATGTGCTGTTATTGATTATTTGTGCATGTATCTTCAGTCGACACACAGTCGAAATTCGCACTTTGAACACTTGCTTTTTGCTGTAATATTTGTAAACATCCGTGTCATTTAACGGTCGATAATTAAACAGCTCTGCAGTTAGATTGTGTGTGCACAAGTGACATATTTTACTGTTGCAAGCATATTCCTGTATTGACAGTGACTGTGAATAATAGAGTAACATTTTTCTACATTGCTGAGCACCACAAACAGTTGTACGTGGTGTATTTTCTCCAATTGCTTTGGGTTTCAATTAAGGTAAGCATTCCAAACCCAAACCAGAAGAGAAGCTATTACATGTCTAGAATATGTTACAGTAACTGAAAAAGAGCAGTTACATGACATATCACACTGGCTGTTTGTAAGTTATTCTCCGAATGTAGGCGCTGCTGTAATAATTTAATGGAGCGTCCCCTATTCTGTCACATTTCTGTTGTATGGACGGCCAGGTCTGGACAGAGGGTGGTAGGTCTTCCGGCTGCTTCATTAAGCATTCCAAAGCCAGACTCGCGTGGACAATAGTCGTTAGGCATGGATGCGTTACAGGGATATCATGTACAGTGATAAACAGATGTCATGGTGGTTGGTTGGTTACTTTCAACCCTGTTGTAGGCGCTGTTGTGGGGAGGGGGTCGGGTTAAAAATTACGACCTTTTTCGTTGACGTCCTTTGTAGACGACCCCTAATTACCTTCATTGTCAACATGTTCAATGTTCTGTTGCAGCACTCATGCACAACTGACAGCGGTAATCAATTCATTGAAGCTGTCGACGTACGTGACAGGTGAGCAAGTTCAAACATAGAACACAGTGTGACTAATTACTTTACTACTTCATGAACTAGGTGGCGCAGTGGCACAACGGTTAGAGTGTTTGACTTGCGATCAACAGGTTGTCAGTTCAAATCCTACTCGGGGCAAAGCTTCTTAAGAACCTTGGGCAAGTCCTTTACACTTATGTGCTTCTGTCACCAAGCATTATAACTTGGTACCAATGAAGGGCGTAATGCTCTGAGGCTGTGAAGGAAAATGCAGGACTATTCGACAGTACAGGCAGCCTAGCGACATGGGTAATAATTGAAGTTGCCTGCGGGCCTGTACACTGGGATGATGTTCAAATAAGCAGTAACAATGTGTCTACAGCTGTTCTTTCTGACAGGTAAGTTATTAGATTTGATACTTATGTGTACCACGTTTGTAGCTGAATACATGTACATCACTTGCTGCATTTTTTGTTGCAAGTGCATGGTATGGTATGAAAAGTAAACGCCACCACTCTGCAGTTAATAATATGGTTGCATGGCATTTATCCGAAAATGAAAGTCCAACAATCACGCCAACTCAGACTGTCATCCTTTCGTGATTGATAACTGAGTAGTAAGCTGCATTGATATGTCTGCTACCTCAGTTATGGGTTGCGCCATGTGGTGAATGATTACGGAGTAAAGGTAGGATAGCTCTTTCATTCTAAGATAAGTGAGTGGATGTCAGTTAAAAGTGTCTGATCAATTCAGCATGTGCCATCTGAAGTGCATTATAGATGCTGTTGAGTATTAAGCGCTCTAAAAATTGACGCCATTACATATTTACTGTTTGTGTGACATTCAAAAATGTGCATTAGTTGCTGGGTAGTTACGTGTTAATACGGCACATAAACTTGGTAGGTCACTATTAGTCAATACAATACTTGTAATGACTGACTGTCAAGTATTAACTGATCATTACTTAACTTTGTTTGTTCGGCGGCGTTGTTTTCTAGATACGGTTAAGCGTACAACAGGCACATGTGTTCGTTCACAGTGTTTCTGCCTCTGCAACTATACATCAATGATGAGTATGTTGCTTGTTGCCGTGCCGTGACAATTTTGTTTGATCAGGGCCGTTTGACACTACTGAGTTGTAGTGAGCGCAAAGCGACGTTTTGGGTTATGTGAACAACAATGAGCAATATACACTAGTGTGCATATTGTGGTCATTGCCCATATCGACGGAAGTTGTGTGTGTTGGACGATAGGTGTCTACATGTTGTTGCATATTGTATTTTTACACACAATATTTCTCAACTTAAGCGGCTATAATTACCAAACTTGTAATGGAAATGGTCAACCAGGAATTTTAAAAACCCATCAGTGTAAAGGTTGCACAGTTACAGGTCAAGGTCACAAAACAACTCTGTTCAGTGTCACAGCTGTGCAGCCAATACTGCTGACTGCTTTCTTTACATGTGTGCAGTCTTTCACAATCAGCAGTGCCATGTCGTGAGTTTGCTGACAGCGCTAGTTTTTTCAACTTACTGTTATCGTAACGACTGCAGATGTTATTTAATGTTTATGATTATTGTTTAACAGTTACGTGCAGCCAGTGTGTCTCGTCTTCAGTCTCTTTGGAATGTTCAACGATAATGTCCGTTCCAGTGCCTTGTCTCTCAGTAAGCTATTTATGTTTATTAATTTAATTGCATTGATTGCGTTTTGTGAAGTAAGATTTTATTCTACTTATGTTAACTAAGTCTGATGTCCATAATCACTTGATTAGGGGTGGATTTGCCATATTAGCAATGGAGCAATTGCAGGCCAGTCCAGTGCCTTTTACAGGTCATGCAATTACAGTCACAAACTATAGTGTCAATAAAATAGATTCTGCTATTAGCATAACTAAGTGTGATGTATAAACTGATTGCCCATGTTATGATTAGCATTGTTCTTTTGCTGCTTATGGTTTACGGAATGTACATGGCTTTTTGACATTAGAATTTGAATTGATTGTGAAACACCGTGATTGAATGCCAAATGCATGATATTAAATGACTATAATTCAAATGAAACAATGCTGTTGTAATATGGATGTGATCGAAAAACTAGTCTATTAGGTCCTAAGCATGTAAGTCAGACAAACACAAATCTTAGTACTGACGTTGTTGATTTTTGTCCATGAAGTACACTCATCTGTAACACATTGTACTTCACATTAACGGATGTTAACATGTTGAATGATTAACGTAATTCCGCACTTAGCGACCAATTGAACTCGATAACGTGCATTTTTCTGCCGACATAAAATCGGAAAGGAATATTTAGGCATCGAATGTAGCTGGAATAATATATTGCTGAATATGAAATTGCGCTACAAATATGCAACAAAACGTTAACTGCAGCATATGCGGAAATGTGTGCTGAAAAATACTTTGAAGTACATCGTATCTAAAGCATCAAGTGTCAATAGCAGTGTTAGCATTTATTTATGAAGTTGCTGCAGCTTAGTCAATGTATAAGTAATATTATGGACATATGTATGTAGGTTACCTGAAAGTCAAACTGACACTTAGTGAAATAACTAACATTGACGAGAAAACGTAATATGTTACATGAAGAACTGCACATTGCATTTGCCATTTACATCTAAATTAATAAACAGTTGCAAAAACCTCGTGCCACATTCATAGTTCAGTGCCGAATTGGATCGAAATATAATTTATGTGCCCCATACACACACGGCAATGCACCTTCATTCATGTGTTGATTTAGATGTTGTGTAGATTGTTTGAGTGTTCAGTTGACTTATTTCTTGACTTTCGTCATTTTGCACTTTTCGGGTTTTTATGTTACATACTTACATCGTCACTGGTTTGCAAATTGACTTTTCCATGTCATGATTACCAAGTAGCCTAGCGTGGGGATGGGGTCACCTTTTTCTCTTTCTGTCTTGTCTATTCATTTCCTTATTTTTTCTTTTTTAACTTTTCCCCTTTCGTAATGTATCATTCACTTCACCTGCTTTCTTATTTCATCCATAGTTGACTTCCACTGTTGTAGGCACTAGTATAATAATTAACATGAGCCTCTCGATCATGGTCTCTTTGTAAGTGTTTGCGGAACAAATAGTGTAAGAAACTGTTACTCTGTCTTCAATGGGTACGGACAGCTTTCCACTTGACTTTTGATCTCTGACAAACCACATTTGTCTTGAAAATGGACGAGAAACTACAGCAACCACAATAAACTACAGCAACCGATCTACAAGAATAGACCCATTCTGTTTCTAGGACATAGGTCATAGGATGCGACAAAACCGTTATTCAGTTTATTCGTTTCAGTGTTGTGATATATTTCTTTACAGATGTGTTTGTATTTCTTAGTCTGTACTAAGGCAATAGATTGTGTTTGAAAAACATCGTTTGCATATGTTATTCTTAGGTATCATCATCAGTGGATGTTGACATGTTGGTGAGAACAATCTTTGATGAAGAAGACATAATGTTCACGTGCAGTGGCATCAGGTAACTATGCCATGTTTCACATTTGTTTCAGTTGTTCACTGCTTGTGAAGGTTGTGTAATGAAGCTCACTGTCGTCAATTTTTAACAGTGACTGCAGACAGTAGTTGTACTGTTAACTAATCGTTTAAAGGAACATGCGTTGTGCAGGTCAAATGTTGAAGCATTTTGTACTATGCACTGCAACTTACCGAAATACGTCACTCACTAATTTCATCCATTGTTTTACACTTTAGCAACAGACTTAAGGTGTGGTTAAAGCCAACATTATGAAAAAGTGAAAATTTTATATATGGTAACGTAATTTCTTATGACATGTCACATGGTTTGCGACTTGCTTAACGATGAGTTCATCTTTGCATGTAATGTCTAAATTGAATTAGCTTAAATTTAGGCCCATTCATGATGATACTAATTTGTGGGGTAAACAGGATGTATGGCTTGCATGGCTTTGCGACTGTCCTCAGTAAATGTTATTGAAATATTAAACAAATTTTTTGAGTGGGTAGACAGAATCTACGGAACACATGAGTTAGCAACAGGAAAAATTTAGTTGAACAGTGTAATACTAAATGTGGATTTTTTGGCATGCTTACATCATGATTTTCTGCTTTACGTTTCGTATTAACTGTCACAAGTTACAATAAATGTAGAAGTTTTATTACACAATTTTAAACAGGTGAGTGGAATGGGACTGGTGTCATAATAAGGTACTTTAACAGTTACTGTTGTAAAAAGGTCTGCTAAATTCCTGTAAATACTTTCAAGTTAGTTTGAAAAGTAGGGGAATTTTACTTTGCTTAACCTTTATGAACCCTGGGTCACAGATTTACTAAAATCGTGTGGACATTTGACAAAGTCGTAACCAATATTCCCATGTATAGTTTTCTGGAAAAAGACTGCATTAATATGCAGTAAAATATCCAAGCCTGTAGCTGACTATGAGATGTGGCACAAGCATGTAGCGCAGTAAACTACTGTTGATTGATTAACTTTGCTGGAACTGTCTATCTCTGTGTAATGTGCTTAGTTGTTGAATACGTAAATGTTGGTGTTTACTGTTGCAGCTGTAAGAGCTCTCATGCAGTATGCCAACGTACTCTTGGAGAGTGTCCTGCAGTACTTATTGTACACTTTATGAGGTATGTGCAACTCCATATGACAGTTACAGTCCACTTTCTGTCTTTGTTCCTCTTATTATCGCTGTCGTCAGAGTTCACACGCCTCCTGGAAAATCTACGTTTTTGGGTAGACTCGTTTGAAATAAACTAAATAATGTGGGTCTCATGTCCGTCCATGCTTGCATTAATACACGAAAAGTGTCTTCCGATTGCAGTGACAATTGGTATATAGGTATTGGTTAATGAGTGATGCATCACGGTATGCTGTGTGATTCTTCCATATTTCATAGGTGTCTCCTATGACCTTTTGCATGGGATTTCAAAACTTAGCATAGGTTTTTAATGTATGTCAAAATGACTGAATTTGATTGGGCCGGATTATTAACACTTGTCCTATTTCTTTATCTGGCGACTTAAAGCTGGGCATAAACGTCAGTTTTAATTATGCCAAAAACATTTCATATGGATTGATCAGTGCTGCGGTATAGCATGATTAAAGGTCACAGTCAAGAGGCCTTGAAAGTTGCAAATCATAATATTTTTCACAACTATCTCCATCATTTACAATGGGAGTTAGCAAATGACCACTAAATCCTAATGTAGGGCACAGTGTCGACATTTGTTCCCGTTGGATTTATCACATTTATCCTCTTTCGGGCGTCACGTTACTTTTAACTTAGCACAAACGTTGTTTGCGAAGAGTCTGAAAGGGTCGTACTTACTGTGACCTTTTTTTAATTTTGGGAAAATAAGCGATAATATCTGGAAAACTGTACAAGATAGCTTAATAGTTTCTATTACATTCAAATGGGAAGTGGTATGCACTCTGTTGAATGGTTCTGTTGCCGATTAAACTTAGGTGAACCCTAACCACATTAAAGCACGTCAGTTGCTACATTAGGCGTTGCCTTGTGCATTTTCGTAATTGGTGATCACAATAGAGTCGTATTTCATGTACAGGTAGAATGTGCAAATGACGCTGTGGACAACAAACCGTGCATGATAGGGGCGTGGTCCGATCATGTGACCCATTAGAAATTTTGGGGGGTTCCAATCAAATCACAGGAACGGCACAGCTTACAGTCGTCAAATTAAACATGTGTGCTATATCGATTCCAGCAACAGCATTACATATAACCAACAACAGGAGTGCGGTTGTGGTCACGTGACTGTTTTTAAATTTCGCCATGATGCAGCGCGTCACACGAGTTTGTCAGCGACGACTGAGCTACTTGTGTTGTTTAATCTTTGTTCAGGTGTCTGTAATGTAACTAACGGACTACAGACATTTGTGTTGTGTATACAGTTTGGCTTTGTTTATGTACATGTTTTGTTTTTACGGTTTGTTGTCGAACATTTCAGGTGGACTGCAGAAGGTGAAAAAATTACAACGCCTGTGAACATGTCATCGGAACTTATCTTATGCCACGAAATGCACTGGGTATGAAAGATGTTCATTGCTCATCACATTATATTTGGACAACACGTATACTGTCTTGTAACTATCTTCGGCACTGTTTTGTTACTGCAAGCATGGGATTGTGTTGGCGAAACGGTTGTCAAACGATGCTAAATTACGTATAATTTTTCTACTGTGCAATGCCTGTTTGTATGTGACATACAGCATAATGTTTACTTGCAACGGAACATCAGCAATACATTCTGCGAAGCTTTTGATACACAATGCAATACTCATTAAATGGTCATGCAAAAGTATAGTACTTGTTGACATGTTACAGTCAGCTAACGCGACTCACATTTTCAATCAATGTCAAAATAACGCCCTTGCTTAGCCGGTTGTTATATGACCTCTTGTAATATACAGCTTGGCTGTGGAGTTATGTGACATATCAATTCGACTTACGTTTTACTGAAATGTTGACTTGCTATTTACTGCTGTGCAGGCAGTGTACCGGCTTCACGCTGTGGTGCTGCATGAGGGAAATTCACCATCGAGTGGGCACTACACAACTCTTGCATTGCACAGCGATCAGTGGTACAAATGCAGCGATGCAACGATTGTTGATCTAAGCACTGCAGAAGCACTTGCTACGTCTGGTGGAGTGTACTTGGCACTGTATGTAGCTGAAGGTAAAGTGCAAACTGCATGATATGATATGATACGGTAGATTAATGTGCGCTCAAAAGCTGACAAGATGGCCAGCTAATTGAGCATACAGCACCAAAATGAAAAAAGGAACGAGTAGCTCAGAAGGAACGGTCCAGGCAACAGTCAAGAAAGGCCGTCTGGGAGGTAGCAGTGAAATGCGGTGGTAGGATTTGTGAAGCAGGTAGGTTTTGAGCTGGGAGTAAAAGAGATTCCCGAGACTGTGTGAAGCATAGCATGTATGTGCAGATAGGTGATTTGTCTCACTTGCCATTTCAAAAATGAAATAGATGCAGATAGGTGAGTGAAAGAAGGGAAATGTTGTTGTGTCACAGAAAACATGAGTTCGGAAACGAATGAAATGGTACCAGAATTAGGTTGACGAAGCTGATCCCCGAGACTGTGAAGCATGGCGAAAGAAGCTATCAGTCACATTTACACAGGACAATGTATGTAGTCGAGCAAGAGAAACGAAGGATGAAGAGCTATGACATTGAATGGATATGATGTTATGAATGTATGTAGGTTGGGTAGTTCTCGCTTGCTTACGTCACTAATTGCATCTTTAACCGTTCAGTGCTCACTGTCAGTTTAAGCTTTTTTGAAATGGCAAATCAATGACACGAAAAATGATGCATTATTAACATGCAGTCCCATTGTACAATTATTTACCACAAACAAAAACAGTTCACATTATGTACTCAATGTTGTATGTAGTCGTTTCAATCTACGCACTACTGGTTTGTGCACAGACATTGTTCCAAAGCACAAATTAATGTCACATTTGATTACTTCGTACTTATGCTCGCATTTTCAAAAAGTTATTTACAACAGCTGTTGATGATGAAAGGTTGCTTGCTGTCGGCTTTCTGGTTTTCATATTATGGTCAGTTCATGTGAGCATGATGTTTTTGTTGTTTTGTTACTTATTAGTGCTGCAGCCCAGTAACGGGACGGAAGCAGTACACGTCGTGTCTGAAACAGTCGATGCACCGGCATATCAGACAGAGGTAAACCGCGACATTTACATTGAACAGACTTACTGTTTAATGCCATATCCGTCTATAATTGCTTTCATTTTTATTTAATTGACAATTGCATATTAACCTTATCATACCCTCGACGGGTTGGCGGCGTGGCGTAGTGGTAGCGTCGTTGAGCTGAGCTTAGTTAGTACTGGGATGGGTGACCGTGTCCGTGGTCACAGGCGGCACTTAATTTCGGAATGTAACCAACCACCCAGGTTGACTCGACCTTCTAATTTCCGTTATACAGTAACATGATTACCAGCCAAAGGGTGGTGATGCTCTGCAGCGGGGCGCAGGCATAGTGTAATTTGCAGGTGAAACTGAGTTATCCATGTCTGAGCGCATTGGAGGCACTTGCGTATTGCGCTATAGAAGTCGACTGTATTTTACAAGTTACGGATGGGGCAGATCGTGTACCTTGACAGGCGATTTCCGCAGATGCTTCTTCATCGTTTTACTTTAGTGAAGCAATGACAAGCCAGACCCACATGAAAAGATATTATACAATGAATCATTAGGCGACGATATTTGCATTAATTGAGGAACAGCTTTGATACAACATATCACATAAAAATTAGAAATTAGGTAAAAGTACAGTAGACGGTGTATAGCAGTTAAGCATTAACTCAGCTATTTACCACAACGGGGAACTCACATGCCGTACTTAATTAGCAACTTTGGAGGGATGCAAAGCTGAGTTAATCTATGTTACGTGAAAATTGACCGGTCGGGAATTGAACCCGCGCCCTGTCAATTGCAAGTCCAACGCCGTACCGCTGAGCAACCACGGTTGGTTATTTTCAATCGTGTGGTGGACAAAAGCGTAATAACTTACATTGTGGCGTCCCTATCATTTCCACATTTGGAAGGTCACTAAATGAAAGAGGCGTTAAAGTCTACAGGTTACTGTGTCCATAAGCCGGTGTAACTAAATCTCCAGCAAAAATGTAGTCTTTGATGTAGCGTATGTTGGTGTTTTTAGCGGGCGTCAATGGTAGTGAATATTTCATACACGTTGATTGCGAACATAATTTTTCCTGTTAAAGCGAGGGAATATATTTTTCCCGGACTTGGTTTGTGTGTCTGTCGGTCTGTCTGTGTGTTTGTCTGTGATCAGTATATCTAAGAATATTTCGGATGGATTTGTACCACATTTTATGGGAAGGCTTCCTAATGGGAAAGACAAGACGAACCTTGTTTCAATACGATGGGTAGATGGATGTGGAAGTAACGGCCCAGAAATCTGTCAGATGTAAACAAACGCCAGTTTACAACAGCGGTCTAGTAGTGGGCAAGCCAAGATGTGGCAAACGGAACAGCTTTTCAGCCTCGCTGGTCGTGCATCTGTCGCAGCTGCCATCGTAACGTGATTGGTCGATCAAAACTGTGACTACATTGTTGTGGCAATCCGCAAAAGGTTATAATTAAGATCAAATGCTACATTTCAGCAGTTAGAATACAGTTGTAACTTAAAGGCGCAATACACACAAAAAAGGGGGTTAACAGTGCAGATAAAACAACCAACAAACACCAACCTGTCTTCATCAACAACTTATGCTAGGTGATATGGAGGAATGTGACGTGATGTCAATTTTGCAGGATACTCAACAGCAACCTACGACATTGGTAACTGTTGGAGCAGAAGAAGATGACACAGTGGACAATGTAGTGACAATAAGTGACGAAGGTACGACATGTTGGTATTTACAATGTTACAGTTAGATGTAACATCCAATGAATGTTGACACATAGCCATTGTAACTAAATATACAAATCATTGATTTACAGTGAATGGTAGTGGAGAAGGAATTTTTGTCAGCAGCGAGAATGTAGTTTCGTTGATGTTAACCAAAACACAGAAGCAAATAGACAAGACTGTAACGAAACAGACAAATGCTACTTGCTTTGGTTGTGTTCACTTTACTTTTTTATGTACCAGGCCATGAGATCGGCTGGTTGTAACATCGCCAAATGACATAATTGTGTTAATTGTTGCGTAAAATCTTAAGTAGATAAGTGAATTGTTCTGTAATGTCTGTGAATACGTATATTTGTATGTGGATGCTGTATTGCGAGGTAGAGATTGATGTCGATGTCGACAGTGCCCATTCCAGTCCACAGAACATATCGTTCGGTGAAACTGTTGAACTTGGTGATGATACAGAACAAAGGCATGACACAGCACCTGTAAGTCAATACACTAACGAAAATTAGACTGTGCATGTGCAGCTGCAGATATGCGTTACATTTACTTAGTAATAAACATATGAGATGTACGATGGCAGCCATGAAAGAAGTGCATTTCAACATCTGCCTTAACCATCGCTGTAACTGCTGATTCTAATGAATTTACATTTGCCTAATGTTGCTCGGCAGTTATTAACAAAGATATACAGTGACCACAGTGTACATATTGCTGCAACTGTTACTGTTAAGGTTTGTGGACAGGATGATGCACAATGTTAATATTTCCTGGCAGTAACAGCATCACGGTAGCACTGTTGATATTTCATAACACTGCTGTATGAACTCATTTAGGGAGCTGTCAAATTGTTTGTGTATGTTGTGCATGCAGACAACAGAATTGCATATGCCACAAACTGCACATGAATATGTTCCTCCTGCAACCACAGACATTTCAGCAGTGTGAGTTTGCAACTAATACCATTACAACATCACAGTATGAATGTGACAGTAATCACAGACTGTGAATAGTTTCATCATGTTGACAGCAATAATGTATAAGATTACTGTAAAACAATCGAAAAAACATACTGTTCAGCGACGTTTCAGTTTCACATCGGACGCCTTCATCATGACTGACTTTTGACGTGTAGATGAAGGCTTCCAACGTGAAGCTGAATTGTTGACAAACAGTATCTTACTTTGGTGGTATTATAGTACTTTCAGATAGTAATTATAGACTTCAGCGATTTCAGTATACTTGTAAATGCAGTCATAAATCACATGTGCAGCAACACCGCATCTGCCCAATGTGTAATGTCAATGTTTAAACATACAACACATGACAAATACAGTTTCAGTCAAAAATTTATTTGCTCAATTGTTTGTAAAAAACGTTGGGAATAACACCTGGCCCATTGTAACAACCTGTGCCACTTACACAGATGGCCGCAAAATTTTTATATTGAAAAGGGATGGAAAGGTATTTATATAGCGCCGTTTTGTGTACTATGTACATGTAAAACCGCTGAGGCATGGATTAAACACTTTTATCTGCAAATCCACCATGCCTGCCTTGCCTAGTAAACATTCACCAGATTGCAGATTGGGCCAACACTAACTCAATTGGAATACACTCAATTGCAGCTTACTACAAATCTGTTAACCACGAAGGGATTAAAGGCTGAGTTGGCATGGTTGGTTGACCTATAGTGAATGGTTTAACCACATAAGTTGTCACTCATCAGCTACAGGTCGAGCACAGGACCGAAAGTTCACCGGCCACAGACCGATGGTCTGTCGTTGTGCCATTAAACCACACATATACGAAATGAATGTATGGTTTTTTGTGCACTAGGATTGGCGCCAGACGACAGTGGGCACAGTCAATTGTGCAAGAAATCCTCAAGGACAGTATGAAGGTTTGCAACTTTGATAACATTACATTCGTTCGTATATGCAGTATGTTGACAGCAAGTTGACAGTTTATTACCTATTGACATAGTATGATGTGCATGACCGTTTGTGCTGCTGCATAATGGCTAGGGCTAGTTATGTTACGTTGCTGTGACATACACATTAAGTGACAATAACTGTGGTTACACTATTCACTACTTCTTAGTGACAGATTGTGGTGGACAGCAGGCTGCTTGCCATTATGTAATGACTACACGTCTGCATTATGCACACATTACAACTAACACCATCGTGGAGAACTGTAACGTCGTCTTCATTGGATAAACATTTTGTATATGTCATCAAAACTACCGTATGTACTCGCAGAGTCGACAGTTAGCATGACGGCTATCTGTCATTGACACACACTGTATGTGTGCTGCACACAGCGTGGACCATTAGCAGGTTACTAGGGCTACGTTGATGAGTGGGGAGAGCACGCCGCATTACCGGCTGGGTTCTGAAGACCACACACAGACTTGTGCTGTTGCTGCTGCTTGCAGTAGGCATACGACTTTTGCTTACAATAAAATCTTTCACGTTGTTTTCAAAGATAGCACTCTTTGTCACAAATATATAGCTTTAAAAATTGTTCACTTAATTACTACTACTCGAAAGATGCGACATGATATACACTGCGCTCGATGCGCTGTTAAATCATAACAAACAAACCATACCGTTTTCTTCCAAAACAGAAGTAAGCAAGTGGCCATCAGCAACTGCATGTTGGTTTTAAAACACACCTTTGACAAACAAAGTCAATGATCCACGCAGAGTCATGACCATTGTTTTATTTGTGCAGGAACATTTGCGAGGTGTGTACTTCGGACATGTTCAGTCCTCTTACGTACTTGCGTACAACAGACCATGCCTCAGTCGTTCGGAACGTTTTCAGAGAATTATTTCAGGAGGATGGGGACCTCTTGTTGAACATGAAGACTTGGTATGACTTTTTACAGGATGACTAACTGTTTTTAGAGGCCTCATTGTTCACGTGGCATACAGTTTATGTGGAATTTTGAAGTAGTTGGTTGTTAACTGTTTTCAATGCACGAAGCTAAACTTTGCTGGTATATGTTGTGTTTGTCTTACGTTTATTTGTTGCAAGGCATCAGAACGTTATGGTATTATAGCATAACAACTGTAAGTTGACGACTGGAAACACTGGTCTGTCGCATAAGTGATAAGCAAACACTAGCGTGCTTTTTGTCCCACGAATATGGACATGTTTTCGCCACTGTAGTTTTGCTGAATGTGGACCAGCTACGTTGAATAGCTTACAAGTGGCACTGTAATTTATTAATGCTGAAGACGACACTCTCAGAGTACATTTGCAGACATGTATGTTCATCAGAATTGACAAGTACTTAAGTACTTCATTGTACATAGTCAGGCAAACATAGTGGTAATTTGGCTGTCATAACAAATTTGTGTACCTTGATCCAATCTGGCACTTTTTGCATATTAATAGTATTATTAATAACACTTAACTGTCGAATAAATGAAAAAAAATTGTGACATAATTAATCAGCAACACACAAATATGCTAATTACTATAAAGTTTAGCTGATTGTAAACAATATGTGTGGGTTATGTTACTGTTATCAATTTAGTGCTATATTTCTGTATCTATCAATTACTAGACAACAAGAACATGACTGCTGACGAATATACAATGCACGTATTTATAAGCGGAAGTGGATATGCTGTATTATATGTACCTGAAGACCCATTTCACTGTATTTTAATATGCATCTGCAGACACACTTCACGATCACTGTTAATTATTGTCTTGCAGGTTTTTAGGGTGAACAAACAAGTGGAGCAATACATGAAAGAGTGGGATGTCGCATCAGGGAAGTGTGTCATCGCGCCATACAGACCGTATTTTCCGGATATGGGTTATATGGTACATGCTTTAGTGCCCGAGGTATGATTTTTTAACGCTTTTGTCTGCTGAAAATGACTGGTTTATCGTTGTTGTATGCAGAATTGTAATTTGTGGCAATAATGTTGACAACTTACAACCGAATGTAAGGTTCCTGTCACTGTACATGTTCATTAGTGAACATGACCGGTGCACAATGATGTCAACGAGGACATGCAGTGACTCATAAATGACAATAAATGGTAAAAAGTAGCCTTACCAGCAAATACATGTGGCAGTAGATGGTTCTGTTCTCTACTAGTATTGCTAGAATATAGTGAATATCCATTTATTACGTGATACAGTCACAATCACAGCAAGTCTGATTTTTGCATGACTTCGCTGGTAAGGGCGTGCTTAACGTTCTAGGCGGAATTCCACCAAAGTGATTTCTGCCGTTTTAGAGCTATGACTCTGTTGCCGTTACACCTGGTTGTAATTTTTTATGATTTATATTTGTTGCTTTATTAATGACATAATTTCAAATGTCTGTTAAAAAAAATAATTTTTAAGAAGGGCATGTGGGCATTTGCATTTAAAAATAACGGCCGTTGCCAGTGGTGTAGTCGAAGGGAAACGGATATAATGTGACGATTTTGTGGTTAAATAAAAATGTCCAGTACCCCGCCGTGAAAAGAAGAAAAGAACAAACTTGTATTTCATTTCAACGCAGTAAGTATTCTAAAGGCGTCGAAATGCTGGTTGAATAACGATTGTACACACAGTCACAGTGCTGATTTGTTTCATGGCAAACCGGTATATAGGCATAGGTATTAATTCTGCTGTGTTTGCACGAAATTTATTACGTTGATTCGCAGTAAAAACAATGGAATTGTTGCCACCAGATTTCATATTTTAAAGCTGAAATGCACCAGCGCTCCCCAATACCCACTAGCTGGATTTAGCGGTCCGACTTTTAACGGAAGGGAGGGGAGTATGAAGGGGAAGAAAGGGTTACAGAGGGGAGTTTAGAAGAATGTGAAGGGTTGAGAGGGGATAAGAGAGAACAGGACAAGAATCAAACGGCGTAAAAATGGGTTCTCTGGTTTAGTATCGGGAATCGATCAAAAATTATGGTCACAAAAAAAGTGACAGTGATATTCCACCCACTTGCCGGGAAGCCCCCAACAGGGCGATGGGTTTGAATTTTGGCTTGCTGGGTCTTATCACCGACGTAATCACCCATGCAAAATTTCACATTACCATCATGTGATTTTTTATGATGTGACATTAATTATTGGTGGCATATGGCTTGACTAAATGTCATTGCAATGACAATGTCTCTGCGAATACAAAATTGATGACATTAGTGACGTATTTTGTCAACAATAGTGAAAATTAATTGCGTGATATAATAGCTGTAAATGTGAAATCTGTGTGTTCAGGCTGTTGTGACTGCCATAGAGCGTGTGGACAATTGCAGTCGCGAGTCTGCAGAAGCGAAGTTTTCAGCAGGCGTGTCCTACACTGAAGAAGAGTGGGATGAGCGTCTTCGACACTTTCGATCACAATGACATTTGGCGTGTTCGTGGAGGTTGATGATCGATGAACGATAGTATGTAGTGTGACTCGATGCAAGGTCGAGTTGTAGGGCACGAGCCAGTCATATGTGAAAATACGGCCATTTCGGACATACATCTCCTCTGCCAAGTACAACGGGAGCTTTAAATGACATTTCTTCTATGTTTGTGTAGATGATTCTGTTCTGATGGTTGCATTTTTTTACCCGCATAACGCTATGCTGACTCGGCTAAATGTACGATCACGCAAATAATGTAAGGTGATGGCTCAGGGAATGTATTTTTCTGACGCCCAAAGCATTGGTACTGGTCGACCCTTGTCGTTCACTCTGAAATTTGTGCTCGACCCTTCTTCAATAAGTACAATTTCGACCAACATCCATTTATACCGCCTCAATCGTGGGAGCTGGCAAAGAAAATTAGCACGAATAGGAAGTCGGCAACGCGCTTTCCAACAAGCCATAGACGAACCGTGTAAGTTACCCCTAAGTTTCCCAACAGTTGGCAATATTGCTTTTTTGGCTAGTGAAATTGAACTTGTGTAGAATAACATGTGCTACAAAGTTTCTTTGTGAGAAACTTCCAGCGGCTGACATGTACCTACATAAGTCTTATATACATGGCTTGCGGGTGGCATTCCCATTTACCTAAAGTTAGCGATCAGTGACCATCTTTTCAGAAAACGCCCATTGTGACAGTTTTGGCTTCATAGTGCCACAGCCATGAGAGCTTACGAGAAACGTTCAATTACACCCCAAAAAGGGTGGCTGACATTAGACGTTGCCTTTCATTTATTTATTGGAGGTAGTCGTACACACTTCATACTGTGAATGAGCCTCGGAATGAGCGTTGACCTATTTGGCATGTTGGATCACATTGACACTATGTAGGTCAAGTAAAAGGCCGTAGGTCATGATCATAGTATAAAATGTTGCTAAGGCTTAAGGTTGTCTTACACACGGATCGTACAAAATGTATAAAATGTAATCAACTTCATATTTAGTATGTGGGTTGAACACAGCACATCTAGGCTGACACATGACTAACCGGACCTGAAATGGGCGTGGTCACGTCACGTGATCCATTTTCCATTTTCAACGTTAATTCCCCCTAAGATATATGCAGCGGATTAAGCTAGAGACTTCAAATTTGGTGTGCATGTTGATCAAAACAAATCCCAGCCTACTGAAGACAAATTATCACTGAAAGGGGCATGATCAATGTCACATGACTTGTTTTATTTGATGAAAATATGCGATAACATGTCCAAAACATTACGAAATAGCCTCATAGTTTGTATAAAATGGAACAGGATTGCCTTACGCGTATTCGTAATAGGCAAACTGATAACAAAGATGACAAATGCAAGTTTGATGTACAGGTTGTGCAAGTGACAGCTTACGGAGGACACGGTCCCTGATAGAGGTGTTATCAGGCCATTACTGTATTTTTTAGGCTCCAAGCATATCGCTGGAACGGCTTAACCTTAAGTTTTCCAATTTTGTACATTGATACAAAATCACGTGACT
>Ga0209780_1000845_pt1 | contig 18318 bp, 17 predicted proteins | sample WorMetexBAHAMAS2_FD_187384 | JGI IMG/M metagenome (GOLD analysis project Ga0209780, IMG submission 187384) | Marine gutless worms symbiont microbial communities from Max Planck institute for Marine Microbiology, Germany - Inanidrilus exumae... | ecosystem: Host-associated > Annelida > Digestive...
ATTATAATTTAGTATACTTTTTTTCTGGAATACCTGGGACCCATCCGGACACATTACAAGTGAAATCATTTCTGTTGCAATTTTGTCCCGGTTGTCCAATACTTTGACTGGACTACAGCACAGTTACACACAGGCAAACTGTAACAATTTACTGGCATGTGGTCTTATAATGGTACCCTATCATGGATAATCTAACTTAACTAACTGCCATCTAACAATAATAGAATTTCAATATGGTTCCAGAAAATACAATTTAGCACCATTAACTTACTAACACAACACTTTTACAAAAATGACAGTCTCAAACAAAGCAATGCCGCTTTAATGCATGTCTGACATGTACATAAGACAACTTCTCGCATGATGTATATACTCTGCCTTTAGCTCTTCAAAGAGAATCCTTCTACAGTCTTAACATACGCAAGTATACAGAACACTCTATAACACCATCTAAAATATTCAAAACAGCAGCAAAAATAAATCATAAACAATGGAGCATATGCTGTGTTTCAAAAAGCAAGCCCTTTTTAAGTTTTTGAGTAACTCATTCAAAGTCGACCAATTCTAATATTTCTTGGTACACAGAATTCTGAAGGAACTTCCACAGAAGTGACATATGTGACTAAGAATTTTAGCATCATATCTGAAAAATGTCACTGCACACTACATTGTGAAATGCAGATTTCTTCATCTCATCAGCTCTACCAATTACATCCACCACTGTGCTGGCATTCAACTGGAATCTTTAAAATGCAAGCCCCCTTTGGTTGAAGTTTGTTAATAGTGAACAAAAATGTACACAATTATGTAGCACTAGCATTGCACCCTCCTGCTCGTTCCATTTCGCTCGCTGCTTGCTAGTTGCGAATTGCCCGACAGAGCTCGCAATCCATTTGCAGTGGCGTATATAGACGGAGCGCAAGCATGCGGGTGTGAATGGCACTCGCTAACCAGCCCATGACCATCCAGAGGGTATGCGGATGCCAAATATTGGTCCAGATCTGTTTAAACTGTGGCTGCATAAGAAACACAGAGACAGATTGAGTTTTATATACCGGTATATAAGATTGCAAAGAATACAATGCCGAGTGCAATTCAACTAAGATTTCCCACCACACTATGCACAACCATGTAAAACACTTTCACAATACTATCACTTCAGTTACATGCAATGATCACTTTTTGGAATTTTCAAGGCAAAGTAGTAACATTTGCTGGTGAAGTGGACACATTTATAATCTGGTGTGAAATCTCTTCAGCATTCGGTGTACCAAGAAATATTGAAAATTATTCAGACTTACTGAATTATTAAAAAACAGAACGAGGCCTGCATTTATGAAACATGAGTGTAGTATTAGATATGGCAAAAACACACGACAATACATCACATTGCTCACATTGGGATAAATATTTGCCAGTAATCACAAACACTGGCAAATGTAGCCTCTAAGTAGTCTCCTGTAAATAAACAGATTTCATGAAATTTATACGTATAGTTTTAAATAAAATTCTAAATGCATTTAGAAACATTAACTTGTTTTCAGAAATTAAGTGGAATAACACCAGTCTGCTACATATTTGGTTTGCTTTGAAGAAAAGAATAAAACAGCCAACAAACTGTTTTCTATTATCCACTAAAATGTATTAAATTGAAGTAATTTGCTACGTCGTTAATCAGTAAAGCACCGAAGTAGCGAATTACCTTTCTTCAATTTAATACATTGTAATGGATAATAGAAAACAGTTTGTTGGCTGTTTTGTTCTTTTCTCCAAAGAAAATAAAAAATGTAGCAGACTGCTATGTTTTGGTGTTATTCCACTTGATTACTAAAGAAATAACACTTAAGTGGAATAACATCAACACATATAGCCATTGACAGCAGAGCTGTTAGTCTACATGGGAATTTTCTATAATGCACCATTTTGCAATACACTGTGAAAAAAAACTAACCCCCCAGACGATGTATGATAGAAATGGAAAATCTGAAGGTATCCTAACAAAATTGCTTACAGATATTCTTGAATACATCTGTGAAAGAACCTTCAACTTTCGCTAGAAAGTATTATCTTACAGCAAAGTTATTCATGTTCGAATATCAATGCCAAAATATGTTTCCAATACAGCGTTAGTCTGTAACTGAAGTTATGTTGACATAATCCACGTAAACAATTATGTAAATAATAAACATCACATTTTCCGCAGAAGATTGCATTTTAATCAAACTGTTGAGAAAGGAAAAAGGGTACAATGCTAGACTATGAGATTTGGGGAAGCTGCAGGAGCATCTGTACCACAGCCGGATTCATGACATCAATCAGTTGAAGTCACGCCTGATCAAAGAGTGGGAACATTTCCACAAGCTGTTCAACGATAAAGCGATCAGGCAGTTGTGCCCACATCTTCGAACCTGTATTCGAGCCCATAGAGGACACTGAATAGATTTTAGGCTTTCAGCTATGTTTGATGTTTGCACATACGTATACAGTGGGCACCTTGTTTCTAGGGTGACCTCACTTAACCCATTATAACTAATGCAGGCATTGACAGAATTTACTGAAATTTGATTGAAATTAAAGGCTGCACTGTTGGTGCATAATATTATCAAAATCCGACACCATTTGACAGAGTTATGAAACTGCATACAGGAGGTTACTTTTTTCCAGATATGGTGTAGTATTGGAGTCAGACCACATACTCCAGTCAGATGCTAATCTGTATTTTTTGGACTTGAACTTGTATTGGGTGGACTTAACTTGGATTGTGTGTCTTGACACTCGCGTGATAACTGAGGAGTTTTTGAATGATTTTAGACTAAAACACATTACTAACCATTTCAGTTGGCTTGACACTATGATCTAGTACAAAGAAACTATTAGTTTAACACTGTAACAAATAATGCAATAAATGTATTTGAACTGACTTATCTAAACATCAGTGCACACTCATTTCATTAATATTTGCACACTAAAAACTGACTCGAGCTGGCTTGGACTTTTTAAAATCTGTAGAATTGGAACTTCATATCTGGCTGTACGTACTCCTTCCAGAACTTGCAAACAATGTCACTGGCAAACAATATGGACCTCCAGTCAAGACTGCCAGCAACTTAACAAATTTGGATAAACACGCTAATTACTAATTAACTGGCGTGACTAGCTAATGCATCGGCCTTCACAATCATATGAAATCACTTACATTCTTAAAATTTTATGTCACTAAAATGTATACTTACTTTTGGTTGCAATTAGCAGATAGTGCAAAAGTGGAAAAAAGGTTTTACAGTCAGCTGTCAATGTTTGCCACAGCGGAGCATCAAGCTCATGTAATAGTTAGTCACACCCTAATTCACTATAAATAACAAAAAAAAATGTTGAACCCAAAACGTAGGGTATGCATTCTTTTACCAACCACTCTACTGTAAATTTTCATCGTATGGGCAATAAATATTCTCATTTCAGCCCACCACAAAAGTATTACACTACAGGGTAACAATAAACTCAAACAAAATGACTCACCAGATGATTTGTAGCATGCACAGGGGCTATCCACATGTATTATAGCAGGTAACAAATACATGCATGAGTGCCTACATCATCGAACTGAAACCTCAGCACAACAAATCATATGTACAGCAGTTTGTAAATAACTGACTAACAAATCGTGTAAAAACCGTCTGCTGCCGGTACAATCAGGGCAACTGTACGTGTACAATACAAACATAAATATCTGACTCTGTCGTCAACTTGTACACAGCAATAACATTATCCAACAGTGATAGTACTATAGATGATTGCAACACACCTTGCACGCGCGGCACTCAACAAGACAAGCAGGAGTTTTGTTCGATGCTACGTAGTACAGGATTCACTAACTGATCTGCAGCACATGCTCAGAGGCATAGACGTTTCAAGGAGTAACTTCTAAATCAGATGACAATATGTTGACAAAATGTGAACAAATTAAATGAGTCTAAAAAAATTTCACCACCTTGCAACAAGCCAGACAGGGACTTACGTGAGATTAGTGGTGTATGTGCAGTCACAGGGTAATTTGGGTTCAATAATAAAGTGTAGCAGCTGTCAACATATTACTATGCTGACTGCTTAAATTATTCCTGTGAGTCCAGGTGGTAAATTTCAACAGGTGTGCTTTAATAAGAATTTATCCAAAAAAATTAACTGAATACACAAGCAATCATAAGAAAAGCTAAATACATATAACATATTTGGATTAGCTGTATTTGCAGGAAACTTACCACTGCAGTTAGATGGAGTTTAACATCCCCTTTCAGAACAAATATGGCTGTATCAGAGATAAAACGTCAGGGGTGGAGAGCAATCCCTACCCAGTGAAGGAAGGCCAGTGATATATTAACCTTAACGAGGGACGTCTTTTTGTACAGCAGCCACCTGAAACGGAAAGGGATTGAGAGGCTGATTTAAATTACTACGCTAGCACCTACAACAGGGGAAGATGGGTAGACATCTATCACACAGCAAGACTAAACTAAACCAGATACAACAAAACACCAGAATAAATGTTCTGTAAGCAATACAAATAACACAATAATGAACAAAACAAACTAAACCCAGGCTCGGTCGCCTCCTATGACCTCCAACCGGGAAACGGAGTGGGGCGATTCTGGTGGAAAGAGATGGACAATAGAAGAAAATAAGTAAAGTGAATGAGAAAAGGAAAAAGGGAAAAAGTAATAAAGAACTTACTGTTGCAAGGAGATTGGATAATAATTATAAGAAAATTCCTGATCAAAACCAAAGCATACCCACTTTCATGCCACAAATTACCCGGCTTCACCAGTTTTTGTATGCAAGACCGTGCACAGTATCTGAAGCCACTAAGCAATACATAAATACTTTAACCACGCTAAGTATTCTAAACAAACATCGACATATAAAACTCAAGGTGCAGCAAGGACTTCTCGCGCAATAACAATTTGGTAAACTGTACTGATACGTTAAAAAGTGTACGTAACAAAATCAACTGATCATGTTAATTATTACTTTGTATTTTAAATACACATTGCAGGTAGGTATTTCCATTTAGCAGTCATTTGCAGAGATCACAGACACCATAATTACAGTAGACGGAAATACCTAGCTGTGACCTTAAATTCAATGAAGTATGAAGCTAAATATTAGTTACATTACGTATACTTAACAATCACACACATACAAGTGTCACACTTTACAACTTGGGATAAGTTACAAATGAACGGAATCATTTATATTGCAACAGTCAGGTTGTAAATTTCACTAACAGCGGAACAGCAGAGATACTACTGACAACTGACATGTAAAAGCTTCAGCAGCTGTGCCTCACTGAGCCAGCGTCTCACTGCTGACAACGACAGCAGGTGACGTTGCATCATTGGCCATCGACATGCCAGTCGACACTGGCTCTCTGCATGGCCTGTTAGCAGACACACAAGGAGATAAATGCATTTGCCGACAGCTGTACATGCTGCTGTCGGCCGAAAATGGCGGCGGAGCATATATAATTGAGCAGTTGACTGGTGGCGAAATAAACTCCACTGGTGCCATTGCATGCAGCGGTGAAGAATCAATGACGACGGAACCAGAACACATTTTCTTGACTGGAGGTTCTAACACAGAGACACCATAGTCCAACGGACCACAAACACTGCCACGATATGGTGAAAAATAGTACTGGTCAGAAATGCCATTTGCATAACCTGTAACTGAATCCGTTCCGTAATGAGCCCTAGGATATGGAATCGGCAAATGGTCCATGGGATATGGAACGGAATAAGAGTCGACAACAGGATCAAAGTGGGCTGCTGGCTGATGACGAGGATATGTTGCTAGATGAGAAAGCGGCGAAAGCATCCACGATGCTGGTGTAACTGAATGCATTGTAGGTGTGGATGCAGCGTCGAGAGAACTAACAGCTGACACCATATAATGATCATGTCTTTTAGCGTCAGCGTACAGCAATGTATGAACACGTGGGCTTGGTGGTCGCTCAAACAGAGCCATGTCACGTGATGCCAGTGCATCGTCCAATGCAGACTCACTGTCACACCACACACAGTCAATATTATCACACTGCTATTAAAACAAATAAAACGTCGTCGAAAATTAACATAAAACAGCACAGCCGACATCGAAACACAGTTGCAAAATTATGTTACGAAAAATGATATTTAACCTACATGAAAACGGTGGCACTATATGATAAAATGTTCATATCAACTCTAACGTAATATGTATGAAATTTTAAAATCCAATATAAATTTCATATGCTTTCGAGTTTGACATTCAGGTTTTTCTTGAACTGTGAATGTGTGGACAAGAGTCAGTATCAACACTTCACAAGAGCACATGTCAACCTAGACAGCAAATAATATTTGTTCTGTGAAACAAAAGACAACAGATAAAACCTAACCAAAACTTTTACAGGAGACAATAAGCCGTTAAACCAAATAAACGTAACTGCAATGTCCAGTGCCAACATTCTTGGAGATGCATAACATCACAAGTTGCAAGGTTTGTGAAAAAAGCTGAATAAAAGGTCAGTATCGTCGGACAATATAATAGTTCACAAACTTTGCAGAAAGTCAAGCACACTATTTTTTACTGTACACATCTTGATGCATAGTGTAATATAAGTAACTAGAGATCGATTGCGTTAAGGTAAATATTAATGAACTAGGAAACCTGCTTCCCTAAAGGTTCTTTTCTGGTTGATCCTGCCCACCTGCAGTAACTCCAGAAAAGGCTGCTTAAACAACACCTTAGTGTGCTGTAGCCCATAATGCAGACAAATGTAATGTGAATTAAAAACAATGAATGAAAAAAGCACATTTTAGTCCACGGACTTTGCAAACAGTGGCAAAAAGTACAACGTAATGAAAACTCAACAATATGTTCTTAAGTTAGTTAAAGCTGACAGTCTCGTAAAATTTAAAAATATGCATAAAACTAATATACAGTAATACATACTAGGTGGAATATGAGTAACGACGACGCTCCGCTGACATTTTGAAGTTATACGATGCATACTGGTCTGTTCTTTTCCACAGGTAGTAAAACTGAACAATTTCAGCAACAGATCGCGTCCGTACCTACATATGCACAGTTGCACACATTAGTAAAAATAACAGCAGTACAATAAATAGTACATGTATACAGTACTGCAACATACACTGTATTTTAACATAGTTACATATTTCGGTACACATTAATAAATCAGCACTTACATGCAGCTGTTATTAGCAAAACCTTAGAGACTACACTCAAAATATGAAAATTTTTGGAACACCATGGTTACATTGTTAAATCAAAATCGCACTTCAGGTATGTACGTAACTGCATCACTACCTCGTTTTGATGAATTTGATAAAAATCTTTTCCATACTGCCGCAATCCGCTAACAAAATTGGCACATTCATCAGCTGACCAAGAACTAAGTGGATCTGCAACACAGATACAAAATGCGTCCAACAATGCCAATGCACAACAACAATACGATACAATTACAATGGCACAGTATACAACCAGATAAAACAGGACTGCACAATGGAAGTGTGCCTGCCTGAAGAACTAAATTTATTCCCACAAAACCAATAACAAGAAGCTCAGCTACCGCAGAGAGACTGTGCAATGCACTATGTTTCACAAGCTATGGTAGTTACAAAGGTTTCAAACAGCAATGACTTTCATGGTCCTTCTTTACGGGCACTGGCATTGGTGCCATTCAATAGGTCACATATGATTCCCTGTTAGTCTTCCACTGCAACTATGTCTCTATCTTGCACTGTTTCCGAGATATTATCACTTATTTCCCAAAATTTACAGAGTTCATGTAACTCTGAATACATCCCTTGTGGGAGTAATATATCATGCATGCACTTATTTTAGTGCCCAGCCTACAACGAAAACAGAACTCCTCAGTATCAATCAGTACATGAAATTTGAAGTGCTTAGCTTCAGCAGTAGTAGTAGTAGTATTATTGTAGGGTTTAACGTCCCACTCGACACATTATAGGTCATTTCAGAGACAATTTTACAGGTCAGATGACCCAACCAACAGTGTAATAGCACTGAAGGATAATAGTCTTCCAGATCAAGGGCCAATCCCACAGGCTCAGCACACTAAAAGGTAAAGAAAAGGATGTTATCAAAAAATTTTTTCTACATATAGCACCAAGTACATCGAAGACACAGAGGCGCTCGGGAGACAGCTAAGCCAAGTAAGATCAAAGCCCGATCCAGTCGACCATGTACGAACTGCTCATTATATAGGTGTGCATATGATATGCACAATTATGATGCACAACAGCACAGAGCTGGTCAAATAATCTCCCCTCTTACCCTCCAGACAATCACCATAGCTCGGATGTTGTGTGTTGGAGGGGAGGTTATTACAAAGATAGGATTGGGGCAAAATTTAAATAAAAATAGGTCACATAACTCTGGCCACACACCTTTTATGGGTGGTTTGTCACCGCAAGCTAGAATTTGATACAGTCTACCTGCATGCAAAATTTCATGATTCTAGCTTCAGCCATTCTAGAGATACGATTGGGGCATATAAATTTTATGTGGGCCACGCGACCCTGAGTATGTCCCTTTTAAGGGTGATTTGTCATCCTTATGGTACCTGTTCAACATCCTGGTGGACACGGTGATGAGGGAGACAACACAGAAAAAACTAAAGCCAGATTTAGTCGCCTCCTATGACATCCGGCCTGTAAACGGAGCTGGAATATTCTGGTAGAATGAGTAGAGATGGAAAAGCAAGAAAATAGTTAAAACAAGTAAGAAAGGGAAAAAGTAAAAGATATGCCTACTAAAAGATAGAGTAGAAGGTGGGAAAATGGGAATGTAAAGGGATAAGGAGGGAAGGGGGATTGCCCCATGCCTACTATAACACAAAACGATCATTAAGCTTGGTCACCTTGAAGTGGAACTAAAAACCACAACAACAGTTCACATAATGGTCCTTTATCCAGGACAACCCGGGTGAGAAGGCAGCAGTCAATCACAGACTAGCATTCAAACTATTCAAACAATCACTTACTCACTATCTATTTCTGTCGGTATTATTCAATATTCAAGTAGTAGTAATAGTTCAATATCTGTAATTAATTCCCCCCATTTACTATGGTCTATAGCATCCTCCTTATTTAGTTGTAGGCTCTGTCAGTCATTTTGTGCAACCTCTTTCCAAGTCCTTCTTGGACCTGGCTTTGTCTTTCACCATCCATTTCATAATCCATGCATTTTCACCCAACCGTTCCCATCCTTTCTTGAAACATGTGTCTATGCCATCTCAACCTACTTTACTGTGCCATTGTAACTGTATCGTCTGTTCCTAGTGTCGCTGAACTCACTGCACCTAAATCTATCAATTACTTTAATGCCGCATATCTACCTAATCATTCTAATCTCGTGTGGCTGAAGCACCAACTTGGTCCCTTTCTTCCCCAGCCAAGTTTCACTGCCATGCACACAATCTCCATATAACTTCCATCTCAAAATAAATTAGCCCCGTATGGGACTGACGGTCAACTCTTCACAAATGACATTTCTGTCAACTTCAAAGTCACATGACACAAAAACTAGGCCAAATATCAAAATGTTAAAAATGACCGGATTTCCAACTTTGAAGGGCTCGTGAACTTGACCTTGGATCAGGTCATACTGCATACCATCGTGCATCACTCATTGACCTCTACCCACATGCCAAATTTCATTGAAATCGAAGAAACTTTTGTTGACGGGCGGATGTATGCATGCACATACGTAAGCACCCACGCACACACGGACGGACAGACATTTGAGACCGGCTTTAATTAGGTCGACTCTGTCGATGAGTCGACCTAAAATGGTAAACAATGTTATCGGCAGGCAGAGGAACTGAGAAGTACAACTCTGAAATAAGACAAAGCATAATCCTACCTGACTGTGGGCATATATCCACCTGTAGACGTTTCAGGGCTTCCGATGTGTCATAGTTGCACTGCATCAACAGCTTCAGGGCCTACATCACACAACACAATGATGGTGGATTTTGTCTATCCAATGGTATAGAATAAATGCAAACTAATGACATCAAATCACAGCCTATGTTATAACAATTAGTGCTATTTAACCCAGTAATCATTAGGAACAATGCCATTTTCACATAAACAAAAATAAATGTGAGTTGTTATTACCAAGTACATGACAAATGACTCAAATTCTTAGTTTCAACATAATAAATATTTTTTGGCTGTTACAATTAAAATAACGGCTTACTTGAAGAACTATCAGTAAGCCACACATGGTAGACAAAAAACGAGGCTGATGGGTAATTTTCACGAGGCGGGCGACGGCCATCACAACAGAGATGGTGGAGGTGATAATTTCACATCTTTCTTTGTCCGTTAATTGATTAAAGACAGTATTACAAAGTACACACTCTTTCTCGGAGGCACATGTTTGTTTACGTTGTATGTGACAATGAAGTCACAGAAAACGACAGTCAAATCACAAATACTGTCATCATCAAATTCTATAATTGTAACGAAAAATGTTCAATTGATATTAATACACCAAGTTATATTGTTGTGAAAAGTTTTATCAGGTTGACACAAAAACTACATGGAACACTGGAAGTCAGTCCTGATGAAAGCTTCTGACGTGAAGCCGAAACTTTGATAAACAGTATATTAATTTGGCTGTATTAGAAATTTTTATACAGTTATATTGTTGTTGTTGTTATCTGCCCTTTTACGAGTATAACCAGAGATGATTTAATGGAAAAAGTATGCTAGCAAGAAACAAATAAACTTTAATTGAACGACATATTTTAACGAATTAAAATTTATAGCAATTAATTGTCATAAATTATAGCCTAAAACATCTGTGCTATGATTTTGTGTTATATTGATGTCTGCATACTTTTCAAACTATCAACATTTACTTCACCACCAGTATGTGGGCAAAATATTACGATAAGCATGCCTGTATGTATCTGCAAATATAAAAAACTACATGTCTAAATTTAACTAAATTTTCTACACATGTCACCTGTGGCCATGGCCAGGTCCTTCTCTGATGATAGTGCAATGAGTTATGTGCTAAATGTTTTTACAATTATTATTTATTACATTATTATTATTACAAAATTTGTATAGCGCGCAAATTCAAGCATGCTCGAGTCGAAGGTGCTGGGCTCGAGTCGGAGGTGCTTAATTGTGCATATGCAGTGGCTCAGTGACAGTGGCAGCAACCTGTCACCCCTGCCTGAACAATATTGACTCTCCGCAGCTGGCAGCAAATGATTAAGTGGCACATGGGGGAGGAGGGTAGTGTTATTACACGGCGACGTCAAAGTCTGCCGCCTCCGACTGCCTTGGTCTGCAGTAAAGAATCAAAGAATCTTAACAGTAATCAGGAATACACAGTACGGATTAATTACTTGACAAATAATGACGGTGATGCTGGAGAGTAGAATATGGTAATGACAACAATGGCAATTACCAACACATCACAGCAATGAACAGACATCCTAAAGAAGAAACAAATGTGATCTAACCTGCTCATCATCTCTGATGCATGACTGGTTGCCTTGGTAACTGCTGCCTGTACAGTCACTGACAAACCGCTGTTGGCACCCCATGACAGAACAGCAGTATTCTTCAACTGTAAAACCAAAAACATATAATAAAATAAATGCACTTCAATCTACTTCAAACAATACAGTCTGGAAAGTTGCCAGCAGCAAATAAAATGCATGACATATTCATAATAGCTGTTGAATTTGCAGTTTTTAATCAAGCCTGATTTCCAGAGAGGGATGGGGTCCTCAAAGACCGGACTCTTTAACTCAAGGACACCTTGAGGACAAATTTTGGTGGCCTTGGCCTGGCCTCGCCTCAAAGAGGCCTGGCCTTGGCCTGGAGCTTTAGTCTCAAGGAGAGCTGTTCTATAGTATCCTAGCCTGATGACACAGTCCTGCATTTGGGCAGTAAGCTTTATAATAACTGCTGGTTAGTTTTATATTCTTCGGTGTGCAAATGGGATAGGGTCCTCCAGGACTGGCCTCAAACTTGAGGACACCTCAAGGACAAACTATGATGGCCTTGTCTTCGAAGTGGCCTGGCCTTGGACTCAAAAATGCCGTCGTCAAACAAATCCCGGTTTCCCGTAATGGCCCATTCACTTCTGTGATGTTAAGTGGAACTTGGTGAGTCAACAACTATGCCTCTCAACAAATGCACATTTGTAATGAACACTGGCAGAGGGACAGCAAGTGATGCCGTGACCCTCCAGCTCAACATTCCCACTCCATACATGTAGCAACTACTGATGGCATCCTCTGCATTGCAGATTTGAAATCTGTATAAGTATTTTTAAAATTTACTAAAATTCTAAAGGACTGAACAAACACTTTATTCAGTCTCACACACAGTTCAACTGGCCTTCTTTTCTACAGTTACATCGCTGCCGCAGCTGCCGTCTGGGCAGGGTCTCCAGAACAGAAACTTGGAAACAATTCAACGAGCAGCTTTTAACTCCTGGATGATCTTCCTGCTGAAAATAACTGAAATAAAATGCACATTATAAAACTGTACATACCTTTAGGCTCTGCCAAACCAGATGGATCCCACACTAGACATTCATCAACTGTGTGTTCTAAAACAACAAAAAATCAGTATCGCACATACACATTCCATTAACAAAATGACAAAAACAACCCATAATACTGGACAACAGTCATGTTTCATGCATCAGATGCATCTGTATAACTGATATGAACTGCATTACTTACAGTTGTCAAATTCAGTTCTGAAGTAAGCACTCAATCAATCAACAACATACTACTTGAAATGAAGTGAGCACCAAGTAATGGTAGTGACCATAATCATACACGCACCAGCAGGTTCAGTAGATGTTATGAGATCAGGTAGATCAGCCTGATATTCAGCACCGACAGAAATAGACTGTACACACAGATGAAATACCACCACCACATTCACATACATGCACTACTATGCACAATACAACCTAATAAAAATAATTACGTGCACTGAAAAGCTCACAGGCAGATGGCTGAATCTACTGCGCATAATTGTAAAAAGAACAATAATGGTAAATTAGCCCCGTACGGGACTGACGGTCAACTATTAGCAAGTGACGTTTCTGCCAAATTCAAGGTTACACGACACAAAAATCCCGACAAATATCAAAACTCCGGCCCAATCAAATTTAGATATGGTGCCCCAGTTTAAGAATCTGTAGTCATTTGCTAGCTCTTACTGTAAATGGCGGAGGAGATAGCTTTTGAAAATAAAAGGATTTCCAACACTAAAGGGCTCGTGACCTTTATCTTGATCTTGGATCAGGTCATAATTGTCATAATGCATACCATCGTGCATCACTCATTGACAGACTTCTATGTACATGCCAAATTTCATTGAAATCAAAGGAACTTTTTGTGGATGGATGGACAGATTTGTATAGTGCCATTAGGTTGTTGGTGCGAGGTAAAAACTGAGGGCTTCTGTACCAACCCCCATTCAGCATTATGGTCAAATTTGGCACAAAAGAGTGGACCCACGGTGTATTGTACGATGCCACATTTTGCCTTTATTGGTACATAGTCATCCATGTGGTGCAAAGAACTGCGAATGTGACCAGATTTTTTTCTTTGGGAGCTCCTATGCTCACTCCCTTCACTGATCAAGGCCAAATTGGGCATGCAAGTGGGATCATGGTGCACTAGTGCATGCCAAATTAGACCTTGATCAGTCTATACTGGAACGGCTGAACCTAAAGTTGTCAAATTTTGTACATGGGTTGGCTATATCAATTTTAGCAAGAGGATGACATATCACCAACAAAAGGGCGTGGTTATGGTGAGGTGACTGTTTTAAAATTTTGCCGTTTGTCGTGATGCAGCGTGTCGCACGGGTTTGTCAGCAACAGCTGAGCTACTTGTTTAACTACTGCTGTTACAAAAACAATATGTTATTCAATTAAACGTCAGACTGATAAACATCCAATAATAAAGAAAAACAAACCAAATTTTAACACAGCAACAACAGCTGCAGCTGATTCATGCAGGTTACGTCTTGTAATTAAAACCTACAGTAAAGTCATACAACCTTTGGCCAGCAATCATCATCACTACTGGAACAACCATCAGTACTGTCTACATCATCATCATCATCTTCTTTGTCATTGCTGTTTTCTTCATGAAATAAGTTCCGTGTTGCAGTTTCAGACACGTCAACATTTTCTACAACAAAATATCAAAGATTTCCCTCATGATCAGTACATATGCAACATGATACACTAGCTTAATGGCCAATTTCCAATCGAACATGGGTCACTGGTTGTCTCCTTGACTTTCTTCTTCCTCCACTTAGTTCGGAACGGAACCTTCGGGGATAAATGGTGGACGTTTCTCACAGGCTGGATATCCTTTCTGCCACTCAATGCTTCAAAGCACTGAAAGAAACTCAAATCACTATCAGAAAACATGGAACATAACCAACTAATCTCACTCTTTCTTCTTAATCCATTTACCCCAGTGGGAAGCAGACAGTGAGTTACCTTTACACCATCTAATACCAGTATGCAACAATATCTCCAAACATTATTATGTACAATGGGAACATAATTTTCTGAAAAAGTGTACATCAAAACCTAAATGCTACGTCACCATTTACCTCTCATCAATATGTTTCAGCAAGACTGCCTGCAAAGACGCAGACTGAACAGTTAATGCGAAATGCATTTTGTCGGGTAACCCGCGCCACCGACGGTGAGAATATAGCAGATACTAGGGTTGTAAATTGATTATCAGTCAATCGATGATAAATGATCGATAATCGATTCAAGCAATTATCAATTAAGAAATACTGTAAATGGTAACCAAAACGCGTTTTAAGCAGCTCAATCAGACGTTAACAAGCTAACACTGGGCACACACACAAGGATCACTCAATTATATAATAATACAAAAATTGATCTACGGACATCTCATAGTTGCCAGGGACGACTCCACTACTGATCATGACTTATGCTTGAGCAATTCAAATGCTTGAAGACCATTTCACAATGACAAAACTGGATATGGCAATGCATCCATTTGTCACACATACCATCCTCAATCAAGCCACAAAGAGCTGCAGCCAGTTTCCGGAACAGCTGCATCAGGCAGCATATGATCATGCATGGAAACTGATACAGACTACCTGCTGATGAAGATGTCAACAGCAACGATGGCAACACAATTTTTCACCACCATCAAAGTGGCCAAGGTCATAAGCACGACAGCAGAAGTGAGTCATCAAAGTTCCTGGGTAGTTCTGGTAGTACAAACTGGCCAACTGTATTGACACTGATAACTACACCAATGCTGTTATGCACTGGTGGGAAACTCACACCCATCAGCTTCCTACCACGGTATGTCGCTAAAGAGTACCTGTCAATGCCAGCAATGTCAGCTTATAGTGGTTGTTTTCCACTATGATTTTATCGTATTTAAACTCAGATCGTGTCTTGACCCCGCTCATGTTGACACCATTATCTCCCTGTATAAGAACATGTAGGCTATCTGTAAATGTTCACTGACTCAACTGAGACTTGACACTAATGTTTACTGCTATTAAAAGTAATATATCAGCTGAGATGACAGTGACATTACGTGTCTTACTTACTTTTTCCGTAATTGAAATGTTTTCCATTTAAATTTCAACATGGATGTTAAATCATGAAATAATGATAATTAATCTCAAACTTGTATTAAATGTAGTGCTCTAAAATTAACAATTAATTAATCAATCAATCGTTAAAAAATTATTACATTAATTTTTGGATCGACTAAAATTATGATTAAATTTTTGACTGCTTACCAACACTAGAACATCCATATCCTGCATGATTGGCTGAAATAAATGAGTGACTTTTACCATTTTAAACAGTTTCCTCTGTTATCATTTGTGTTTTTCTACTTTTAATATCGCTTTAGTTTTGCTTTTTTGTAAACCCTCTTGATTGGAAGTATGGACTGCAACACAGTCATTTTTCTTATGCTTTACGGAAGATATCAACTAGAAGTGGTTCAATTCAGCAATTTTATAGACTTTGTGACTGACTACAAAACTGATCGAAATTAATGGATTAATCCAAGTTAAATTTTCGGAGATTAATCAATTTTAAAATTTTTAATCAGTACCAGTCCTAATTAAATGCACGTGAGTTGCAATTAATAACATGTTCTGTAATGTATGTCTTGTTATTTGCTGATCGCTAACGGTAACCCATGATTCTTTCTTTTTTAAACATAACACAAGATACATCCATGGCAGAAAAGGAATGATTCACTGAATTAGACTATGCATTTGTAATCAATTCGTACAAATCCATCATCGATTATAGGAAAAGGGTGTTTTTACAACCCTAATTGATGCACACATTGGTTACAATTTTAGCACTATAGACAACTCTGTACTTATACAAGTAAGGAGAGTAATCATACGTGGTAGGGATGGCTCAGCACAGCTGATATCAGGTTGAGAGGGCGGCATGTCAAGCACAGTGATAAGATCACTGACGCTTGTCTCTCGGTCGTGTCCTTCGCCTCGAGACAACAACAGATCACGTGCAATCTCATCTTTATCCAGAGTCAAGTCCTGATTACTCAGTATCTCATCTTCACTGCTAGAGTATGTCGTCTCGTTTGTATTATCAGCCGACCCCGCAGCTAGTGATGAATGACTGTCGGATGCTATGTAGTAGTTCGTGTACGGCAGACTAGAGGTTGTAAAAGCTTGAGGTCGTATTGGCACATTACAGAGATCTAGTAAATCGTCAATCGGCATTTCTGAACTCTGAACATACAAACAACAAGACAAATGCAAAATCATCAGCACTAACTACTGAGTCAAAGTCTTAACTGTGACTAAATACATCTATGGACAATGATAAATTATTTCGGACCAAAACATACTGGTAGTGTTATTTAATGTTGTCAGTTACAGCTGTAGCACTCATGAGTAATGACAATACCAAATAGTGATGTGAAAACCAAATTTTTTTCACAACTGATTATCGGTTTGCCGAAACCGGTGTTTTACCGGTAATCGAAATGTCATTATTATTTGGCGGTGCCGGTACCGGTGGCGAACACCAGTGGGTGTCAAGGTTAAAGTTGTTAATGGGAAACAGACCGATGTCGCGGCTTCGTGTTCTGGCTAGAGATCGAACAAACCGCCAATGTAAAATATAGTAAGCAGCGTGCAACGACGTCACATCCTTCGCCAGTCGCCGGGGAAGACCACCGTCAGCGCGCGGCGTTGTCAACTTCAAAGGACACCACACGACCAGTTGTCAGACGCGAGAGTTGTGACACGGCAAATGACCGTCGTTGAGATAATTGAATGCGGTCTGTGCCGGCGATCAATGCACGTGTGAGATGACTGGGGCCGTCAGCGCCGCTCAGTAGTTACGTACGGTAATAGTAATATCGACGGCAAATGCCGTACTGCAGCACCTCACACACGTAACCAGGGAGATTAATGCAGCGTCCTCACTGACGCGTTCGCATGCGTTCAAACGCCATCAACGGTCGACGGCATTCTAACGCTGTGCATAACCTTCGGCAGCGTTCGAACGTGGGGGACGGTACTGTATCAGAAATCTAGCATTAATAGATTTCAGTAGCGTTCTCACTAACGTTCGAAGTTCAAACGTCGTTAACGACGTTCGAACGTCAAGTCCACTTAAGACTTCACTCTAGTGCGCCATCACAATGGATTTGTGGACGGCGTCCAGGAATTGCTTGTACATAAGTGTGACTGCACACTGACTGGACGACAACTTTGGTACCTACAACAAATGCTTGACAGTCACGTTTAACGCCAGGCAGCTACACCGCCGACTTCATTTCAAGTAATTCAGCAACAGTAATATGAAAAGGTTTAGGCCTAAAGTAGCGATAGCGTTGTTATGTGGCTGTCCATGGCCGTAACACGCCCGCAATCGAACATGTGCGAACGCGGGGGTTAGTCTTAAAAATTAGCACTGACAACATGCTAGCTACGTCCATCGACTGCCGTAACGCGCGGTACGGACGTAACGCGCGACGATGGTGCTCGCGTTACGGCCACAGTGAAAACGCTACTTAAACTGAGAAAGTGAGAGTGGGAGCCGCCAGTGTCCTTCACAGTCAATTCTTTCCAACGCCGATTACCGTAGACCACCCAAGCGCGTATGGACACGACGGTCGTGGCCGAGTTGGCTGGCAAATTTGACTTTAATGTTCCGCCGCGCTGATTC
>Ga0209780_1000846_pt1 | contig 18310 bp, 13 predicted proteins | sample WorMetexBAHAMAS2_FD_187384 | JGI IMG/M metagenome (GOLD analysis project Ga0209780, IMG submission 187384) | Marine gutless worms symbiont microbial communities from Max Planck institute for Marine Microbiology, Germany - Inanidrilus exumae... | ecosystem: Host-associated > Annelida > Digestive...
CTACTGTACTTAGAGAAACCAAAAACAGCTTTAGACATTTAGACAATACACATCTAATGATTTATTATGTGCATAAAGTCCATCGCAGGAAATCACAGAATAAACAAACTTTAAACCAGACTCTTTCATTGCAGTGCTTTGTAGCCTTAGACTGAACAGTGTTCACCATGCACCAGTGATATTTCACTTAAGGATAAGCAAAAGTTAAGTAAAATGATTTGACTTTTACTTAAAGTAATTAAGTAAAAGTAAAATGATCTGTCTAAGTAAAACTATAAGTAAAGTAAAATGATTTTAGGTAAGTAAAAGTAGACTAAAATGATTTCTGGGTCATTTTACTTTTACTTACTTAAAATTTAAAAACTTCATGCTGCATCATGGCCTATGACACAGTGGTGCTCAGGAAGCCATACATAGAGTCAGATAAGTCAGTATCTGTCTGAAGGGCGTGATGGTTGACTTGCTAGCATTTCATCGGCTTCATCATCAGCAATGGAATTCTGGCAGCAGTGTATGACAAGTCGGCACCGTCGGCACTGGACATTTTAGCAGCCCCAACATCTCAGGCTTTTGTGAAGCGAATACTTTCTGCTGGTAGACTACTGACCGCTGGCTTGCGAAACAGGATGACAGAGTCTGAAAATAAATTAGCCCAAAAACTAGGACTAATATAAAAAAATTCGGCCCCCATCAAATTCAGATATTGTGCCCTAGTTTAAGAATCCGTGGTCAGTTGTCAGCTCCCATTGTAAATGGCAGAGACAGCTTTTGAAAATGAAAGGATTTACAACTTTTGAGGGCTCGTGACCTTGACCTTGACCTTGGATTGGATCATACTGCATACCGTCGTGCATCACTCATCGACCTCTACCTAGACACCAAATGCCATTGAAATCGAAGAAACTTTTTGTGGACGGTCGGACGTACGAACGGACGGACGGATTCACGGACCTTTGAGACTGGCTTTATTAGGTCGACTCTGTCGAAGAGTCGACCTAATGAGTAATGAGGGCTTGCCTAAAAGTTAAGCAAAAAGTGTTACAGGAGAGTGGTTTCATGTAGATATAATGGCTATGAACTGTGAACCTTAAAATGTTATGGACTGAATGACTTCTGCACTAAACAGCAGTATTAATTAAACAACAGCATTGTCTATTGCGTTACAAAGTGCATACCACTATGTGTGTGTCCGACTACACGACTACATGACCTGTGCTTTGAGAGCAGTTCATTTGATTGAACCTGCAATGAATTAAGTAAAACTATAAGTAAAATGATTTTTTGTATTAGCTAAGTAAAAGTAAAATGAATTTGGTAAATATAAGTAAAAACAAAGTAAAATTATTCTTAGCTACTCTAAGCAAAAGTAAAAGTAAATGATAAGTAAAATATCACTGCAGTACACTCCTAGATCTCACTGGGGTGTTTGTACTCCTCGAGGTGTTTGTACTCCTCGACTGGGACAGCAATTGTTAATGCAAGAAACAAGGCAGCAAGTACTGAACATCTTCAATGATTTGGAGAATATGCTAAACGAGCACAGCTGCAATCTTCACATACTGTGATAGCATAATTATCAGTGGCGTAACTATGAACTCGGGGCCCCTAGGCACAATAACTGCTTCACTGGGGCCGATGCCCACTAATTCCCTAAAATCCAGCTAGGGGGGCCTTGTGAGCATGGTTGTATTTAATGGTTTATAGGGGGCCCAGCCCCCAGAGGCCACGGCCAAGAGTTGACGGCATCAGGGTCTTAGTCGAATCTCGAAAATTTTTATTATGGTAATTACTAATCAATAATTACGCCTATATTTTTTGCCTGACACCCGGGGGGTCCCCTTGGCTCCCCTTGGACTACCCCATTGTTACGCCCCTGATAATTATGAATGTCTTTTTATCACTATTTATTACTGGCCCGCCTACACACAGTGTAGAGCGCCAGACTAGTAACGGTCGTTGGTGTCTGTCGTCGTCTGTAACACTCGCATATGCAACGTAACTCACCAGGAGGCAGCACGCGACAGGCCAGTCGTGTTACGTCCAGTTAGGGCGACACCTGGTTACATTAGAATTATTATTACTACTAAAGAGAGCATGTAGATCAAGTTGCTTTAATCTATGAAAGCCGACACAAAAGAGAGCTGACCTCGCCAACTGTCGACGCCTGCTGCTGCAGTCACCTGCCACTCGACAGCAGCGTCACGTGGCAAAGCTGGGACGACAACGTATTCCACCAGAACACTGTCATGGCAACGGCCAGCATCTGAATCTCCTCTCTGCAATCGCGTACACTAGCGCTTACGCTATTGTGAAAGCAACCAGCTGAGACTGTGGAGAATGGCAAAATCGGCTGTGTAAGAACTCTGAAACCCCTGAACCAACTGACATAAAATGTGACCGACGGGGATATCACCCGTATGCCAAAATGAAAAGCAACGTGGAAACTTAGTGGAGGCGTCCTGGCAAACAGGTGAAACATTACTCTTGCACAATTCTTAGTTTTTCTGTGACTCAATTTTTGCTTAACTACCGAGGCCAAACTGTCTTCTGTCTCTGACATATACATATGGCTGTGAGATTTGGAGTCTGTAATCTCACGATGTGAAACGTGTTGAAGTTGCTTGGAATAATGCCTTCCGTAAAATATTTAACTCACACTGGTACGAGAGTGTCAAACCATTGCAGTTTTACTGTGGTTGTTTTCCTGTGTCGATTATGTTACCCATGAGAAAACTATTGCTTTGGAGGAAGATGCTGTGCAGTGAGAATGCGGTTCTTTGTTTGTTGGCAAAGTATTGTAAAGATAGTATTTTTGCCTTAGCTGCTAAATACCGTTTTAGTCCACATGATGTCTTGATCTCGAGTGTAACATGCGTCAAGCAAAGGTTATGCAATTATTTTTCTGATTTGCTGTAGATTTAGTGTTTGTGTATTCTTCTGTGTATTCCTCCACATAGTTTTTATGTTTTATTCTTTTATGTTTCTATTATGTACCTTATTACTGTTCTTGTGCTGCCCACGGGCGTAATAAATCGATGATGATGACAAGACGCGAAACTGGGTGGAATTTGGGGGTTTTTGCCTCTCATTTTTGTTACGGGGCACTTTCAGGAAATCCGTATAGCAGTGCTTTCTATGGGGCTAAAGCCACGTCACCACCACCTCGACAGCCGGTGGTGACCTTGACCTTTGATCTCCAAAATCTAATCATGTCATCAGTAGGGATTAGTGTATATCCACTATAAGTCAAGCCGTTCTTGAGATATCCTGCTAACAGGATCTGTCCAGACGAATTAACGAACGCGGCAGATGGACAGCCTGAAAACTCAGTCTTCGCCGACACTGTTGAATGGCGAAGACATAATAAACACCGACATAATGTCAATTAGTCTATTACAGCTTGTAGCATGTCAGTGATCAGAGAGACGAGGTCTCTACTTACTGCTGACATGCTTGAACAAGAGGCCAGTGCTTTGTTAAACTCAGCCTGCGCAGTGACAGCGGCGCCACGCGACGTCACGTAGCAGATGACAATAAGACAATCACAGAGACACGGATCACTGGACATGACGCTGAGCACTTGACGGACATGCTGCAGAGCCAGTCTACATTGGACCACTGTATCACCATCAATCAACGTCATTGATGCTGGGTTCAACGCTATCTGACCAGAAACATAGACGAGCCGGCCAAACTGTAACACAGAACAGCAGTATACACAACAGTTCAGTTGATACATATAAAAATAGTGGAAGATAAGAATATAAAATACAAGGTGTCGCCCTAACGTGACGTAACCGTACTGGCCCGCCGTGCAATGTCAGCCGCCCAACCGCCCATGCGCCCAGCGGTCGTACCGCCCGCCGGCAGCGTTACAGACGACGACGACAGACGACAGCGAGTAAAACAATACTGGCCCATTGGGTAGCCAGTAAAAAGACAACGGACGAAGACGGCGCACTGACCAAGTGAAGTTGCTTTTCTATCAACTATTTAACTATTCATACACATTGCACAAGTGTGTGTTGTATACCACCCTTGCACACTCAGAAACATACAACAGTCAACCTATTAGCTGGTAAGTGCATTATATTTTTATTTTCTAAGTGTTATTCTTAACTACAGTGCAATTTTCTGATAGTACTTCAACTTCGCTTATTCTACTGTGAGGGGCCCTGAACGTCGGATGGGGGCGCCACAGCAAATTATCAATTGATTGATTGATTTGAAAGAAAGAATTTTACTACTACTACTACTACTACTACTACTACTACTACTACTAATACTACTACTGCGATGTACATGAACAAGAGCAAATTCGCAAGTAACTAGAGTCAGAATATGTTGCAAACTACACAACACGGCAGAAATGCATGCAACAGTCATGCTGCCGGATTGAACGGTGAGTTTTACGTCCTAATCAACAGAAATAGGTCATTTTTGGAGACGTTCTTCCCAGCCAATCTCTTGGCTTAGTACTGAAAAACTGAAACAAACACAACAAAAAACAAAACATGCATCCGTAACAAAATACGCTACAACAAAAAAAATTAACCCCCCAAAAAACGAAAGCCAGGTTTAGTCGCCTCCTACGACATCCGGCATGTAAACGGAGAGAGCCTATTCTGGTTTCGGCGCTTCATAAATTTCTCACTTACTTACTTCATTGGACACTTACTTACAGCCCCGGGACCCTAATGCTGCAGGAAATGCAGTGTTACCAAATGGTCCATGGTGCAAGGTAGTGAACTAACTTTGACAACAACAACAACAACAAGAACAAAAACAAGATCTACAATACTAAGAACATCCTCAAAGATAAAGTGTGAACTTTCAATGACATATGATAGCCATGCCAATATGCTGACCGAAACAGCCTGACTGTAAGGTCCAATGTTAGCAGGAGCCCAGAAGGAGACGCTCTGAACGTGCAAATGTCGTCGTTCGGTCTCACAACCCTCACGACATGCAACACAGTCCAACCGAAACACGACTTCATGCGGCAGCGACACTTCAACACACACTCTGTCAATTGACACAAAGAATGCCAGTATCAGCACATCTAGGCTGGACTTTTACTTCTTTAGATATAACAGCCTCTATGGAATGGTACGGAGACGATAGCATCGTTGACAGAAATCTAGCCTCTTCTACCGCATCTGAATGCACTAGCTGTCATCAACAAGGGCAGGCGGGTAGTAAAATTTTCCTTCAACAAAATCCTCCAGTATTTAACTGGGGTGCCGGCTAAAATAGGTTGTCCCGTATAACGGCCATAAAACAGTAGTAAGTGTAGTAGTAGTTATTTAATTTTTATGTATTTTATGAAAAACAATTTTCCTATACAGCAAGTTTGAACAGCTGACTACAATAATTAACACAGCATTAAATATATGGTTGCAACTAGAAGGCAGTATTGTGTAGAATGACACAATACAGTATTCACCAGAAACGGTCAGCTATCCGTGCACAAGCTGTTTACTTCCTGCATTCGATGATGCCTAGTGTTACGTGCCTGCGACTGAGTGATGTCAGCGTTATCTGCTGCGTTACTTATTTTCAGTTTCCAATGCAGTCTGCTTTTTTCAATATAGCGCTCGCCAGGCGGCACCAGCACGGCGGCGCACTATTGGTTTTAATATGCAATATCGGACATCGGACGTTGCCGAAAATTTGGGTAGGCACCTTTCTTGTGGGGAAAGTACAGCCCAGGAAAAAGACTTTTAATTGATTCTAACAGTAAAAATAGAAACTAGAAATTCTGTACAGGGCCCATATAGGAGTGAATTTCCGACGATCTGTAATCACTGCGGAGTTATGACGGCCTGCAGTCGCAAGACTTGGAAATTTTGTAAGCATTTTTTGCGTTTTTTAAAAAAAACCATCCCTTATGGTAAAATTTTCAAAACTCTGTTCCAAAAGTTTTAACCAACTCACAACCGACGTTGTTGTGTTGAAATTTCGTAAAATTTATCGGATGGGAAATCAGCAAAATTGTGCATTAGTTACCTGACAAAAAAATTTCGGCTCCTCTCAAACTGTCACTACTGTTCGGATCGCTCCCAAAATCTGCCAGGGCTAGCTACCAACAATGTGCTCACAGTGCTCCAGATTTCATCCAAATTGGTTCACTTTCGGCAGAGTTATAGCCGAACATGTGAACATCATTTTTGCCTTGTAGAGTATTTCCAACGACTGTCGTTGTTTGGACCATGGGCATGTCACAACATTACCAGTTGGACATCTTCATGGGATGAGGTCCTGAGACAAGCAGATCTCACAGATCAGGAATGACATCTACAGAATACCGCCACAGAGCCACTGACACGTTGCTGAGGTCCATTGAGGTCCTTCAGAGGCAAAACAACGGCCCAAGGGCCACTGTCACTATCATCGCACACACACAAACCTAGTTTTATTGTTTATGTTGTTTCTGTTTAACTGTTCCTTTCTCCACTGAGCAATGAGCATCACCTTGCTGGTGGACTGGCGGAGAAATAGTTGATATAAATGTTGTTCACCAGAGCAAAGTGCTTGATGTCTGATATGTACAGATACACAGCCAGTACGCCAGTCAAACTGCACTGATGCTTCGTCAACCTGACTGCAACCACAACAATACTACTGCAGCTGCCCACATTAACAATTAAGCACCCGAGCAATCATTACGAATCCTTAACGACTAATATTTTTGACAATAATTAAATTTTGACTAATTTCCTAATTCCTTGCTTAACCTAGTGCAGCCAACTGACACTAGAAGTTTTCATATGCTGTTACTGTTGACTGTTACAACCGATTATTCAAACTGATAAATAATTGTAAAACTTTAGTTGAATTAAGTTCTTAATTTCACAAAATTTGCCATCTACATGCGACGTTTTTTAACCCCACAGCAGTCCAGCACGACTGATGTAGTGACCACTTTCTGCCAATGCAATTCACAACAATTCAGATAACGTATTTCTGTCAATTTAGTCGTTTTTAACAATTAACTGCCAGTCAGTTATTGAGAGATTAATCGTCAAAAAAAATCTTAATCGTTAACAGTCCTAAATATTACTATCACTACCACATCTACTACTCGGATTTTCCAAGGCAATATTTTTGATGACCACGTCACTTTCTCAGACGAAATCTAATGGTGAATCTGACAGGAGTCCGTGTGTGGAAATCCATCGATAGTGTCCTCACATTGGATGTGGAAAATATCTGTTTCAAGTCAAAAGTTGACGCTGGCAAATCAGAAACAAAGACATCAAAATTTGCAGCATACAAATAGAACGTACCTTTCAAAGTGTCCAGTGCTGACGTAACGCATTCAGTGAGTGATAAGTCATCTTGTATTCTTGCTTCTATTCCCGATACCCACACAAGATCTGACCAGTTACTTGGCACCAGCGTTGAATCATCTGACAGTCACCAGAGATTAACAACCACTGATATTGTACAAGAGCTGAACTTCACCATCATCAGTAGCAAGCATGCATTGCATGGTGGAACTCATTGCATGGTGGTGCAGCTGTGACGTCATTCTCTGACGACAGCAAATGTCCGTCACGAACTTTATAGCCAATGGACGCAATTAATTACTACGGAAGCAAAGTGATGGCTTCTTTCCACTAAAGTGCGGAACGGAGCTGTGGGATTAAACTGCAACAAGATAAACATGCCAAGAACTGGTTAAAGAAAGAAACGGATGAAAAAAATATGCTTATTAACCTTCTGTCACCTGTTATTATGTTGACGATCTTTAGCGGAAAGCATAACGTAACAGTCTGGCGTCCGTCCATCTATCTGTCCCGTCAGCATACTCACCGTGACTCACCAGGGGGCAGCATGCGATGCAGCCAGCATATATTTCGACCTGACAATTAGGAGGACCAACATACTAGCACTACAAGCATAAGGTGACCATCCGTCCTGGATTTTCTGGGAAAGTCCCGATTTTTAATGACGTGTCCCTGAAACACTCACAGTTCTCCCAGGATGCCCATTTGTCCCATTTTTGGCTTGCTGTCCCGGATTTGTCCTGATTTGCCCATCTCTGCACCCGTATGTTTACGCATTGGTGGCCAAAAATAGCTCAGATTTTATCTGTATATATGAAAAATCGCCGGCGGCCGGGGCTCTGCCCCGGACCCTGCTGGGAGAGCTCACGATGCTGTCCCAGACCCCCAAGTTGGACCCCCCAACGGTAGCACCCTACAATTCGTGCTTTTGGCGCTCGTCCGGGATCGTGGTGCCCAAATTACGGTCACCTTATACAAGCAACAAAATGCAACTGAAAAGTTATTCACAATGATATTGTTAGTCTGACCTATGCCGTGATGTGAGATTCAATGTGAGTGACAACCTGCATTGACAGCATGACGCAGTGACACCTGGCGTTGACAGACGGCATCATATGGCAACAGTTCTTTCACGACATCACAACTGCGTCTTAGCGGCAGATCATCAATGAGAACCTACAAAAACACGAACGACTGACGATGCTATATCAAGCCAATAACTACCACAGGTAAAACTAAATTACACGTAAAAAGCTTAAATTTATTACTGGCCCACCTAATAGGCCAGTATTGTTTTGCTCGCTGGCGTCTGTTATCGATCGGGGTCTGTAACACGGCAAACCTGCAGGCAGCTTCAGCCGCGAGGCCAGGCAATGACGTTATGCTGCCTGCAGTCTAACTACAGCTCCATAATAACACTGCACGGCGGGCCAGTACAATTAAGTCCCGTTAGGGCGACACCTTGTTAACTCAAAAACGGTATAAGATTGACGCACAATTTACATGAAAAGTGATGAGAAAGATGTATGTACTCTATTGAATGACGGTAGAAATCAGGCAGATTTTTAGCACTAAAAGATGCGAGCAAATCCATAAAGCCGATACACACTTGCTGATCTACTGCTTTGTCTTCAAGATGCATCTTGCAAAGATTGAGATAAGCAACTTGAGCAAATGCATCATCAGAATGCACAACTTGAGTCATTTCATCTCTGTCAACGCAAACTCATCACATTACAAACTAGACACACTCGAAAGCCAGACAAGTCAGTAAGTAAGACATTCATATAGTGTCGTAATCATCTAAGTGTAAATAAATCAGAGGTGATGGGTTAGCTGCTAGGATTGTTATAAACAGACTGAAACAAATGGGTTTTGAGATGCTTTTGGAAATAATCATCCACGGTCTGAGATAAACAAATGCAGGGAGGGATAGAATTCCAGATGTTTAGTGCTTACTGCCCACTACCCTAGTACCCACCAGATACCCGGGTAGAGTTTAATACCCATGTGCGCTAAACTTAGTAAAATTATGAATAAGTGATAGCTCTGAACCTAATTAGGCATATATCATATGTACTTAACACTTGCCTGCATGCTGCTTGTTTTATTTGATCGCTAATTTACTGACCAACAACAGTTGGGTGACTGGCGTCACTAATGAGTTTTAATGATGCCCTCCATTTTCTGCTAGATTGTTTAATTAGTTTTGTGTTTCCTCTTTCTTCAACTCACGCTCTTGGCACTCAAATATCTTGGGATTCCAGCTATGTCAGTTCCTTCAGAAAGCATTTTTCTCCAAGGCTGGAGAAATTGTCAGCTGACGCAGAGAAAGTCTCAAACCATCTACATGCTGGTCTTTCTTTCTAAGAACCAATCAACACTTGACTGGAATTTCTGCTTAACTATTCTGAGTTCTGTCTGTGTGCTTGACTGTTTGCAAGCAGAATAAAACTGAACGACTAATTAACAATTTTGCATCAAGTCAAAGTGTATTATGAATGGTATATAAACATAAAACAAACAGAGGAGCTTCAACATGATTAAGTTTACATTACAATACACATCCAAACACACAAGGCATTATATTACGACAACTCGTCAACGTTCCATAAATCAGTGCAAAGCAACAACTAAAACGGGCAACTGGGTACCCATTTCAATACCAGAACAGGTACCCGGGTTTTAAAATACCCGATAATCTGAGCACTAGTGCTGCAACATGGAATTTGCAGGAACCAAAAAAAGAGATTAGTGCAAGAAATACGCAAATTGGTAAAACAGTATGATCGCAATGTATAAGAAGGAACAGGATTAAGAAGTTCTACAAGATATGATGGTGTGCCAGTATGCAAGCTCTTGTAGTTGAGACATGTTAGCTTAAACTGTGTGTGCCAATGCAGAAGAAGCCAGTAAAGTTGATGAAGTACGGCAAATGATGCTAATAATGCCTGCTGCATTACAACTCTAGCAAGTGAACTCTGACAAGTCACTTAGCGGCAAAGAATGAGATGATTGAAAACCAAAGCAACAACTATGATTGCAGCTGTGCTTGTACAACATGCAAAGAATGAATATGGTAAAAATATGAGACATTTAGCGTGTTCCCAATGGTAAGGGTAAATTTGAAGGTAAGATTAGGTAGTACTCTGTGGATTCCCAATGCTGCAATATTCACAGCCTGACCACAAGCTAACATTATTCCGTTATTGCAACATGCAGTTTCTCTGCCACATCTCAGCTTGCATATTGTAAACACTTCATATCTCATATGGTTCCATTTCATTTCAGTTTTTAAAACCATCCTTCACAACTTTTTTGGGTCAAGAATTATTACAAAATGATTTTTACCTGTACATGTATCAGAAAAAGCCAATAAACACAGACATCATACATACACAACAATTCTTTTCTTGAACAGCGGGCAGTCAAGAGTAAAAGTCTCGTATTCTCCTCCTTCTCCGCAGATATTCAAACCAAACTTTTCATTCTTTATGCATAGCCAAACACACGGGACAACAACTTATAACAGGAAGCTCAGCTATCACAGAGACATTGCACAACATGCTATGTCAGTTGGTATGCTGTCAACTGCAGCGTTGCTGAATGAAAAATCCCATCCGACTCCTGTACAACTTACTATAGGTTAACGACCCTGAAGGTCACTCAACGTCATCAGAATTACTGCTACATGATGGTCTTTTTGATGGGCTATCTATCAGTTCCAAGTAGTGGTCTGAAGTAACAATGTCTGTATCTTGCAACATTTTGAGATATTAAACCTGTTTTATTTACAGTGTACGTGACTACCTGTGCGATAAAAAAATCGGAGAAAGTTCTGTCACTTTTGCTCGGCAGTCAACAATGCTCTTAGTACCAATCAAGTCTACTTAAGCAATGAACACAATCTTGAACGACGACAGGAAACTAACATAAAGAACTACAAACATCAAGAAGCTCAGCTATCACAGAGGGACAACGTGATGCACTGTCAGTTGAAATCTTGTCAAATGCTGCACGACTGAATAAAAAAAACCCATTGAAAAGACTTGCAGCAAGTGGATAATGCTGAAGGTCATCAAGGTCGTCAAAATTGCCGTTATTACTTCCTATTTGTCGTCTGTACTAACATTCTATCTTGTACTCTTCCCGAGATATTACCAAAGATGTTGTACTCATGGTATTGAGCTGCTTGTGACTGGAATTTTGCGGTCTTGGTCTTGGCACTTGTGGTCTTGGTATTAAAGGATTGGTCTTGCCTGTTTTTCAGACCTACCAATGATTTGTTAGCATGTGTGTGTGTATTGTAAAATTATAATCCTTTTTGCATAAGTTAATAACAAAGATTGCAATGTTTTATAAACAGCACAAATTGCATTTCAGGACCAAAGACTGCACATATGGCATAGATAAATTCTATTCTAAAAGAATTGGGATATTTATTCTCTTTGTCAAGCGATGTGTATTTGTCTTATGTTTCATTTGCTCTTGGTCTTGAAACAGCTGGTGTTGAGAGTCGAGGGAGCTGATATTGTTCTTGGCACTGCTGGTCTTGACTACAAGACTGAATATTGCAACATCTACAGTGTACATGACTGCCTGTGACATTGATAAGTCTGGATAAGCCAGTTGAAATGACAAGCCATGTGCACTTTCTAATTCATGTGCAAACATATCATACAGAATACATGCTACATTACATGAGGTAAAAAGTGACCTTCAAGCTCAATGGTATCGGTACCATTTGATAGGATACATATGATTTCCTATTAGTCTTCCATCAAATCTAGGACTGTTCTAGAGTCACTTATCACTGTTATCGGTCATTTCCAAAAATATTAAAACGTCGTGAGACCCTGAATACATTCCTTTTGGGGATAGTCTATTATGCATGCATTACTACATGTTAGTATCAAGCTGAAAACCGAATTTGAAGTGCTACACCAATTCCCAACATATGATGGGGTCCCAAAATTTAAAAATGGATCATGTGACCCTAATCACGCCCACTATGGGATAGTTCAAGACTAACACTATCCACAAATGGAATTAGCCATGCTGTCTTTACTCCCAGCCGCAATGAATCATTGCACTTTGGCCAATACTCATTTCCTGTCCCACAGTGGGTAGGAGCTGAGTTGGCCTGGGTGGCTGATCACATACTGAGACGGTATATCTGCTAGGCTTAGTTGCCTCCTATGACATCTGGCCTGGAAACGGAGTGGGACTATTCTGTTAGAATGGGAAGGGATGAAAAAGCAAGAAAATAGACGAAGCAAGTAAGAAAGGGAAGAAGGGAAGAGTAAGAGATACTAAAAGATAGAGTAGAAGGTGGCAAAGTGAAAGAATAAGGGGGGACTGCCCCGTGCCAGCATGGGGTGATCACAGGCACAAAAATGAACTGCCGCAGTCTTTGTTGTAAGGCACATGAAACTTGAAAATAAAGAAAACTCTGGACTCTGAGGCAGGCGGGCGCAGAACAGAGACTCACGAATTTACTCATGGTCATAATTTTATGTGAGAGTGCACGGACAGTAGTTAGGACGGCAGATAAACAAATGTGGAAAATATCTTACCATATCAATCATGTGGCCATAAATTTCGTCAAGAGATCTGCCTAAATGTTGATCTGGATTTAAACCTAAAATCCAAAACAGCATAACTAATTGCAAACACACAACAATCTGGCAATCTTATTTTCTAACTGTAAATTCATTTGTAACTTCTATGCATAAATATGAAACAAAACCATGTCATCTATTAAAATTAGGGCTGTACCAAATAATCTATTCAGCCTGAACAGTAGGACTAATAATGTATTCACATTCAGCTGAATAATACTGACAAAACAGACTAAATACGAATAATAGGAGTTCGATTGAATAAACAGCAGTTTGCATTCAAAGCAAGTAAACAGAAACATTAGTACTATGAGCAGCCATGTCAGCAGCCAATGCATTATGCAGTCATGACGTACAAGTTACTGTGTCAAGTTTGCAGGGATGGGCATGAGACGTTAGAGCCTGAGACCGAGACCTTCACCTGCCGAGATCGAGACGAGACCAAGACGTTGGCCCCACCAGCTGAGATTAGACCGAGATGAGACGTTTGTAGGTCACGAGACGTCACCAAGGCGTTAAAATTTTACTCGCAATCGCAAACAAGCACGTCAGAACCATGACGTCACTTCATCAAACTGAAACTTCCGTCAGTAAGTAATACACTGACCTATTCCCTATTCGTGTTAACACTGCTAAAGGCATAATAGCGACTGCTGATTTGGCTCATTTTATTAATATGGCTTGCAAAATTTGGGAAATATAACGTCTTAGGCACGAGATGCAAATAGTCGAGACCAAGACAAGACCGAGACGTCATATTGCATCACAGCATCTATTTGTATTTGACTCAAACTATTCTTATTCACCCAAAAAGTAATTTCCCTCTATCTGGTACAGCCTTAATTAAAAATTCGATAAACATTTCATTTATAAAAAGAATACCTAAAGCCGCAACTTTGATGATAATTGCCTTCAAGTTGCATGCAATCATTTCGGCAAGCAATTCCCGCTGGTCACGACGCCAAAGATATGCAAGAGAAGTCAAGTTCAGTCGGCTGCAGCTAACACAGCATTCAACACTGCAAAATGTACTGCTGCCACATTAACTTTCCAGATAATAATAAACCGAAGGGAACTGGTTAACTTAGTTTTACCTCGCAAATTGACGTTAAGAGGATGTAGGTAGGCAAATAATAATTTTTAAAAAAAACAAAAAGCCCAATGAACACCATCTCCTTCAGGACCATGTTATCAACTACTGCTGCTATATTCAGTTTTTTGTTTACCAGTCTGCAGTTACTTCGAGTTGGTTTTACGGATAATCACAGCAACTATTTTACAGCCAAGACGTCCTTCCTGTCGCCAAACCAACGGTGTCAAAGCAACGAATGGTACCTAGTATTAACCACAGGGCCAGCACTAGCCAACCAACGCATTGCCATAGATAGGAGGAGCAACGAAGATGGCCGCCACTAAATGTATAAATTGCTATATCACAGGCTAGCATTATGGGCAAAGGTCTTTCGTTCTAAATTCCAGCTATTGTACACCACTGAAGACGATACCAAGTTACCTTATCATTAATGTAAATCTTCGACATGAATACAACTAAATAACTGGTCATGTAAATTGTTTTGGAGGAAAATTAAAATGTTAAATCGATTAAAGTTATGCGAATTGCCTAATGTTGACAAAGTTGTTGCTATGATGTAACCAGCCACTTACCCGTATGTTGATTTGATATATTAATACACAACTATGCAAATTACGTAAACATACTACACGATCTGCAATTGGTGGTGAGTCAACCAAAACAAATACCATAATGCTTTGCTGACAATGTTAAAAATAGATGAGCATAGTGGCCATATTCGTTGGTCCCGTTTTGTTGGCGATCGGTGGCAACTCATTCTTCTACAGTTACGATTGAATGTCGTGAATCTAGAATATTTAACTACATAAAATGTGAAATTAATTGGATTAATTAACTGATACTTACACGTCTTCAACTCGGACTCTTTGGTAGTCAGACAAAATAGCACCAACAGAGATAGCACTGAATTCAACGCCAGATTTCTGTAGCAAGACAAATGCCATGCACAAATAAGCATACTACGACACCACATTCCGAAATAAACTGCAACTGTTATCAAAGTTAATAACATATGCTGAGTGTGTTCTAAGCATCACACTCGATAACACTCTCACTACACTAAACTTACAGTTAACAAGAGGATCAGCTGTCACAGATAAACGGGGTGAGGCTCCATGTCATTCAAAAAAATCTTGTTATGCACATTCTAGGCTACAATACTATCCAGCTGACTATGACAGTTCGTTCGTTCATTATAGCGAGCAGAGGTATAGCCAACTCTGGACCTCAGCAATGAGACCTCATAGTGGTCCAGTGCACTAGCCCAGGGAGAGGAGGGGAACTGGTAGGTGTGTGCTAGTGTACGCATAATGTGTAGGGTGGAGGAGGGATACGTAGGAAGTGTGAAGCTTGTCGGGTATTTGTAGTACGCCCCCTTTAGACGTGGCCTACCGTCTGGCTTAGCCATAACTAATGCTGCTCCAGTGGGTTGCCAGCCACGCCTTTCAGTTTCAACCACGCCGGCGCAGCTAACAACCTTGACGCTGCTACTCACAGTGCCAGCAACGGTCGCAGATTATAAAGGACACTGCTGAACCCTCTTTTTCCTGCCCGGGATTATCTCCCTGTTGATCATGTGCGTAGGAGTCATTAGAAATGTCTTTGGTAGAAGGCTGATGTGCCCACTGCCAAGATTGAGCTATGAACCCAGCTTGTGAGGCATGACATGCTGCACTGCAGATGGTGCCTGAGTGCATTAACCACTGAGCTACAGGGGCAGGTCTCGAACAACATGCTATGTCTGTTGACGTCTTGTCAACTGCTGCATTGAAAACTATAAGATGGGACTTGCACGCCCCAGCGTCAACGTGGATGCATTCACCACATCAACGGCCTGCTGCGACCTTGACCTCCAAAATCTCATCAGGTCGTCAGTAAGAGCTAGTGGCAAGGTAGGCTTCATCGAGATTGCTCAAAGCGTTCATGAGATATCATGGTAACAATATCTATCCTGATGAACGGACAAACGAATGCTGCGTATGGACAGTCCAAAAACATAATGCCTTGATTAACAACACTGCTGAGTGGCAAAGGCATAAAACTCGTTTGAATTGAAAAGGCTTGAAACAGTTGAGTGACCTTAGAGGTCACTCAAGGTCACTGGAATTGCTGCTAATTGATATGCTATATATCACTTCCTATTAGTGATCTGTAGTAATGGCGTCTCTATCTTGCACCATTTCTGATATATTACCACACGTACAGTGTACTTGACTGCCTGTGACCTTAAGAAGTCCTTCAGTTTCAAAAAGACGGTTGAAATTATAAGCCACATGTGCTTTGCAATTCACAGGGTTGGCACAGACCCCAGCTGCATGTTTACCCTTACTGGTAATTGGCAATTAATCAACCAAAATTTATTTTCCAAGTAATAACAGAATATTACAATGTAATAAATGCTGTAGCACACGAAAGGCTACCAGAAAAGCAATACGCTCATTAAAACTGGTCGCCTGAACAAACAAAACCACAACATCAGAAGCACCTGAATGTCTTGTAGCAACAGAAACAAATCCTCGACTTCATCATTGGGATGTTTTCTGTAATGTCTGTCAGTGACCAGAGCAGAACCAGTGATGGTCCTGCGATACAGTGGCAAACCCATTGCTTCAGCATACATGTCAACAGCATGGTGTCCAACTGACTGGTACATATAGCTGTCAATTTCATCTACAGGTATAAACATAATAAAGTATGAAAATCATTTCACCTTATTATCAGTATTCAACGATTATTAAACTTAACAAGTCCTTTGTGATGCCGGATAATCTAAGCATGTCCGATACAATTAAGCAAGTGTAGGCCTATTATCAATAACATTATAAAAGTCTCCGCTGCTGCTGACATACCCATGCAAGTGGAGCCTCGCATCCACCGTGCTATACACAGATGATGACAGTCGATCAATGCGATAAACTGGTGACGGACAATGGTCACCAGTTTACCACCTAAAACGATCAGCCGTTCCAGTGAAATGATTGGTGTCCACCAAAATTTAAATGGTTCATGTGACCTAACCACGCCCCTTTCAGGGATGGTTTGCCATGTTAGCACATGCTACTGTCAACCTACCTACCAAATTTGCAGTTTCTATGTCCATTCACTACAAAGATATGAAAGGCAATACAAAATGTCGAAAATTGGGTTGTTTGGGGTAGTTAGAATTACTCAAGGGCCACAAAAAATCGCACCAGTCGAGAGAACGCATATGACTTCCTTTTAGTCTTCCACTACAACTGTATCTCTATCTTGCACCATTTCCGATATATTCTCACTTATTTCCCACAATTTAAACAGGTCACGTGACACTAAACACATCACATTAAGGGGTGACTGATATATCACGTGTGCACCAGTTCTCTTGCGAAATTTAAAGTGCCTAGCTTCAACAACTCTAAAGGTATGATTGGGGCAAAATTTAAAAAATGGTCACATGACCCTGACAACGCCCATAAAGGATAGTCTGTCATCTCAATGCCACCACTTGATATATCCTATCTACATACAAAATTTGGCGACTCTTGCCACAGCCGTTCCAGATATGATTGTGGGCATCAAAATTAAAAATAGGTCGTATGACCCTGACGATGCCACTTTTAGGGGTGGTTTGTCATCCGCAGAGTAGGATTTGATACAGACTACCTGTGTCCAAAAATTTGATGATTCTAGCTTCAGCAGTAACAGAGATATTACTGGGGCCCCAAAATTTAAAGTGGGTCACGTGACTCTAACCATGCCCTATTTATGGGTGATATGTTATCTGTATGATGGAACTTGACATAACCAACCTGCCATTCCAGAAATGTGCTTGGTGCCCACCAAAATGTAAATGGTTCACATGACCTGATCACACCCCTTGCATGGACAGTTTGCCATCTATTTGCTAGCATTTGCTACGATCAACCCATTTACCAACCTTGATATGCACGTTGCAACTAAATATCACAAATTGAATGGTTTGTGAAAGTTAGGGGTCACTGGAAATAGTGCCATTTGATAGAGCGCAAACGAGTTTCTATTCGCATTCCAAAGTAATCATGTCACTATCTCGAACCATTTTTGAGATATAGCACTGGAATTTCACCGAAATCTTTGGCATCACAAACTAGAGTCCATGGGCTATCATATGGCATCGTTCACGTAATCCTATCGCGGTTTTCGGTTTGGTTTCGGTTTTTGTCTGTCCCGTTTTCCCCCTGTCGTCAATGTGGTACGTTTATGCGGCACACTGCACATCAAACCTACAGCAGTACGTTACATATTTCTGTGTATAACTCCAGTCGACAGCAGCAAGTATCCAACAG
>Ga0209780_1000847_pt1 | contig 18308 bp, 13 predicted proteins | sample WorMetexBAHAMAS2_FD_187384 | JGI IMG/M metagenome (GOLD analysis project Ga0209780, IMG submission 187384) | Marine gutless worms symbiont microbial communities from Max Planck institute for Marine Microbiology, Germany - Inanidrilus exumae... | ecosystem: Host-associated > Annelida > Digestive...
TTACTTTACTTTGTTACATTTTGAAAAAGTAACGGGTTACTTTACTTTTTTACTCAAAAAAGTAATTTTTACTGTAATTTCGTTACATGTAATTCGTTACTACCCAACACTGCAATCTGCTTATCGCAGTGAAGACGGAATGCAAGAACTGACACTATGGCTGCATACTATACAAGTGAACTTCAATTTTCTCTTCAAATTAGGAACTAAAGTTGCCCCACGTATTATAAATCAGTGCATATCATTCTTGAGATTTTATGATAATAATAGCAGGGCTGGTAACAATAAGGAAATTTTTCTTGATTAATCCCATGTCTTTGATCAGTAATAAAATGATCAAAATTGATAAAAACCAATAATTCAAAAATCATTACAACATACACTTTGTTGAACATACGTCTGTGTTGCAGGTGGCTATACCAAAACAGAACTTCTGGGTGTAATGGAAGCAGGCTTTTATAGGCCCAATGTCTTTCCCATCTGTCAATCAAAAGCCTCATAACACTAAAGGTACCATGTTACTAATGGTGTTCAAAATGAAAGCACTCGTACTGCATCTGCGGACAGGTTGCGAGGCACGGCGGCGTTGTTCCACGCTGCCAGCTTGCGACTCGCTCGAATAATTCGTTTCTTCCGCAGTTTATTGGCCACGTACATTGACGGCTGTGAAGCGTCGGCGTCATCCAGCGTACCATCAGTGCCATCAGACGGCGAGTATTCATATGCTGTCGACAACAATACACAGAACACACACATACTACTAGGGTTCCCACTCTCTTGGTTATAAACATTTCCAAGACTTTTCCAGGACTTCGGAAGCATTTTTCCAGGACCCCGTCGTACGTTTAAATATAGAGACAAACAGCAGTTACTAACCATATACATACATCATATGACAGTTGCATTCATACTCCAGTATATGCTGATCACTGTCAGTGAGAAATAGCAAACAAATTGTCCAAAAACTGCACTGTGGGGATCAGGGGGTAAAGCCCCCTGAAGCTGAATGCCTTTTCTATTTTGCATGTCCTAAGGAAGCTACAAATTTGCACCAACGTCACTGTGTCCGACTCCCACATCATAGCCTAGGAAATTCCAGGACTTTCCAGGACCTTGCACAAAAATTTTCAAAAAATCCAGGACTTTGGACGAGGCATGGGAACCCCGACCAGTCCTTTATGTCTGGTTGCATCACGTTTTGTTAACTATAACTCTAGGTTAACTCACCATAGATGTGAACGACAACTGCAACATGTCAGCCAATAGCAGAGTTGGAAATGGAGAGGGCCTGTTCCGGTTTCTGTAGTTCATAAATGTGTCACTTACTTACTTACTTAGACACTTACCCACTTACTTACAGCCCCGGGACTCACAAGGGGCAGGATGAAGGAAAAGATGGTAGAGTTCTTCTCAATGGTGTCACATACGCCTTTCACACCAACAGCAAAGTACTGAATTTGATAAACAATAATCTGGAACACACACATTTCTCCAGCTGGTCGGAATGAAGCAGTGATTCGTGGTCGTCGGAGGCCGGAGATGCGCTGAGCACCTGGCGGTGTTCCTGATGCTTCTTCCGGTAGATGACCGGCTGACGACGGTTGATCCACGGATCAACACTATATTCTTCCGAATCCGAGTCAGTCTCCACTAAAGCACATCAGCAAACGCACATCAGCAAACTGCCCAGACTGCTGGCAGTTTTTCTGCTGGCCGCAGCGAACTCAGTGATTACTCAATGGATGGCAAACAGCAAAAGCAGCAGAGTTCTAAAAATAGACATTCCATCCATGATTGGCATAAAAAACAAAATTGTCGGCAGACGAGAAGTTAACTAATCAACACCTTTTTAACTCAGTGTGAATGCTATGTGTTAACTTTAAAGTGCGTTATTTTCATTTTTCTCACCACCGAAAACCAAACGTTCCGTCATATTCACAAATTTGACAAACAAACGTAAACAAAGATAGTCTATTTTTAGCACTCATCAAAGATTTTTCTCTGCTGTTTCTGCTGCTGGCAGCGAAGTCATCGCTGCTTCGCTGGACAGACAATTTCACAATTTTGCTGACTTTGCTGACCTCAGCGCTGGCAGTCTGGTTAGCACCCGTGTTTCACTTCAGTGGGAACAAAAAAAGTCAGAAATACTCAAAAATTTACTTACTTAACATTTGCCTATCTATCTAAGTCCATTTTAACATGCCTCCATAGTGTCAACACATGTACCCACCCACCTGAACCACCCACATAAACATCACACTCCAGTTGAACCTGGGTGAGCAGCTTCCCACTTCAGCTCTCCATTTCCACTCGTCCTGGACCACGTTCTCCTTCCATTCCACCACGTGTTCCATGGACGTCCCGTCTGACTAGTTATAGGAAAAGGAAAAAGGAAAAAAAAATATTTACACAGCACCATTTATACTACGCAGTCTCAAAGCATTGAGACATGTATCACACAGTTTTACCTGCAAATTACACCATGCCTGCCTTTCCTTTGTAGGCGTTCACCAGAAGGCGCCACCCGTAACTGAAGTAGCAGACATCCAATTGCGACTTACTACTCATTTATCGATCCCAAAGGGATGAAAGGCTAAGTTGGCCTGGTTGGTTGACCTATAGCAGACGGTTTACCCACATAAGTGTTTTCACCCTTCAGCTACAGGTCGAGTACAGGACAGAGAAAGTATGCCGGCCAAAGACCGACGTTCTACCACTGAGCCACGCAACCAACCATCAACATTCTACCAGTCAGTGAATCATACCTGTCGAAACCTGCTGCTGGTTTTTGGCTACTGCGGAGCGGATTCGATGCAGTTTGCCGTCCGGCAGGGCATCCGCAACAGATGCATAATTGTTTTCCTCCGGCGCAGATGCCTTGCGATCCAAAGCGTCCTACAATGCCACCACCACTTATCACCACAACGTCATCACCACAGAAATACGTACAGCAGTACAGTGTACAGTAGTATTAACAGATTCAATTTCAGAGGCAAACGCCTTCCAGACATGTAAAATCTACATGGAGGTGTTCGTCTTCTTAGACAGCAGTGGAAACCAGCTGAAGACGTCACTGATTAGACACTGTCTAGACTGCAACTGACTGATTCATCAAAGACAACATAAAAGTAGGCAATTTCAGCCATCACTTAGCACACATGCACCTGAATAACCTAAAGATAATATAACACAAAATCAGCATATAAACTAGAAATAAGTCCGTGGACCGTGGTATCTGCCCCATAGTAAATCCACAACGACCGAACTGTTCCAATAATATATAACAAGGGTTATATTGCATTAAACCCAGGTTTGGGGTCGCCGTGCAGGAGTCCAATCTGGTAACATATTGGGTCTATTCTTACAATCCTTGTTCATCTACATGATATAATGGTCCAAAAGGTCACAAGAAAGCCTCTGGATATTACTCATCGAAGGCAGAGCAAAGGAAACAACCAACTCGACTGACAACTGCATAGCATTCCCACATACATACTGTAATTAGATAGACTTCAACGTTCCAGCATCAACGTGGACCCCTGTACCACATCAATGGCCTGCTGTGACCTTGACCTTTGACCTCCAGAACCTAATCAGGTCATCAGTAGGGGCTATTGAATATTCCCTGCAAGTTTCATCGAGATTGCTCAAGCCGTTCATGAGATATCATATAACAAGATCTGTCCGGATGAACGAACTAACGCAGCGGACGGACAGCACTAGAACATAATGCCTTCACCGACATTGTCGGGCGGTAAATGTAATGTTACAGTCATAAAAAGACCATAGAGTCCAATAATCCGCGTGTAAGTAAGGAATTTCAGATAATTTATGAGTAGTGTTGAACTTCATAACAGCAGATAGTGAACTCACGTTTCACTGTTGGCAAAGATAGCTCACAAAATCAGTAACTCACCACACACCACGTAACTCTCATGCAAAACTAAGATTAAATGAAGAACATAAACACAAAATATACAAATAAATACGATAAGATAAATTTTAGATATCTCATAAATAAACATAGATACATTATACTGGGGAACTGAATTCCGCTCAAAAACACACCTGTTGCAACTATAACTGAAATGTGATTTAATTATATGACATTAACTTTATATAGCACATTCAACTTTTTAATTGAAAAATGGTTGAGGTAAATAAATAAATAATAAAATAATAAAAAACAAATATTTAACTGCAATTACTGCTATAACAAAACTGTGAATCTGTGCACCGTTCAAATGCACGGAACAAAAATAAGTGATAAAATTTTATGTGACAACGAACTAAAAACAAAACACTACAAAACAGAAAATGTAACACTGATCAGTGGCACTTACTTCATCCATTTTCTGTACATGAAGGTGACAGGCAGAAAAGAAACTATACATTTTACACAACTCTGCTACTGGCCAACAAGTCGGCTGCGTTAAATCTGCGAGCACTTAGCTAAGAAAACTAAGCGCTTAGCACTATTTGCTGTTAAGTCCGAAAGCGCTTAGCTAGCATAGTAAGTACAAAAATTTTCCGCTTAGTTAAAAAAAGCATGGATTATGAAGTGGAGGGTGTAACAGCTAGAGGTAGGACGATCAAAACCTGGCAGTGAGATTGTGGAAAAAGACTGTTGGACCTGACAGCTAAACAAGGATGCTACGGACTGCAGTAAATAAAGAAAGTTGACTAAAGATAATCAAATATACCAACAGAAATAAGGACTGTTTTTGTGCGTGTTGTCCTGGACAGAGCACCGTTAATTGGGTCACTGTTGTAAATTCACTGTTACATCACTTACTTCTGAGCAGTTTTGTTTTCAGAGTCTAAAAATGGCCATTAGATTAGTTTACTGGTATTTGTTTCTATAAATTCTGTGCAACCTTGAACATTTTAAAAGTATTCTGACAACTCTTCCAACACGCAAGTGCATGCATTACTTTAAACATAACACCCCTAAAGACTGACCACATAATATTAATGCTAATGATCAGTAAATGACAATAGTTAGATTGAAAAAAGACACAAACTAAAGCAAGAATTTAATGAATTCATCATTTCGCTAACAACTGTGTAACTTGACATTACTACTTGTAACAACATCAGCAACCATTTTATGGCAATTATACACGTCAAACTGCATTAGTTGGCATCGCAAGTTAACAACAGAACGATTTAGTTGGTTCAAAGCTTTACTGCCTTCATGACCTTGCTGACGGCAACTAACTGCATTCAAATCAGGGTGAGCAGATGTCATATGCTATATTTTCCCACACCTTATACAACACTACCAGTACCCGGTGACATATTATTCAAACAACGAGTAAGCAAATTACTAGCTTTCAAGCATCATACCTTGACTTCCGCATAGTCGCCGAAAAGCTCGATATGTTCGCTAGGTGTATAAAACACAGGAGGAGGGTGATCGCGTCGGGACAATTTACCGACATCGGAGTGCACCGGCTGTAAAAGCACATCCATCAGCGAATGAGTTATACATGTTTCTAAGTGATCTCGTTAATTCTGATATTAATAGAAGGTCATATAAGCATGCACATACACACACAGACACAGAATTCATTGCCATTTTCCACGTAAAACTTGGTTAGTGCCATTTTCCAGGTAAAACTCGGTTAGCCTACTTGCCATAAATTCTGAGCTGTGATTTGTAGACAGTTTTGTATGCAATCACTTAATGGCTGCTATTCTTTGTTCATCTGCCATCACTCCCAACACTCTACTCTGTATCTTTGGACCCAAAGGTGCTCTACAAATGCTGCTATTATTATCCACTCATGCCGATAGGCAAGGTGTGGATATACTGTTTACTGTTTGTTTGTTTGTTTGTTTGTACGGTTACAATTTCTCCACCAAGGACAAAGCTAGCAGCATCAAATTTTGCAGGGCGGTTCATTGGCGTCCTGGGGCCCAATTTACAAACAATCATTGGAAAACTTAGGATAAAGTGTGAATTCACAAAATCTTTAAAAAACTTGGGATAAATTTACGCAAAACTTAAGATCAACTGAATATGAAAAAATGCAATTTCTCAAAACTAACTTAACATTTCTAAGCAGAATTGTCTGCATATATGTATAGAAAAAACTTAGTAAGTCTGAAGATTGCTTCAGACAAATTGGCAAGCGCGTGAAACACAATAAATGTTCCAGTTGGTGACTCCACGGTGTGCCTATCAAGTTAACGCGGCGTTTGGACGTAGGATCTGCATGTGTGGATATACGTCAGTCCCCAAAGACGGAGGTACTTGTTATTACTATGAATACTATTACTACAAGCAGAACAATTTCCTCAGCAACAATCTCCCAGCCACAGAAGTGCAACCATCAACAGCAACCAACCTTAGCAAAGACCGCTCTGCCAGCTGCGGTCGAGAATTTCCCAACAGCAGATGCACCTACATCAAACCATACATAAACATCTTAGTGACACATCACAAGTCATAAAGTATTAAACTATTAATAATCACACAATTGTTACATTTGTAGCATAATTGGCACGGGCACTGAGCAGCTAAAAGCTTTAAGACTGCTAAATATGCTCTAGTTTTTGCAAACTGTTCAGAATACTAGCTACTTATGCTATTGTTTGTATGACATCGACGGTCTCACTGCATTTTAAAACTCTAAAATGCTACAGACATCTTTCACTGCTGCTGCTGCTATGACTACTAACTCAAGGCAATGAAAATGCTCTAACAATTGCTAGACTCTTTGTGGCATTTGTACCCATGTTGCAATACCCTAACCATGTCATGCATATATTATTGTCAGTGTTACCAGCAGACTAGAAAAATGTTCATAAACTTCATATAACAGACACAGGGACAGACACGAAACAAAAACAGCTAACAATGCAAAGACGGCGCGACATCAAAAGAACACAAAAACAAACAATAAAGATTTAAACTACAACCATAATAACAAAATTTAAATGACACAGCACCAGTACAACTATAACACAACCTCACACATTACCAAGACTGCATTCACCATCTGGCCTTCCTCCACGCCCATCTGTCACTCAAAGTACTCAGTCAAATGCTGTCTCAAGGTGCATGACACAAGTCGAATTTCGTTCCTTTATGTCCATACTTCACCTGTATTTGTCTCACCAAAAAAGACTGCATCGGTAGCTGCTTTTCCTGGCTTGAATCCAAACTCCGTAGCATCATCTTCCATCATCTGTCTATTCCAGCAGCTTTATTGCTGTGTATAAGCCACATTTCATTGGTCTCCTTTCCCTTTAACATACTGCTGCCAGTAACCAGTGCTGCTCCGTGAAAGAAAAAATGTGGTGATACGTCGATGCACAACACAGCTGAAAGTTCAAAGAACATATTTAAAAAACAAAATGGACTAAACTGCATCACTAGCACCAATCACAATGTATACTACAAAATGAAAGTAAGTCAACTGATGAATGACATCTGGAAAAACCCACGTAAGACGTCCACCGTTCACAGATGACTCAGCCAGTGTCAGCATTACTCAACACGTCTGAAGACCTATCTGTTCAGTGTCTCTGCAGTGACTAGTCATTTCAGCCAGTGTAATCATTATCACTGTCTACGACCACGGACACTGACTGCAGACTGAAGTCAAACAACTCTGTCTCTTGGCTAAGGGGTGGTCAGAATCCCACTATTAAACGGCAAGAATGTCGATCACCAACAACGCGGAACATAAAACGGCGGTCGTCGACGTAACACGGACTGTTTGAGTGACACGGCATGCAGATGCTCAATACCACTCAGTATCAACCTTCTTCCTCATCTTCTTTCAGCGCCAGTTTCATACTGTCAGACTTGCGGAACTGGTAGTGTGGTTCGGAGCCAAGAACGCCGTGGTGCGGCGTGACGCCGGACCACAACGTCCGGCCACGCGGAGAACTAATCCCGGAACTTTCATCCGTCTCGTCCGTCGTGGACGTGTCACAAAAATACCCGGACAACGACACGACGTGGCTGTTGGACGAGCCCGGAAAAGACCTGCTACTCCGATCTACAATCAGTCGTTAATTTATTCATCAAACTGTGGAGCCGGCACTAGCTGTGATGATATGTCTTGACATCCACAACCTCCATTTTCTGAATGTTAATTTATTAAAAACCACTTAATGTAAACTCCGCTGTTGTTTGTGATAATGACAACAAACCTGAACAAGTACCGGTAATTTATTAGTCAGGAATACAACAGCAATGCAATTCTTATTCTGTGTGCATTTAACCAAATAATAGCTCAAATTACTCTCATTGGATGTAATAGTAATTTTCCCTATTTGGTGCAGGTCCAGCACAGACCGAAAGCGACGTTTAACTAGAAGGCAATCAACAGAGTGTATACCTCTGTTGTTAACAGTGAGCAGCAGGCGTGCTAACCGCAATCTCCACAATTCAGCTAACTTATCTCCAGTCCCATGAACAATAGTGAGCACGTGCTGCAACCATTCCTCCCAGACCGTCCGGACTTGTCGTACAATCTAAGGCGACGACCTCACTGCAACAAGTCACTAATAACTAAAACTGTTACTCTGTTAAACAATGACTATATCATACTAGCAACCTACAAAGACAGCTACTGCAACTATTCTAAACTAAAACAATTTTACCACTGCATTTTTATTTGTTTTACATATCTCCATTTTCATTTTTTTTCTTATTTGTATTATGGTTGCGTTTGTCAACTTTTTAATAAACGAGAGATGATGAGTCCGTGATCTACGTAATCCCAAATTTCATGAAAGTTCATCCAGACGACCACGGTTCACAACATAACCCCGGCCAACCAGAGATGGTCGTAACAATAATTCAGAGGCAGACGTACTGGTAGCGCCGGCGGCGGCAGGAGGACGGCGGGTTCTCGCGCTGGCGTGTGACTTCAGTAGCTGCTGTGTGTCTCGTGAATTAATCTCGCTGTACAGGTCGTCCGACATGTCGCCGGCGGTGATGTCGGCGTTTGCCGCAGCCTGGCGACAAACGACTCCATGATGGGGTTGATCTGACAACTCGTCGTTGGTGACGTCTCCTGATTCCTCTTCACTACAATGTCAGTAACTGAACGAGTTAATGTTTTACGTTCCACCTGACACAACATAGGTCATTTCGGTCACGTTCTTCACAGCCAATCTCTTGGCTTAGTACTAAAAAACTAAATCGAAAACAACAAAAGCAAACATGCATCGATAACAAAATATACTATGACACAAAATAAACGCAACCAAATGAAGTGGGGTTTGGTCACCTTTTATGAACTCCAGCCTGAGAATGGAACGTGTCTATTCTAAAAAAGTAGACATGCAAAAAAGTAAACAAGTAAGGAAGAAAGTAAGGAATGAAGATTAGTAAGCAAACGAACAATTTATACAGCGTCAAAAGCAACAAATAAATCAGGGTGCATTCTAGCTCCGGAGCCTGTATGGGACACAATGTCAGTAAGTAATTACTTAATGGCACATGAGAACATTACAGGGCTCTCTTCACTGCCATTTTAAAGGCTGTTCTGAGACGATCCACAGTCAACCAATTAACTCAACGTGTCAACATGTCCTAAAACAGAATCTCTGACAATCCTACATGTCAGATGTGCTTCGTGTCACCAACCAACGGTGTATATCAGTGGTTACCAAACGTTTTTGCCACATGCACCCTTTTCATAATATGTGAAAGTGTCGTTCCCCCCGACTCAAAAATGCATTAGAAATAAATTAGCCCCGTACGGGACTGGCGGTCGACTCCTACTTACTGCCAACTTCAAAGTCACGTGACACAAAAACTATGACAAAAATAAAAAATCCGGCCCCGATAAGCTTTAGGCATTGCCCCCTAATTTAAGAATCCGTGTTCATTTGCCAGCCCCCATTATATATGGGGAAGGAGATAGCCGTTGAAAAAGGCCGAATTTCTGTCTTACAAGGGCTCGTGACCTTGACCTTGGATCGGGTCATACTGCATACATACCGTCATGCATCACTCGTCGACCTCTACCTACATGCCAAATGTCATTGAAATCAAAGAAACTATTTGTGGACGGACGGATAGACGTATGGACGGACATTTGAGACCCACTTTATTAGGTCGACTCTGAGGAGTCACCCTAATAATATGGAACATTTTCCAATAAAACATTGATTTATTCGTGATTAAACTGTGCCATGTAGATTGTCCATCTCCTTACACACTCTACAGGATATGGCATCGGTAAAATGCTGAGTGACATTATGGACCTACTAGACAATGATTGAAATTACTTCAGCTAAATCTGATAAAACATCTATATTCCAACAATATTGCAATGTGCGGTCCGAATTCGCTGGTCCAAATTTCCCCGAAAACTGTGAAATTCTCCCATGGGAATTCGTCCCTGGTTGAGAACCCCTGGTGTACATTCCAGGCCATTCAGTGCCACGTGTTGTGTGGTGGCGCTGCGGTAGGGCGTTAGACTTGTGACTGACAGATCGCAGGTTCAAATCTGCTTTCATGTAACATAGTTCAACTCAGCCTTGCATCCCTCTGGGTCGCTACATTGAGTACCTGCTTCGGCTGCGGGTAAAGGTGGGATTCTCACCTCTGTCGAGTGGCAGGTAACACTGTGTGATCCTATATGGCATGCGAGTTTCCCGTAGTGGTGAGGCTAAGTTGATGCTAACTGCTATACACTGTTTACTTTACTTACTTACTATATAGAAGTTGTAAGACAACAGAACTGGAGAATCAACCGAGTTGAATGACGAGACTAAACGCCGGTGAGTACCTAATGCTGGTGCTGCTGCAGCGTGTATCAGGCACTGAAGGAGGCAAGGCGGCTGGTGGACGGTTCTTCATTCGCTCATGAACGGATTGGTCACGAACTGTCAGCGGAGCACCAGCTCCAACCAATCGGCCGTGACCCAGCTCCGTCTCAAACTTGTGGTCCCAGCACTCTTTAAAGAACAGCGTGTATGATGCCGCTGGAAACACACGCAACCGACAACAACCGTTTTACGACCATTCAACCCGTGCTGGCCCCAGTTGTGAACTGGAGGATTTTGTTGGAGAAAAGCTTCACAGCCTGCATGCTGTTGCTGATGGCTAATAATGCATCCGGATGAGGTGGAAGATGCTACAGAGTCCTGTTCAATGGTGTTAGCTGTGCTGTCTCCGTACTGTGCTGCAATGCCTGCTGGAAAGCATTGTATACTGCGGAACCATCCTACTTGTCTGAGCTAATCTCTCCTTACGTTCCAGCGCGAACTCTACGTTCCTCCAACACGTATCTTCTATCAATACCAACGGCTGTGACAAGTCACTTCTCCTCATGCTCTTTTTCCGCACCGTCAACCCAGAACTCTTTACCTCAACATATTCACTCTATAGACAGACTCTCAACGTTCAAGCGTCAACTAAAGTCACACTTCTTCCAGTCTGCTTTTACTGTCTAGTTACCCTGCGCCAGCGCCTCTGATTCGTTTCTACGATTTTGGCGCTATATAAATTTGTTTGTATGTATGTATGTATGTATATGCCTTCACCGGACAACGGCAGCAAGTAGCGCAAAGAGAATCATGTAACAGACTGGGAAAATGTCAAAGTGATTACCGAAGAGTTAGCCAAGAATGGCGTAGTCATAAAAGAGGCAATATGGATCAGGAATAGCAAGAATATAAATCAAGACGATCAAAGCTACCAGCTGAGCCGTGTATGATGTCAGAAACCGGAACTCAGTTCTGATGAAGACCTCAGATAAGAAGTCAAAACGTCGATAAACAAGAAAGTTTTTGGTCGTGTAAAAGTAACCGGTTCATAAAACGTACACTGTTGTTCAAAGTTAGTGCAGGTCATGATGAAGCTGGCGTTACAACTGTCCGCAAACTCGTTGGCTTTCGTCAGCAGATTCTGTGACTGTTCGCTGTCAAAGAACATATTGGCACTGCTCTCTGTCACGGCAAGCATCAGTAGCGGAACAGACGGCAGACGACCTGTGAACGCCCTGCATACCCACAGCAGTACTCAGCTAGTTTCTGTTTTTATTATTATTACAGCTGTGGCAATTAAAAATTAATCAATCGACTAATCATTAAAAACGTTAATTGTCAACTTATTTCAACAACTAAAAGAAGGCAGCACTCAAAAGTGCACCATGACCCACGCCGGCAATGTTCTTTGTGCCTCGTGACCTTGACCTTGGACCCCCAAATAAATGGGTTTCCAGGACTCATGGTGGACCACGTCTATGTCAAGTTTGGTGATCCTAGCTGCATTGGGTTTTGAGATATTATGTGAAAAACAGACAGACAAACAAACACACAAACGCCGTTAAACATCCCACCCACATGACTGTCGTCGACGTGCGTAAATAATCAAGCATTAGATGGGGCCAATATCGGACGAATCCATTCGCAGCTGTGAAGGGCGATAACTCGGCGATGCTGCCTTTTGCCAAGTAACTTTGGACCCCTGTTATTATTATAAATGTTATTATAAGCAGACAATACTTGAGAGTGGCAAGCGAAGCTTTTCTCTTGGCCGAGAACACCAGCAGATATCCGTGATAGAGGAAGTCCTTGAGCTGTGTGGCACTGTGGTAGGACATTGCCAACACCTCCACCTTTCGCTTGAACTCGTCCAGGTACGTCTCCAACGTGACCGACATGACGACATCGTCCGACTTGTTGATGTGATGGAACTGGTGGTTGAGCAGCGGAGACAGAGGTACGTCCACTTTGTACTCATCCCCACACATCAGGCACATCAGCACTCTATTAGCACACACATACGTCAATCTACAGCCATTATTCAGACGGGAACCAGCCACTTGGGCCAACTCAGTTTGTCTTAAGACTTTCCTAAGTCACACTTTATCCTAAGTTTTTCCTAAGATATTTTTTGTAAATCGGACTCTCCAGGTGTGCTACAATAAGGTGCTGCGGTAAGTTATACCATCCTAAAATAGTCCAGCAACGCCTTAAAGATTCCCAGATGTTCATTTGGGGTGCCATCTTAACACCAGAACACCAGGTAAATACAATAAGCCTTCACTGGGAGTTATTAATCAATTTTACTTAAATTTATTGTAAATTGTTTACTGCATCACGAATTACTTTCTAGTATTTGTACAACACTGTCCTGTCATCAGTGGCAGTATCATGAATAGTATTCTAAGGGTAAAAATAAATGAAAAAATAAGTATGTAATGGCAATAAAAAACCGTTTGACAGCTGGAAATCAGACCAACCTGATATCAGGTTTGATGGCGTCGGCAACGGTCGTCCATGGCGACAGTGACGTCATCGGCCTCTGCTTCATCATCACAATCAGATGATGCATCGCCAAGGCGATCTGGTCGCTATGGAAACGGCTGCTGGGATTTATCATCATGCTGGACGGAATGTCTACGAACTGACACTGCAATCTACTAACACAGACACATAGCCACAAAACGTATAGGATTACACCAAAAAACTGGATAAACGTTGAATCAAAAACACTGACACTATACGCTCACCCAAAAATTGTCACAATTCTGTCAGCGTTAAACACAATAGTCATTACTAAATATTCCACCATACCTTAAATGTGTTGCTACACTACCTTGTGAAATATTTGGCAGGCAAGAGGTCCCCTAGTGTCACTGACCATTATCATCTCTGATCATGGCGGTATGGAAACAATATAATTTATGACAAGACAATAAACAACGTCCTGTATGCGTGTTTACTGACTGCTGCAATGTTTGTCAAACACTGAAGAGCTCACACATTTTTGCCTGGACTCGCGCCCCGGACGAATATTTTCTGCCATACAAATATCACACGTTATTGTTGATGTTCTTATTATTATTAGGTTTCCAGTGTCTGAGACGAGATAAAAGAAGAAACACCTGTATGCTCAGAAGTCCAGTGGAAGATAAAGACACGGTAAAGTCAGTGAGTGATAAAGTCTCTATTACTATAATATGAACCTGTCAGCAAGGAGCTGTCCTTCTTCCCGTAGCAACGCTAGTGTTCTTTCATCCACGTCCGGATTGTGACCCAGTACCACGACGACGGGCAGACCATGGAAATCCCGTCGGTTTTCCCGCTGCAGGTCACACAGCAGCGAGCTGTCCAAACTCTGCTGAACATGGCTGAGGCTTGACTTGGAATTGTACACGCAAAAACAACCTGTAATTTCAAACACACAAAATGCATCTATTACATTTGATGACTGGTAATGGACAGCCTCTGGCTCATTTCCGACCAATGGTGTCGAGCAAATAAATAACTTTCACATAGCACAGTGAGTGATTGAGTATTTCTTAACTGCACATCAGCATACTGTAGGTATAAAACATGAACTAGACCGGCTCAGTAGAGCACATACCTCCCCCACCGACCTTGACATTGACCTTGAGGATTCATATTGTCAGTGATCCCAGATATTGAGTGATCCCCAAATATTGAATTGTGTATGTGTGTGCATGTGCGTGGGTTCTTTTCTTTCTTCTTTATTGTTTCTATGGACATTTTGTCTGAAATAAACTTCATAATGATGATGATGACCTTTGACCTTGACCTTCCAAAATTTAATTGCCTCCTCTCATGTGCCCAACGGTACGACACGACTGGCCAAGTTTGGTAACAATCGTTTGACTTGAATTGGCGCCTGGAAGTAGTTCACAAACATATATAAACCGATATATCTATCGACGCCGGTGAAAACATCACCTCCTATCACCTTCGGTGGTGGAGGCAATAATAACAAGGCAGGTAAAAACTACTGAACAGTAAAAAGGAAATGTAAAACCAAGTAGCAGAGCATTGGACACTAACCATGAGGCTGGAAACTGTCCGTGCAGAGCATGTTATCCAGCAGTGATGTGTCTGCGGCAGTTCGACACTCGACAGTAAACAGCTCACCATCCAGAGTATATTCATCATCAATGCACTGACTCTATGGTCAACAGTCATACGTCACATAAACAACACCGTCCAGAGTATATTCATCATCAATGCACTGACTCTATGGTCAACAGTCACACGTCTCATAAACAACACCATCCAGAGTATATTCATCATCAATGCACCGACTCTATCGTCAACAGTCGTACGTCTCATAAACAACAACAAAAAGGTTGACAATATTGGCAGAATTTGTAAAATGATCCGACATTTCGGGCCGGTTTTCCCACCACAAATTAATCTTCCATTAATGTTAATGGAAGATTAATTTGTGGTGGAAAAACCGGCCCTTAATCTATGTAACATACCGTCTCCACTACAATGGGCGTTTTCTATGTGGACCAGCCAACTGCCTCTTGGTTCCCCCACATGTTCCAAAAAAAAAACATTTAACATACAGGGCACAGGTTTTCTACGGCCGGATGTTATTCGTGTCAACCAAGCAACACTGTCAAAGCACAGCACAAAACTCAAAGCAGACTCCTCAGTGAAATAACACTGCTCTGTTTATGCCCGCTTATTGACGTTATATAAACATCATCACATAACACCTCAAAATAACTAAGACCATGTTAAATGCATCTGATTTTAGTCCATCTCAGTGACGTAAAAATAAACTGTCCTAAACTGAATGCTGTACCAGCAGTCCACCATGGACTATAGCAACTTCGCTCCCCAATCTCGGCATATAGTTTCTATGAGGATTGTCAGTGATCCCATGCTTGGCTGCTATTAGGTGGTGGCGTGGCGTAGTGGTTACACTAACGTCATTGGTCTAGATCAACGAGGTTAACCTACGCTGACCCCAGTTAGTACCGGGATGGGTGACCGTGTCCGGGTTAGACTCCCGAAGGCGGCACTTTATTTCGGTATGCAACCAATCACCCAGGTCGACTCAGCCTTCTACCCTCCGTAGGACGGTAAAATGAGTACCAGCCAAAGGGAGGTGATGCTCTGCGGTTGGGGAGTAAAGGCAGACATGGTGTAATTTGCAGGTAAAACTGTGTGATCCATGTCTGAGTGCATTAGAGGTAGTTACCACTATGCGCTACACAAATCGATGTATACTTTACTTTACTTTACTATAATCAGTAAGGACATGCAACACATAAACACATGCTCCACAAATGGTATATGTTTGGTCTTGGAAGACCAGCCAAACCAGCAGTAACTGTGGAAAAGTAGACTTATGAAACAGAAATTGAAAGTACAAGTAGCAGTCTAGCAGACTATTTGCAAAACTATCCCATAATTTGTGTAACTGTTCTTTCAGGGCCGGTTTTTCCAACGCAAATTAATCTCCCATTAACGATAATGGGAGATTAACTCCCATTAATTAATGGGGGTTAATCTCCCATTAACATTAACAGAAGATTAATTTGCGGTGGAAAAACTGGCCGTTAATCCCCATTAATTTTAATGGGAGATTAATTTGCGGCGGAAAACGGCCCTTAGAATCTTATGGCAGTACTGAATATCACGTATATTCACCTCACTTTTCACAGCCAATTTCCAGGCAAACCTAGTCAGCCAGTTCCACCTTGGTTTTCCTCATCCACTCGATCCAGAAGAGAACTTTTGTCACAGGTTTTCAACGGTTTGGCTGCCGTTCCAGTCACACAATCATCAGTGTCAATGCACTAAAAATAACTCAAAAATACTCATCCCTTGTTCACCCATCGCCAGACTCCCATGGACGGGGCTCGCCTCATTTACACCAGCTCTTCCGAGATGCAGCTACCAAGCTCTGATGCCAGTACCAATCTTACGGCAGTAAAAAGGTAAAGACTCCTACAGAGCGTTGGGCCCAAAGCTAATCCCAGTGTACAGGCAGTCAGCCTGCAGGTGACTATAAGTCATCCACACAGCTGTAAGCTGCCATTACTTTCCTCCGGGCCTGCGGTTACCTTCCCAGCCGCAGAGCAGCACCGCCGCTTGGCCAGTACCAAGTTATACTGCTTGGTGACAGAGACACATAGGTGTGAACAACTTGCCGAAGGTTGTTATGCAGGTTTTGCCCGAAGTAGGATTTGAACCCATGACCTGTTGATTGCAAGTCCAACTCTCTAGCCGTTGCGCCACCGTGCCACCTTATGGCAGTAGAGAACAATAAATAAAGCAGATGAGAGATGACCTACTGACCTGAATTTCACTGACCAGCTGTGTGGCAAGTAGGTCACCACCAAGCACAGCGATGTTGAGGTGATTATCTTTCATGTCAAACAGGTTCTGACAGTTGTGATTAGACAGCGGCAAACTGCGACAGAGAAACACCACATCAATCAACTCCATTGTTCACTCCGTGTCTGTGTATGGTACCAGCTTATCCAAAACGACAAGACATGATCGGTCTCCGATGTGTCTGGTAGCGGCTTATCTGGGTTGACAGTGACAATACTGTATGTGTCTGGTACCAGCCTGTCTAAGTTGACACAAGGTGTTTGGTTTCATAGCTACATTGTCCTAAAACGAAAGCTATTTAACACACATTTTGCCGCGAATATGAAATCTCAGTAGAACTCCTTGCAAGCCATAGTTACACATACATGAAGCAGTAGGTAGAAAAGCATAAATATGAAGTGAAACTGGCGAGAACCTTTTGCTGTGAGCATTGAGCATGCGTTCCAGTAGAATGTCAATGCATTGGTCATGAAAAGGACAGCATTCTCGGTAAGAACGTTGTATGAACCCAAGGTGGTTCAGGAGAATCGCCTTGCGATCCTCCTCCATTCGATCTAATGCCCTGAACCTAAGTCCATCAAACAACAAACACATACAAACTTTGTTATTAAAACAATTTACATTAGCATCAGCAGTACAGCAGTCATGGATATCCAATCATTCAGTGATTAGACATTGTTGCTTGGATGTCTCATCTGTGAAAATACCTGCTCCAAAAATCCCACACGACACCTCTGGGAAACCCGGCCTAACTCTTCTCCAGAGAACTAAGCTGATTAATAATAATAATAACCAGGATGATATTTATGGTGCTGTCATCATGGCAAAGCCATTGCGAGAGTTCACCCGGTTCATTTGATGAATGCAGACTCAGCGCCGAGGTGGCCGCCAACCCTCAGACCAAGCCAACCGACTTGGACTGTGAGTCCGCCAGAAAGAAATGGCAGCTACTGTCCACATCCACCATCGCCATTTTATTATTACTCAGCCCGAGAGCTGATACTCATTTTACCGTCCCACGAAAGGTGGAAGGCTGAGTCGACCTAGGCACTGCAGTAAGGGTGTGCAGCCCGTGTCCAAGGCTGTATATCGCAGTGGCTGTCGTGATAAACACAACTGCCGGCGGTGAGATTCGAACCTGGGTCCTCTCACACCGCAGTCGAGCATGTTACCACTAGACCACTGAGACACTGCTATAT
>Ga0209780_1000848_pt1 | contig 18305 bp, 18 predicted proteins | sample WorMetexBAHAMAS2_FD_187384 | JGI IMG/M metagenome (GOLD analysis project Ga0209780, IMG submission 187384) | Marine gutless worms symbiont microbial communities from Max Planck institute for Marine Microbiology, Germany - Inanidrilus exumae... | ecosystem: Host-associated > Annelida > Digestive...
CTCACTGTGAACATTTCTGGATTTAGCGGCAAAGTCGGGGTTTCAAATCTATTGTTTGAAGTTCAAAAAGTTGAATAAATGATGCGGTTCCCAAAATTTCTCTTACCCATGACGATCATCATTTTGATAATGATGATCATCATTTTATTCACCGTTTTATTTTTTATCGCGCAAACGGATATTCCCGAAGATACGAGCTATGTCGGCTCAAAGGCTTGCCGCTCGTGTCATGACTACCAATATACGCAATGGTATGCGAGCCTACATCCAAAAATGATGCAGCCTGTTTCGGAGACGACCGTTAAAGCCCAACTTTCACCTGATAACCCAAACCTTCTCTTTGATCCGCAAGCAGCCGTTTGGGTGATTGGAAACAAATGGGAACAACAATTTATGGGTCATGATGGGGAAACGGAAACCCTCCTGCCAGGTGCCTGGCTAGTGGGCTACAAACGCTGGAAACAAACAGGCTGGGATGGCTGGCGTATCCCGGTTCCCCTGCAACGGTGCCATGGCTGCCATGTTGTTGGACTTGATGTTGAAACTGGTAAATTTGTGGAAGCTGGGATTGGTTGTGAATCCTGTCATGGTCCTGGCGAGTGGCACGTAAAAACTAGAGGTTGGGGACGCATCTACTCTTCGTTGGATGCACAAGTGTGTGGGCAATGCCATACACGAGGGCGTTCAAAAGACGGCGTTTACTTTTTTCCCGTCGGTTATCGTCCTGGCAAGACACTGTCAATGTTTTTCAATGAAAAACCGCCTATTGATGGACAAAATTCATCCAAGTGGTGGGGCAATGGACATGCACGTCAACGCCATCAAGAATATTTTGCTTGGAAACAGGGTGGACATGCCAACAGTTTAAAAACCTTGACTGAAAACTACGATGGTCGCTATGGCGAAGTGACTTCAGAATGCCTTCCCTGTCATGCCGCAAAGGCAGCACTGGCTGGGGGGAGAGGTGTTAGACTAAAAGAGCTTAGTCATGGTATCACATGTGCGGTTTGCCACCAAGTGCATGGCAAATTGGATGAACTCCGGCGAACCTGCACCGATTGTCACGGTGAAGGTGCTTTTTATCATCAACCTGAACGCAATGCCAACCATGTGCCTTGTCCCCCGACAGCACAAGTCAACTGCGTGAACTGCCATAATCCGCTCACGGTAAAAAATGGTGGTGGTTTCACCTTACACAGCCATTTACCAGGTATAATCCCACCCAAGGAGACGGCTCAATTTGGCGTACCAAGCAGTTGTGCTAACGGTGATTGTCATGTTGGGCAGGAAGTTGACTGGCTCCAAAAGGCGTTTGAACGGCACTATAAAACTAATTAAAAACCAATCAGCAAGCGTGAACTGGCACCATACCAATCTCGATCTTCCACCGCAATCTAAAGACAAGGAGGGAAACAGAGCGTCGCTGCCCTTAACTTAACGGCATTGATTAGAGCGTCCAGGCACAGAAAAGGAACGATAAAAACTGTCTAAGGAGCTTTTATTCGTTGTCTTCCATTAGCTGTACTCATCCCATTAGCTGTACTCATCGAATTAAAGCTTGATTAAACAATTGTCCCAATTCAGCTAAGTGATCAAAAATGAAAAAATGCCCACCCTGAAACACATTAATATCAATGTGTTGACTCGTTTCTTGTTGCCAAGCTAACAAATCCCGGTAAGCAACCTCAATATCCGATAAACCATGTAAAATAGTTATGGGAATGTCAAAAGGGGCGGTTGGATGATAAACATACGTTTCAAGTGCCTGAAAATCAGCTCGCAAAATGGGCTCAATGAAATCTATTAGTTCTGGCTCTTCCAAAATTTCACGGGGTATTCCACCCAAGCTTTTGACACAATTGATAAACTCGTGTTTTGGTAACTTATACCTAGCTCGCTGATCTCTAAGCACTGAAGGTGCTTTCCCCCCACTCAAAAATAAATGCCGAGGTGCCGGTAAACCCGCACTGATAATACGTCGTGTCAACAAATAGGCTAATAAACTCCCCAGGCTATGACCATAAATAGCATAAGTTTGACCATCATTTTGGACTTGTGCAAATAGATCATCAATCATGGCTTCTGAATCAGTGAGTAATGCTTCCCTCACCCTTTTACCACGCCCAGGTAATTCAAGTGGCTTAATTAGAATCAGATTGGAAACATGCGCTTGAAAATCACGGTACGATAATGCGCGACCACCTGCATAAGGTAAGCAATACAAGTTTATCATCACTTATAACTTTTCATTCCATTTTTCAATGGATTCATTAATAATCCTGACAACGGCTTTAGAAGAAATAGTGGCACCACTAATCGCGTCCACCTCATTAGGAGCAGATTTATTGCCCTTTTTGACCATGATAATGGTCGGTTCTACCGACAATTCAATAAAATTCGCTGTGAAATCAGCATCTTTATAAATTTTATCGCCAAGCCCGGGCGTTTCCCGACTTTCCAAAACTTCCATGCCGACAATAAGTTTTTTATTGGGTATATAGCCATAAAGTAGACGTATGGTATCTTGAAAACCTGGACCATCACCAGTCAAAGCATAACCTAGCAAAGCCCCATTGCTATCATAACCGGCATAAATGCTATCATCCTGCTCCGATAGAGAGGCTTGCAACTGTCCATCAACATAATGCAATTTTTCTATCCGCACTGTGCCTGGCAACACTTTAAACACCGCTTCACGTAAAACTTTTGCCTTGTAAGCCGTGATGGTTGGCAACGTGACTTCATAAATGCCGACAATAGCAAGTCCCGATAAAAATCCCGCAATACCTAAAGTCAGTATCAATTTGATGGGACTCGGCTCATCATCCCTTTTCAATTTAATCATGAGCCCCTCCGCGTCCAAACGCTCGTGGTTGAGTATAACGCTCAATCAAGGGCACAGTCGCATTCATCAACAAAATGGCATACATCACCCCTTCAGGAAAACCGCCAAAAACTCGAATCAGCACGACGATGATACCGATACCAATACCAAACAACCAAGCCCCTTTCGGTGTCAACGGCGATGTTACTGGATCGGTTGCCATAAAAAACGTCCCCAATAATAATCCCCCAGAAAACACCGCAAATAGCGGATCAGGATAGCGTGTTGAGTCAAGCATAAACAATAAGCTTGTAAAAATAATAACCGTACTTAAAATAGCTGTGGGAATTCGCCAATCAATGCTGCGGCGCAGTATCAAATAAAGACCACCTAAAATAATGAGCAATCCGCAAGTTTCTCCAAAAGAACCCGCTGTATTACCAATCATCAAGTCCAACAAAGGAGTATCCTGTTGTTGAAATTTCATCAAGCCAAGCGGTGTGGCTGAAGAGACAGCATCAACCTGCATAAACGGTATTGCAAAATTGCTGGGATATAGGTTAAATAATCCGGTTGGTCCGCTTGTCCAAGTGGTCATGGCGTTGGGAAAGTTTGCTAACAAAAAAGCCCTGCCCAGTAGGGCGGGATTAAAAAGATTGTTGCCAAGTCCACCCCAGACCATTTTGCCCAAGCCAATGCTGACAACGCCACCGATAAAAGCCATCCACAAGGGCAAAGCGGGTGGCAAAGTTAGACCCAGCAATAAGCCAGTGAGCACAGCACTGCCATCCCACAGGCTAGCCTTATTAGATGAAAACAGCCATTCAGTCAATACAGCACCGGCAATACTTGCCAACAAGACTAGCAGTACGCTGATACCAAAAAACCATATAGATGCAATGGTAATAGGGATGAGTGCATAAAAGACATCTAGCATGGCTTGAGGAGTGGTCAAGCCCTGTTGTAGGAAAGGAGCTGCTTGGACAACCAGTTTTGGGTCTTTCATTGTGTTTATAATTTGTGCGAGTTCAGTACAGGACAATAATTTTTTTCATCTGTCATCCCGACGACAGGAGGGATCTTACCATCGGGAGAAATCTCAATACGTTGAAAATTCAAGATCCCTCGCTATGCTCGGGATGACAAGAAAAAAAATGCCCTGTACTGAGTTGTGCGAGTTAAAAATGCTAATATTATCCAAGTTGCTAACAATTCTGCTGGGTTTTGGCAACCGGACAGATCTATCTATAGCTAACAACTTAGGTTATTATAACTTAAGTTACTACCACAACTGATGCAGCTTAGGAGTCGGCCAGATTTATACGGCATAATACTAATTCTGGATTGAAACCCATTTTATGAGTTGACATCAGCAGGCGATTGTCGCCATTTTATAACATGCGTTTCAATTCAGAATTGGTATAAGAACAACCAGTGAGGAAATTTAATGATTGATAGGCAAGGTCACGAAGTATTTATCCGTAAAGTGCGGAATAGTGATATTGACCGGATCTATGATATTGCGCGTGAACAAGCCGCAGTCATAGAAAACGGGGTAGTAAAAAAATCGGGACTAGTTTCTGGTTACGACAAAGAAATGTACAAACAATGCGTAGACACTGCATCTTATTTCTTCGTTTTAGAATGCAATGGTCATATTTCATCTTTTCTTCTTGGTTTTCATAGTAATGACGAGGTTCCAGATGAAATTGAAACAAGTAAAAGTAATTTAAGTGAACTAATGCAAAAAAGCTCACGACAGGACCAAACATTTATCTTGGTAAAACAAATTGCTACAGCACAAGCATACTTGGGATGTTGGCACGCCCGAATGCTTTACCAACACTTAAAAGTTTTAGATCGTTGTGCGCCAATATATGCTGCTATTTTGATTAGCCCACCTAACATTGCTTCAGCACGCCTTCATGAGGATGCAGGGTTCATTCGAGCATTTGAATTTACAGATCAACGTGATAATTTTATACGTGTCTACTGGCGTTGTTCAAGAATTGATGAGGAAAAATCTCCCGATCTACTACTGCATCAACATACGCTTGCTGCTACCCTCTATCAACATGAGGATAACTTAAACTGGAAAAAATTAAGTGCCCTATTCTACATTAGTGGTGCTTTAATAGCGGGAATGGCATTTCTCTTTAGGTCTATCGACAATGCTAATGTAACTAATCTAATTTACTTCTTTGAAACAGTTCTTGCTTTTTTAGGAACAGTTACATCAGTGTTTTTTCTTGTCGCTTTACGTTCGGGTGTCCGTTATATGTTACAACGTAAACAGACACTTATTGATATCGATTGTGAAATTTCCAAATTGAATGGCATCAGAATGTTTGTTCCTGTAACTATCTCATCCACTGCTCGGTATCTTAAGTGGATAGCTATAGGACCGCTTGTGTTTTGGGTAATTTTGCTAATCGGAATCCTATACTTTTGGTATTTGGCGTACTGAATAAAGGTAAAAGGTAGTCCCTACAAAACAATGGATGTATTTAAATTCAAATACTTATAGCAATTATGGATTGAAACCCATTTTATGATTTGACATCAGTGACCAATTGTCGCCACTTTATAACATGCATTTCAATTCAGAATTGGCATAACTTGCGCTTTTATCATCCCTTTGATATGAGGGCTATTGTAGAGCCAAGATTTCTCCCGTTGGTCGAAATGACAAAAGGGACTCGGAATGACAGATAAAAAAGTTGAATTTGTGGCCGTGTTAAGCTCCCTTAACTGCCTTGATGAACAAAAATATAAAAAGACATTAAAGTTGAGGAAAAAACAAGGAGATAGAATGATGGCGTTTTAAAATGGCATGAATATTCCGCTAAAGCCTGATCTCAGTCAAGCCTTAATCAACATTGCACATCAAGAAGGCCAAAATATTGGCTTTAAATGGATCGAAAAGGCATTGCAAGAGGCTATAGATCGTAGACAACCTCTTGTCAAAAACACTCTGAATCAACAAATTGAAGCTTTAGAGCGCATCGAACAACACCGAGCCGAAATATTAGCTTCACGGGGTGAAGCCCTTTATATTGATGTAGTAGCAACAACACTTGACGAAATACGAGAAGAAAGAGATGCAAACTTCTTTACTAACTGAGCCGCCCATGATTCAAACTTAGCAATTTGGATAGTTTTACCGATGATGGCAGCAGTGGACAATACTGTTGAGCTCTTGGCTAACTGGCATAAGCATTGTTGCACCTGACTTTTGGGTAGCAGAAGCGACTTCAGTTATTCGTCGCTTTATTTATTTAAAAGCCATTTCATATGAACAGGGTGAAAAGGCGATTGAGGACTTATTTTATCTGGGCGTGAAAACGATCCCACTTGATCTTCAAATATTTGAGTGGGCAAACAGACTCAAACAGTCAAAAATTTACGATAGCATCTACGTGGCAGTCGCAGAACATCTACAAGCTGAATTTTGGACCGCCGATAAGCTGCAAGACAAGCTGGTGCTTTGTTTGTACATTGGATTGGTGAAAGTGGGGTGCAGGGATCGTTGAATCAATGCCATTAAGTTAAGCCCAAAGACGTTCTTTTGTAGGGTGGGCAAAGTGTTTTCCTTGCCCACCAGCCCCGAGACGGTGGGCAACAAAAACACGTTGCCCACCCTACATAAAACTTTGTTTGTACTTTTGACTTCATTGTGTTTATGAATTGTGCGAGTTAAAAATGATTATCCGAGTTGCAGTTTTGGCAAGCGGTAGCAACTTAGATTATTATAACAGCCTGACTAAACATAAGACTACTACTTGATGTAGGACTAATCTATGAGCAAACCCTCTGAATTACAAATGGATGAAAACAGCAATGCAACTAGGGTGCCCGTGCGAATCGATGAGCATATCGTAGAAATCGTTAGCGATTCAGGAGAAGGCGCACAAAAAGCAGGGCAAACTTTTGGTACTATCAGTGCCAAAATGGGTAATGGTGTTTGGACTGTGGAAATTATTCCAGCCGAAATCAAACCGCCTGCCCGATCTCCAGCGGGTGCTAGTGGTATTCGCATTCGTTTAGGTAGCCGTTATATAACTAACATGGGAGATGCCGCTGATCTGGTTGTGGCATTGAATGAGCAAGTGCTTTATTCCCGCATTGCTACCCATGCCTATAAACCGGGTACTATTATATTGCTAGAAAATAAATGGACTACCGATCCTAATCCCAAGATCAGGGAAAAGTACCAATTGGCGGTGACAGAATTCCGCGAAAACGGTCTGGTTGTTCATGAATTAGCGATGGAGGATGAATGCTTAAAGCTGACACCACGCCCTCGTTTGGGTAAAAATATGTTTGTATTGGGTATGCTCTGTTATATTTATAGCCGAGATGCGGAAAAAGCTAATAATGAAATTGAGGCTGCCTTTGTACGAAAAGGCGAAAAAGTGGTCCATCTCAACCAGCAATTATGGAAAGCCGGTTATGAATTTGCCAAGGAGAATTTGGATTATCGGTATGAAATTCCTCCTTGGGAGCGCGAAACAAACAAGCCATTGATAGTCACTAATGGTAATCAAGCCTTGGGATTGGGTGTCATGGCTTCGGGGATGGAATTGGTGGCCATGTATCCCATCACGCCAGCCACGTCGGCTTCACACTATTTGGCCGATGTCTTTCACAAAATCGGGGGATTTGTACATCAGGCAGAAGATGAAATCGCCGCGATTGGATTTGCAATCGGTTCATCTTTCGCGGGTAAAACCGCCTGTACCATTACTTCCGGTCCTGGATTGGCATTAAAAACAGAATTTGTGGCACTCGCTGTGATGGCAGAAATTCCCTTGGTTATTTGCGTCGTTCAACGGGGCGGACCTTCTACTGGTTTGCCGACCAAAGTTGAGCAAGGTGATTTGTTGGCATCTTTGTACGGTGAACCGGGTGATGCCCCGAAAGTGGTCATTGCGGCGGCGACTATTGAGGAATGCGTACATTTTGTGATCATGGCGCGCAAAATCGCCGAGACTTTTCGTACTCCGGTTATCTTGCTCACCGATGCCAACCTGGCGACGGGCGTACAGCCTTATCCTCGTCCCGAGGCAAAAGCTGAGTGGTTTGCATCACCTATTGATCAGTCGCCTTGGGAAAAGGGGGTACACCCTTTTCAGTGGAATGAGGAAACCGGCTTATCTCCCCGTCCCATTGTCGGACAACCTGGTGGAGAATTTGTTTTGACTGGGCTTGCACATACGACTGAAAGTAAGGTGGCTTATGATCGTGAGTCCAATCAACGCGGCTGCAATATGCGTAGCCGCAAATTAGCGGCTCTGTGGAGTACTTTGAAACCACCAGAAATACATGGTGATTCAGAGGGTGAGTTGCTGGTTGTGGGCTGGGGCTCGACTTTGGGTGCGATTGAAGAAGCTGTCGATAAAGCGCGGGCAGAGGGGCATAAAGTTTCATCGCTACACTTGCGTTTTCTTTCGCCGCTTGAACCGGGTTTGAAAGAGATATTTTCACGGTTTAAGAATATTTTGACCGTCGAAATTAATTATAGTGATGAAGCCGATGCGCCGCTGATCAATCCTGCAAACCGACGTTATTCTCAGCTAGCCATACTTTTAAGAGCGCAAACCTTAGTCGATGTAGATTGTTGGACCAATGTACACGGACAGCCGATGCAGCCAGGACTCATTTATGAAGAAATTATCCGCCGTTTCAATGCGAAGAAAGGAGAAAGCTGATGTTTGGTTTAAAAGCAGATTGGTCACTTGATATTAAGCAACGTTATTTTACCTTGGGGAATTATGCGGGTGGTGAAGCCCGTTGGTGTCCGGGCTGTGGCGATCATGGGGTACTCACGGTAGTACAACGGATTTGTCGTGATGAACAATTGCCGCCAGAAAAGACTGTTGCGGTTTCTGGCATTGGTTGCTCCAGTCGTCTTCCGCATTATATGGGCACTTATGGTTTTCATGGTTTACATGGACGCGCATTGCCTGTCGCCTGTGGTATCAAAGCTCGGCGCCCCGAATTGGATGTTTGGGTAGCCACCGGAGATGGTGATTGCTATTCCATCGGTACTGGACACTGGATACATGCGGTACGCTATAATATGAATATGACCGTTTTAGTTTTCGATAACAGTGTTTATGGTTTGACTAAAAAGCAAACTTCGCCCACTACTCCGATAGGTTTTCAGAGTAATACGCACCCACTAGGCGCACCTTTAGCTCCCCTTAATCCTTTGACCGCGACTTTGGGAATCACTAACGTTTCATTTGTCGCTCAGACGATTGATTGGAATCCGGTTCACCTTTACGAAACGATCAAGGCAGCACATAATCACAAAGGCTTTAGCCTTGTCAATATTCTCCAGCGTTGTCCGGTTTATTCCGAGAATGTTTTAAAAGACTTGCAACAAAACCCTTCTAAATTATTGTTGCTGACTCATGATAAAGGCATTCCGTTGGAGACGAATCTCTTGCGCCTGTTTCCAAACCAGCAAGAACATGATCCTTTAAATATGTCGGAAGCTTATGATATCGCCGTACAAAATTCGCCAGTACCGGTTGGACTGCTCTATCACAATCCTGATGTGCCCTGCTATGAAGATATTTCCAGTCAAGGCAAGAATATGGGGGTAGATGAGAAATTAGCTGCGTTGAATGCGGCTTATGATCAGTTCGCTATCTGAATTTTATAATAATGTCTGAATCATAATTTGCAGAAGAAAAGCTCAGTACAGGACATTTTTTTTCTTGTCTGTCATCCCGACGACAGGAGGGATCTTACCAACGGGAGAAATCTTGAATTTTCAAAGCATCAAGATTTCTCCCGCTGGTCGAAATGACAAAAAATAAAATAAATGACAAAAAATAAAATTCGTTCGTAAAGAAAATTCGTTCCTTGTTTCGGGAATGGAGCGGAGCGGATTTCCCGAAACCACTGAAACTTTTCTTAAATTATGATTCAGACAGAATGTCAGGATATAAAAATGGAGCAAAATAAAATCGTTTATAATGAAGAGTCGGAACAAGCCAATAAAAAACGGACAGCATCCGATTATTCCGATTACAATTTCAACTTAGGATTTTCCCCCTCGAAGAAAACGATAATCCCAGTGGAAGAAGCCCGTGTGGAGAGTAAAATCGTCATACCCGCTTCGGTACCAGAGCTATCAAACAACGAAGATATTCTGTACACTTTGCGCCATTTTCATTTAGGCGATCCCGCTACAGTAACTGAAAGGCTTGGGGATGAGTATGTGCCCGCTTTGCTCCACGCCTATCGGGATACTTCAAAGGTGCGCTATGATTATCCGCTTTTTCTCTATCCCGCTGAAAATACTGAGGCTGAGGTAGAAGAATTGGTTAAGCCCATTTCCCGTGTTTTACGAGAAACGGTGGAATCGTTTGCCGTAGGACCAGAAGGGGCGCGTATTTTAAAGGATAATTTACCGCGCATCGAAATGGATTTGCGTCAAAAACTTAAGGAAACCGAGGGTCCAGTTTATGCCCGCCCTCTATTGTCTGAAGCGGGACAGAAATTGCAAAATGAGTTGGGATTGGATGAAGAAAATAATGCCCGTCTCCAAGCATACTTTGATAAATTGCTTGAACTCATTCCCACAGAGACTCAATTATTGGGATACGGACACTATGCTGCGATTCATTTATTAAACCATGCGATACGCTGCCGTCTTATTCCAAGGCGTCGCCGTTTTCATGAAAAAGTCAAGCAGTGCATTCATGGGTTAAAAACCATTCTGGATATAGATTGGCATAAATCTGATGAGTCTATAGAACCCCGAATGGCACGTAACAGTGTGGGCAGCGCAGGTTCACGCTTTGATCCCCTCGCATTATCGGAGATAATGGATCATTCACCGGGCTCAGTGGCTATGTCTAGTGAGCGACGTGAGCGGATTTTGAATGCTTTACAGGTATTGGAAGAATATCTACAAGAGGATGATCCCATTTTAATCCGGCTCGTTTATGCCGATGGAGTGAGCGGCACATGGTTGGAAAATACGCAAGCTTTTGAAGCATTTAGCGATCCTGATCCCTGTGCCAAAGCGACAATGCTTTTTGATCAAGAAAGCGCTAAGTTTGCCAAGGTTTTTGGTGCAGCGAGAGTCGCGCAACTTGAAATTGATGATATTTATGATCCTGTTATTCACGATCCTTGGTTTACCAATTTTAGCTGGGAAGCCTTTTCCAAAGAAGAAATATTGCTCTTGCCAGCGGTCATTGTATGGGAAACAGCGGATAGGATTGCCAACACTGGCATGGGCTCACTTTCCCGTATCTTAAGTTCTGGCCGAACCGTACATATTTTAATTAGAGTTCGTGCACATAGTAATCCATACGCACTAGCCGACGAAGATCCTTTCCTCAATTACCGATTTGAATTGGGCTATTTTGGTATCAGTCACCGTCAAGCCGTTGTCTCACAATCCTCCGCTGCCAGACACGGACATCTTTTGACACAATTTTTGTCCGCACTGGATACCACCCGCACCAGTTTACATATACTCAATACGGGCGTTCAACATTCAGCCGCTGGCATTAATGCTTGGCTCATCGCCGGTGCCGCCCTTGAGAGCAGAGCCCATCCCTTTTTTCATATTAACCCGGAAAAGGGCGATTCTTCAGCGGATAGCATGGATTTCACGGGCAATCCACAACCAGAACTGGATTGGTCACGCCATCCTTTTCAATATCAAAATGAAAAGGGCGAAATGATCAGCACCGAATTAGCCTTTACATTTGCTGATTATGCGCTCTTAGTGCCACGCATACGCCATCATTTTCATCTCGTGCCTGCCGGCTTTGAGAGTGAAAATTTAATACCCGTTGATGTTTATTTATCTAGCAATCAGCCAGAAAACATTAAACGGATTCCATTTATTTGGGTGGTTAACGATAAGGGTGAACTACACAAGGTGGTCGTATCACGCGCTCTTATTTTTGCTTGTCAGGATCGTATGAATTATTGGCATACGCTGCAAGAGTTGGCTGGTATTAATAATAAATACGTTGAAATGGCGGTACAACAGGCGCGTGAAGAAATTCAGGCAAAAGAAGAGGCTGAGCGTGAACGTTTGCAAGCGGAACATATAACGGCAATTGAAACTGTGCGTCAGGAGACGGCTGGCGAAGTTATGGGACGCTTGACTGATGTCTTGCTTGGTATGGATTTTACAGTTACCAGGATAGCCCCTGCTTCAAAGGCGACTGAACCTGTCACTGAAGCGGCGGAGCTTAGCGAGCCTGAGCCTGTCGAGGTAAAAGAAGAGGAAGAGGAAGTTGTCTTTGATGAGCCTTGGATAGACAGTGTCTTGTGTACCAGTTGTAATGATTGTCTTAATATAAACACGGTGATGTTTGTTTATAATGAAAGTAAACAGGCAATCATTGGCGATCTCAATAGTGGCACTTTTGCCCAATTGGTTGAAGCGGCAGAAATTTGCCCAGCCCGTTGTATTCACCCGGGCAAGCCAAAGAATCCCGATGAACCTGGGTTGGATGAGTTGATTAAGCGGGCTGAGCGGTTTAATCAAGCGTGATTTTGACAGAAATAGGGGATAAATTTTTGTCGCAATGGTTCTTCGGTGAGTACAACTAATGTTCAACAACGAATAAAACCCGGAAACACCAGCCAGTAAGTCCATAGTGCCTGATGGCTGAAATTTCCATACTACCACAAATCTAAGTACGACTAAAAAACGGATGATATTGAATATTGAAGGTTTTTATTCGTTGTTGAACATTAGCTGTACTCACGGCTGTTTGTAAGGAAAAATTTTTTCCACGACACGAAATTCTGGAGGTGTGGATTGCGCTTGTTGGGTATGGTAATATAATTTTTCGTATGAGTGTGAACATCACCGGCTACATCTTTCGAGAAGATAGATATAGTAGATAAACTGGCATGGAAACATCAAATACAGCCAGAAGAAGTAGTAGAAGTATTTGAAAATAAGCCCCATGTTGAACAACTTGAAAGAGGACACAGGCTGGGTGAAAACCTATATGTGGCCTTGGGGCAAACAGATGCATGGCGATACATCACTGTTTTTTTTTATTCACAAAAAAGGAGGAGAAGCCCTTGCTAGAAATATGACCAAAAAGGAGCGTAGACGCTATGGTAAAAAATCAAACCCCCAAGGCTCCTTTACCGGAGACTTTTAAAACCTTTGAAGAAATGGCAGATTTCTGGGATACCCACGATGTGACCGATTATGAGGAATATTTGACACCGGTTGAAGTTAATGTTTCAACTCACCCCAAGCACAAGTATGTAATTACTCTATCTGATACCTTAGATACGGCTTTACGTCAAGTTCAACAGAAAGAGGGAGTTTCGCTCAATACACTTATCAACTTGTGGGTGCAGGAAAAGCTGCAACAATACACAGCAACAGTCGTTGTGACAGGAAATTAACTGGCTTTCCAGCTCGCTACGGGCGATAGTAGATAAATCAAAATCGATTGCTAAAGGGTTTTGACTTATCCCTGTTAATTTTTTACAATGCTGGACGGGTTGCAAACCCCGTCCAGCACCTATTTTTATTTTTAAAAATCAATTATATGTCCTTCACTTAATGGCATTTACATTCAACCCACCCTTAATACAACCGTTAACCCCTTCGTAATAGCTTCCATTTCAACATCCGATAACTCGCCCAATTTTTTCACAAACCGTTGAATAGCCACAGAACGTACTTGAAACGTATCCGCACAGGAAGATTTTTGTAAGCCATTGAGAGTTGAAGGCTCAATTTTTATCAACCATGGAGCAACTGTATAGCGTTCTTGCCAATTGGTAATCGGCACAATGACCCGTAATGGAAGAAGACCAATGCCATCATGACTAACAATAATCGCAGGACGAATCTTTTTAATTTCTGCGCCAATTGTTGGGTCAAGGTTAATCAGCCAGATTTCGCCTCTACGCATAGAATTCTTCTCCATCTAAACTAATAAATGCAGTTAACTCCTTATCATCCATATAATCGTCAAATAAAGTTTGAGCCGCTTTTTCTAAGATATCGTTTTGTTGTAGAGAATCCGCTGGTTTTGTTCCAACACCCGTGTTGGTTGACAGTATCGCCCAGACATTTATTTTTTGCTGTGCTTTCATTTGTAGGAAAACAATAAACTCAGCCAGTTCAGGCAAAAAGTTATCTGGCAAAGTTTTAATCGCTTGGTAGAGAGCTACCCTTTCTACAGGCATCTTACACCTCCAAAATTTAATGGCATTGAGGATTTGGAAACGTAGCAACAAGTAAATAGTTAATTTCAAAAAAAATTGCCGGTTTCGTGAATTGATGGATATCAAACGTGCCGTCGGAAGCATTAAAGTCCACGACTTGAGCCGAGGTGATAGTGTTAGCCAGTGCTACTGTAAATACATATGTTTATTATTAAAACATAATATGCAAAAAGTCTGCAAATAAATATTTAAATTTGCCCAGCCGTTGTATCCACCCGGCCAAGCCACAGAATCCCAGCGAAGCGGGACTGGATGAGTTGAGTTTGAGTAAGCGGGCTGGGCTGAGCGGTTTAATCAAGCGTGATTTTGACAGAAATAGGGGATAAATTTTTGTCGCAATGGCTCTTCGGTGAGTACAACTAATGTTCAACAACGAATAAAACCCGGAAACACCAGCCAGTAAGTCAATGCCATTAAGTTAAGGAATAAATAAATTATAAACAACAGTTTATATACTATATTGGCTGAGCTGATTGGGCGTAGCGAAATAAGGTAGCCCAGTATTTAACCACCCTGTTGGCTTGGGTTTTTTTTGCCGCGCCAAAAAATATAGGCATACCAACAAAATATCCTATTGAAACTAAAGGAATTAATTCTTAACTTAATGGCATTGGCCAGTAAGTCCATAGTGCCTGATGGCTGAAATTTCCATACTACCACAAATCTAAGCACAACTAAAAAACGGATGAGATTGAATATTCAATGTTTTTATTCGTTGTTGAACATTAGTTGTACTCAGTAACATGTAGGATTTATCACCCAACATTTCATCAAGCTAGCTAAGCGTTCCATCGTCGGTTGTTCTACCACGCCTTTTTCCGTGACGATGACGTCAACTAATGCTGCAGGAGTGACATCAAATGAGGGATTCCATGCTTTTGCTCCATTTGGCGCAATGTTTTGTCCGCCTATCATCAGGATTTCTGTCATGGCGCGTTCTTCAATGATAATTTGATTGCCATTCGTTAAATTCATGTCTATAGTTGAAGTAGGTGCGGCTACCATGAATTTAATTCCATGTTCACGTGCTAATACCGCGAGACTGTATGTGCCAATTTTATTGGCAACATCGCCATTGGCTGTAATACGATCGGCACCAACAATAATCCAATTGATTCGTTTTTGCTGCATTAAAGCCGCAGCAGCTCCGTCGGCTAATAAGGTAACGGGAATATTGTCTTGTAGTAATTCCCAGGCGGTTAAACGTGCGCCTTGCAGCCAAGGGCGCGTTTCGTCTGCATAAACTTGGGTGATTTTTCCGGCAGCATGGGCACTGCGAATGACACCTAAAGCTGTGCCATAGCCGCCCGTTGCTAATGCGCCCGCATTGCAATGTGTCAAAACTTGGCAATCGGAAGGCAATAAGGCTGCCCCTAAATCTCCCATCCGACGATTGGCATCAATATCTTCTTGCTGAATACCTTGGGCTTCTTCCAGTAAACTTGGTACAGGATTTCCGCTGATTTTCGCAAAATCTCCTCTCATGCGCTGTAGTGCCCAGACTAAATTAACAGCGGTGGGACGCGCTTGTGCCAATTTCTGCATGTCGGTTTCTATAAGGATTTGCCAATGATTGGGATCGGCAGCGTAAGCCGCTTTGGCGGCTAACACAACACCATAAGCGGCTGTGATACCGATGGCTGGTGCGCCACGCACAACCATATCGGAAATAGCCTGTGCCACTGATGTTGCACTTGAAAGTGCCATCAGTTTGTGTTCTTGTGGTAATTTGCGTTGATCTAATAAATATAATTGGTCATCTTGCCAAGTGACGGCGCATAGGACATCATGTTGATAGGGCATAAATTGTTTTTTCTCAGTTACCAGTTATCAAAAAAATCCGATTTCTATGAACTCGACTAGGATGCATAGTTATAACATAAAGCCGATCAAGCCACTCTCGGCTTAGGTGAGTGCTACAATTCTTGAACGGCGTGGCGTTTTGATTTATGATGCACTTCACACTTACTTTGTTGGGCGGGGTTCCGAGTAAAGTTAATGATTAGCTTGACAATGTCAGGTGTTATGTGCAAGCTAGATGACATTTTGTCAAATAACGCAACATTGTCAAATTAATTTGTCAGCACTAGGAGAATTTTAAATGAGTATTAATTTAAAAAAGCTAAGTTTGCTTTTTGTATTGCTTTTCTCAGTGGTATCGTGTTCCACAGATACTGTTAAACCAACTGAGCCCGATTTATCAGCGGAGAGTGATGTCTTTGAACAGGGAGTAACAGATGACGCTACGTCAATGATGGATGATGCGCTTGAAGAGGGTGAAAGTGCCGTAGATGACGCTACATCAATGATGGATGACGCGCTTGAAGAGGGTGAAAGTGCCATGGATGACGCTACGTCAATGATGGATGATGCGTTTGAAGAGGGTGAAAGTGCCATAGATGACACTACGTCAATGATGGATGATGTGTTTGAAAACCAAGGTGGCAAAGATGTTTTCTCAATGGGGGTTGACGCCTATGACAGCGGTGATTATGCAACTGCTTTTCAACACTTTAACAAAGCCGCTGAAATGGGAGACGCGGCAGCACAATACAATTTAGGCTTGATGTACCTCAATGGCCAAGGGGTGAATCGAAATTACGCGGAAGCCTCAAAATGGCTTAGCAAAGCCGCAGATCAGGGCCATGCAAAGGCACAATTCAAATTAGGCCAGATGTATGACGAAGGTAATGGAGTTGATCAAAATGACTATGAAGCTTTCAATTGGTATAGTAAAGCCGCTGAACAAGGAGTTGTAGAAGCACAAGCCATGTTAGGTGGAATGTACCATAGTGGTAGAGGAGTGAGCCAAAATAAACAACTGGCTTTTGAGTGGTATCAGCGAGCCGCTAACCAGGGATTTGTGAGGGCACAAACCCTATTAGGTCTGATGTACCAGGATGGCGACGGGGTCACTCAAAATGACCAAGAGGCTGTTGAGTGGTATAGCAGAGCCGCCGCTCAGGGTGATGCAAGTGCACAATATAACTTAGCCGTGATGTACCATAATGGCAAAGGGGTTAATCGGAATGAGGAAGAAGCTCTTAGGTGGTTTCGGAGAGCGGCAAGTCAAGGTGATCAAGACGCAGACAATTTTTTGCAAAAATTGGCTAGATAAGCTTGTCAGCTGAAAAAGGCATGACGGATATTTTTGTATTTTGGCGAAAGTATCCGTTTTTTCTCAGGAACCTTTCACAAAACCATTCAATTATGTGCCCCCGTGTTGCCCCCCCCAATGAATCCAAAAAAACCTTTCAAGGTTTTTTTTGAGAGTGGTATGAGGAATCGGAGCACCTACAAATGCAATGGCTTCAAAGCAAATTCATAATCAGCTTATATTTTATTGCCTTATCAGGGATACTGATTCCACCCATTAGTAGACGCATAATTTGTAATCGCATCCATCGCATTGAACAAGATTTCACATTGCTCAAATACGTTTTCATGCATTCGTTAGCACCTTTAACCAAACCACGTTTTTCCATACGGTTGAAACGATCAATGAGACTGCCTTCATCTGTTAATTCTAAAGCATCTATGGCACGAAACAGTTTTTGTGTGAGCGTATAGCCGGGCAAAACGGGCTGTTAATCTAAAATTTCGGCTTGTTCAGCGTTTATTTCGGCATTTTCGGTTTTAATTAACTGTACAATCGGTGTTGCCCGTTCAAAAGAGTAGCGTAAAACCACGACCATTTGTTGTGCTAGTCTCAATTGTTCTTGCAAATACTCAAGCTCTAATTCACTTGACTGTGACATAGCAATACCCCTCGTTGTTTTGCTATCTTGTGTAAAGCAGAATGTTGCGTATTTGGTGCTTTGACAACGATATCTAGTTTGCGTTCCTGTTCTCCAATTTGTGGTCAAATATCACCACTGTTCGGTTCCTGCTTCAACCAAGCTGGTTGCTTCTGGAAATCAATCCAAAAACAGAGCCCTCTTGTCCGCATGCGTTAATTCACTTCGTTACTTCGTTTCCGATGAACTCCCGGTATAACTCTTGATTAATTAGTTATACTGAAACAAAACCTTCTTCAAATTAATAGCAGCATTCAAATCTCGGTCTTGTTCGTGTTCACAAACTTCACATTGGTAAACACGTTCAGAGGAAAAAGTTTTTGCGGAGCAAAAACTTTTTCCTCTGAATGATAATTTTAGTTTTTCTTTCCTATCTCCACAGTTTGAACATACATATTTTAGAAGAAGGAAACCACCTATCAGCAATCAACAGATAA
>Ga0209780_1000849_pt1 | contig 18303 bp, 15 predicted proteins | sample WorMetexBAHAMAS2_FD_187384 | JGI IMG/M metagenome (GOLD analysis project Ga0209780, IMG submission 187384) | Marine gutless worms symbiont microbial communities from Max Planck institute for Marine Microbiology, Germany - Inanidrilus exumae... | ecosystem: Host-associated > Annelida > Digestive...
CAACTCTGACATACTGACTGCGTCCGTTGAGGTAGGAGTCGATCCAGTCGTGTGATGTGCCACGTACACCGAAGGTGTGGTCTAGCCGACGCAAGACAGTTGGTTTGTCGAGCGTATCGAATGCTGCGAATGACTATATTTCCACTTAGCAGTGTATACATGTTACCACGATGTCAAGTGTTTTTTTATAATTTTGGGACAGATTTTATTGTAAGATTTCCTAATAAAACACAGCTGATACATAATTGACTGTTGATTTAATATGTATATACAGGCTTCAATTGTTCGAAATGCAAAAGACACAGCACACACAAAGGCCGAACGGAACATCCTGGAAGCAGTGAAGGTACATTGTAAGATATTCTATCTTTGATGGTGGCTCTGCATATCTAACAATTCTGCTTTGGCTTGTTGTGTTTGTGACTTCGCTGGTATGGGCATACTTAATGTCTTAACACCTTTCACCTATTTACTGGGATGCTCCCACTGGGGTGATTGCTTTGAATTTTGGCATGTGCGATAATGTTCCTGACGTAATCACCCTTGCCAAATTTTGTGTCAATCTGTTAATGTGCTTTAGAGATCTGACCCCCACAATTTTGCCATTTTCTGCAGGCTTAGCTAGTCACTGTTACAAGAGTGCAAGAGTGTAAGCACTACTGTGTTACACTCAGTGTTTTTCGCCAATGACGACAAAAATGATGAAAACATTTTGAATTATCGTTGACGAGACTAAAACTAAAACGAAAATGAAGACAAGAGACGAGAATGATATAAAAATCAACAGTATTTTAGTCCTGACGACATTGACGAGAATATCTAAAGCAACGTTTGGCACTTGAAGATGTCACTCGTTCAGTGAACCTCACACTGTTTGCAGCTATCTCATGATAGATTTGAGCCACTGCCTGCAGCTGCTGTTTTACGGGACCCAGCTTATGCAGGCCAACTGCTCAGCCTTGCGGACAGGGAGGATCTTGTTGAAGCAGCTAAAGCTTTGATTAAGGATATGAACCAGAGCCAGCTTGCAGAACCTGTGCCCACAGATGTTTGCACGAAGATGAAAATCAGCCAAGCACTTCACAAGTGTGTCGATCAATAGTTGTGATGTCTGAAACAAGACAACGACTAAAATATAAAAGACATATTTTTTGTCGACTAAAACTAAAACTATGACTAAAATTAACATTCTTGACTAAAATAGAATAAAAATGATAGCAAATATAAGTTGACCATATAAAAACCATGAGACTAAGATGAAATGGCCGACTAAAAAAGCACTGGCTACACAGTGATAGTCTGTTGTTGAACGGTGTGGTGTGGAGATGTTACAGATAACACCATTTAGGGAGAACTCTTAGCATTTTTTCGCTAGTCTAAGTGTGCTAGTTGCTATCTGCAAGGGCGTGCGGGCAGTAAAGCTTTGCTTTATCAAAATCATCTGGTTCTTAGCTTGCGGTTTACCTGTATAATGACTGTGAAGTGGTTGTTGTTGCATGTTGTTGATCAGAATCCATTCATTGTTGACCTCATCTATGCATTCCAAACTGGCGGAAAGTTATACCTCATTCTGGAATACCTGTGTGGTGGTGAGCTATTTATGCAACTGGAGCGAGAAGGAATCTTCATGGAGGACACTGCTGGGTAAGTTTATTTCAGAACGATGATTATCATCATCATTGGTAATTGGTACTAGTGTGGAGGGGTTGAATATACCTGTTGCAGTGTTTCCCAGAATGCAACTGAGGTCACTGGAAAACTCTTTTTTTGGCCATCACAAGACATTGGCTACATTGCTGGGCTTCCCTTTGGCACAGGCATATGGGGGTAGTCATGCATCGCCTTGATCTATTTTGAATTTGGCCGGTTTCACGTAACCGGATAAATCATTGGTTTCTTCAAAATTTAGGAGTGTTTAACATGGAAGAGTGGATCAAGGTACAGTTGCCAAAAGTCTCTCTACGGGGCTTGGATCCACACGTAGGGCTGTCAGAATTTTTGCCCTGATCCTTACGATCTCCAGGTGAAGAAAAAAACTGAATGCATGTGTAATGGATGGTGGTGCTTTGACTGTAGCTGATGGTTACCTGCTGCAGAAAAAGAGTGAATGTGACCAGACTGAGTGTTGTGTGTGGTTTTGTTGTTCTGCGGCAGTTTTTATCTGGCTGAGATAACGCTTGCCATAGAACATCTACATTTACATGGTATCATCTACCGTGACTTGAAGCCAGAAAACATTCTTCTCGACACTCAGGGTAACAACAGTGTATATTAGAGTAAAATAGTTTTAGTACACACTCATACAAGCTAATGTGTAGGTTTGACTGGGCATTGCATCGTCTAAAAAAGTGAACTTATATGGTCTTGAGTATGTACATCTGAGGAGAATGAGTCAGTCTGATGACTGTGTTTGGAACTGCACAGTATGTTGCAGTCATATTATTATCTTTCTTACATAAAAGTGGACAGGATTCTTTTGCATCATTAAATAAGTCTACACTGCCACTGATAGACCCGCTCGATGTGGTGCCTCATGGCCAATATGTTGTACACAGATGTGGACAGTCAGTGTGATAAATTAGTGTTTGATGATGGTCACCAGTTTATCACACTGATTGTCCAGTGTCCACTTAAGTTGACAGCACCTGAGATTATCGAAATCTGCAGCTGTTCCAGAGATGGTTGGTGCCTACCAAAATTTAAATGGTTCATGTGACCCAACGACACCCCTTTCAGGTATAGTATGCATTCCGTGGGCTAGCACTTGCTACCGTCAACCTACGTACCAAATGTGACTCTATCTTTACTCACTATGAAGATATGAAAGGCGATACAAAGTGACGAAAATGGGGTGGTTTGGGAAATATCACCATTCGATAGAGCGCATACGAGTTCCTATTAGCCTTCCATAGTAACTATGTCCCTGTCTTGCACCATTTCTCAGATATAGCGAAATATTGGTCCACAAACGCAGATTTTAACTGACCCCACCTCTTCTTGGCACCACCGTTAGGGGTAACCCCATTGGAGTTTTACCTAGATTTTTTGCCTCAGGAAACTAGAGTCCCTGGGCTATCTAATGGGCTGTTTTTGTGGTCCTAGTTTAGCCATTTTGATAGAGTGTCGGCTTGTGATGGACGGACGGACAGACACACGATGCGTCGCATGGTAAAAACCATATTATCACAGAAGCTTGATGCTGGTCATCAGCAGTTTCCATCATTGCTGCAGTGTAGAATAGCCTTAAATTGTTTCATTGCCATGCATCATATGAATTGGCTAATGTTGTGTTAGATTTTTGTGGCTTTGATGTTGTTTTTCTACTTTACCGTGCGTACTTTTAGGTCATGTTAAGTTGACAGACTTCGGACTATGCAAGGAATCAATTCATGATGGCTTATTGACGCACACTTTCTGTGGCACCATCGAATATATGTACGTTTTCATGTCCACCTTTTATTTAACTTTGCTGGACCGAGAGAATGTGAGAATACTTCTTATTATGCGTGACTGTGTGTGAGGGTGGGAGTGTGTGTGTGGCCGTGTGTGCCACATGTTTATCTGGTTTGCTGTGCTGCTGTTGCTATGGCCTGGTGATGCTCCATTCACTCCCTCAATATTTTACTCTCTACTCATTACTTTCAGATTAATCTAGTATGACAGCTGCCTTGTCGTAAGTAAAGTTCAGTGTATTCAGAGCCAGTCCGCTGTCATCCGTATGTAACGTTACCGATATTGCACACATGTTGAGTGTATGAGGAAAACATTGGCTGGTGTAGTGTATGAAAAGGATGCACAGTGTATTGATTGGTTGCAAACACTGAGGAAGAATTCAATTGATGTGTACAAGAAGCTAATAGTAGTATATATTTGATTTGTGTGTCTTAATGGATGCTCAAAAATTGTACTTGTAATGAATATGTAAATTGTTAGACTTAACATTGTGGTATTTTTTGCCATTGAGTCATACCTTTTAGCCTTCATGCTATCTACACCAAAGATAAGAATAGCATACATAGAGTACAGTCTAAAAACTGCCATAGCAGTGTCTTCGTTTGTTGTTAATTCATTCTGCTATATTGCTGGTATTGTGTTATCAGGGCTCCTGAGATAGTGATACACAGTGGCCACAACAAGGCTGTCGACTGGTGGAGCCTTGGTGCTCTTATGTTTGATATGCTGACTGGAGCTGTAAGTCACAATATTACTGTTCTTACCAACGCGGACCAAGACGTTATGAGTTGCTTGTAGTTGGTTGTCCCGTGTCAGCAAGATTTTTAGGTCGACTGCACCGTGTTAACCTAATAAACTGCGTCTCAAATGTCCGTCTGTCCGTACATGTGTACGCCCGTCGTGCACAAAAAGTTTCTTTGATTTCAATGAAATTTGACGTGTAGGTAAAGGTCGATGAGTGATGCACGACGGTATGCAGTATGACCCGATCCAAGGTCAAGGTCATGAGCCCTTCATAGTTGGAAATCCTTCCATTTTCAAATGCTATCTCCTCCTGCATTTACAATGGGAGCTGGCAACTGACCACTGATTCTTAAACTAGGCCACAATATCTAAATTCGTTTGGGCCGAATTTTTTATATTTTTCCTGGTTATTGTGTCACGTGACTTTGAACTTGCCAGAAATGTCAGTTGCGAAGAGTCGACCGTCCGTCTTGTACCGGGCTAATTTATTTTAAAAGCTGTCAATATTTGTCTTTTAATTTGGAAGGGTTTACCTTCTTACAGGAACAGTCAACTGGACGTTGGGTTTTCCATCAAGTTAGAGGTTCCTCTGCTATGATTGGAACCATTGCAGCTGATTGCATCCGGGCAATCTTGGTTTTGTGGGGCTTGTAAAGTTGAGTCAGAATATGAAACAATGTTACAGAGCCAACGAGTGCTACTCTGATGTATTTTCTAATAAAGACATAATTTGCTATTTTACTTAAATTACATTGATATTTATTAGTGTGTGATTTGTGCTTAGCCTCCATTCACAGCTGAAAACAGAAAGAAAACAATAGACAAGGCCAGTATTTCTGCTGCATATATACATCATGATTGAAGTAATTTTTGCCTCATTTAAACATCATGTTTTTTCTCGCCCCTGAATGGGGTGCAAAGTATTACTTTACTTTATTATTTTATGATACTTTTACACATATACGTCTCTGTGGTTGTATATGCATACATTAAAACTATTAGTACCTTGCAGATACTGATGGCATTCAACATATTGTATTCAGATGATGTTCCATTTATTTTATTTTTGTTTTATTTCAGATAATTATTAATTTATTATGTATTGTGCTACTGATGTGCTTACATATAAACATATGCTTGATGTTGTTGAAACAGATTCTGAAAGCCAAGTTGGTTTTGCCTCCATATCTGGGCTCTGAAGCTCGGTCATTATTGAAAAAGGTCTGAATGCCACATTGATTCAGTCATGAGCTATCTGATGTATTTTCAATACTATTCACATTGTAACTTGACCTTTATCACTTGCAGTGATCCGTTTTTCCAGCTCGCTATCACTCATTTAGAATATATCACATCTGTCGGTTCTGTATCCACTCTGGTAACTGCCCAGTGTTGTGGAATGTCTAGAGGAGTTGGCAGGTCGACCAACACCTTACTAGTGAGCAGAATTGCCAGTATTTGTAAGTGTTGTAACGGTGGCAGGAATTTTCAACTCGGTCGGTGGCGGTGTGTTTTTGACATGCCACCGCAGTGGCGGTGGCAAATATCGGTCGGTGTCAAGGCTAGGGATGTTAATTGGAAACAGGTGGATGTCGCGGTTGGTTGTCCTGGAATGCGCTAATAGCTCACTGCACGCAGTGGTGGAGGGTGCACTAAATGAGACCATCTCACTAAGTACAGTGCCTAGACTGTCGCTGCTGCCTGCTGCTGTCTAGTTTGCGAGTGAGGAAGCGGACTTGCTGAGGAGGGTGGGCGGTATTGCTGATCTCGTCGTGCGTTCACGTTCACCCAGGGATCAAATAACACTGCCAAAGTAAGGGGCAGTTTTCAGGAAACAGCGCCCAGAAAGACCGCCGAGCACACTAAAACACTGCGATGGCGGTGTTGGTTCGGTGGTAGCTAACCACCGCGGTGGCGGTGAAAGTTCGGTGGTCGTAACAACACTAGTATTTGTTAAAGTGGATTGTCGTTGTATGTCTGAGGTAACCTGGGATTGTGTTGCAGTTGCTGAAGAAGAATGTGACCGAGCGACTTGGTTCTGGACCAGATGATGCCACTCCGATCAAGGTGCAGTACTCCATTTGTCTGCCACTGTCATTATGAACACATACTTTGTTTAGTACCTGTTGTTGTTTTTTTTGTGTGTCTGCATGCAGGCAGCATGAGATCAGGTTTTTTGTCTTTGATATAGCCATATTTGTGCTGAAAAAGGACGTTAAACTCTTAACTAACTTCGAAAAAGAGACAGAATCCGTTTCCTGGATGGATGTCCTAAACAGGAGCTAAATTAATTTCGTTTTGTTTGTATTTGTTTTGGGTTTCTGGTGTTTGTATTGGTTGTTGCTTTGATTTGAATCCACACTTGCGTGTATTTTTTAAATAACATCCACGTGCTTTCAGTCTGCACTTCCAGTCAGGCTGGAGACAACACTAAAGAACTAGTCTGATTCTGAACTTACTCTGTATATTTTAGTCTAATCAGTAACTCTCTTATTTACATTTAAAACCCTTCCTTATAATCTGTATGAGATACCTTCTGATAAAGGAGACAGTTATTTCAACTTTTCAAAATAAAGAAATGTAAATACACAGTGTGACAACAGTCTTAAATTGGCTTTTGTCTCATTTTTGGTAATTTACCTTTTGTCTGACTGGTTGGTCTGAAACACTTCTGCTTTTAAAACTACATGGGGTGAGTAAGCTCAGATAGTCATGAGTTTGTTTGTGTTATGCCTGCAGTTGCTCATCTTGTACATTACCAGTCTTTATAACAATAAACTGCTATGTGAAGTCGTGTGATTGATGTGGAGCATTCGTGTCTTATCGTAAAAATGCCGCTTGTTTGTTTGCTGCTATAGAACCATCCATTCTTTCGAAATGTTAACTGGGCTCAGGTTTTTAGTCGACAGTTGGAGCCGCCGTTCAAACCTGCCGTTGTGAGTGTGCCTTCATTTATTTATTTGCTGTGCAGTTTATGGACTGAGCCATTGACACTGTGCTCCTGTAAATGATCTGACAGTGATCAGCTGTCACAATAGACCACTGGGTTTATTTTCATTTATTTACTTGCTGTATGATTAATCTAATAATTCCCACTAGAGCTCCACTCCAGCCCCTGTTCGCTTTTTGCGCTCACCACACCTTGCACCTTACACTCGCCATGTGTTTGCCTACTAGTAAACTGTGCCCACCCAGCATCACACTTAGCAACTTCATTGTGTAGGTAAGTAAATGACAAAGTGCGCTTTGTGATGCCAGTTACCTAAAACATCTCCATATAGAGTATTATGAAGTGAGTCTTTGGAATTCACAGAGCAAGCTTTTCAGTAACCTAAAACATCTTTAAGTTGAATATTATGAAGGTGACCAATATTTGACATTGCTAAAGCAAATATAAATGTACAATTTTGGAGACATGGTGTCAGTAATCACGCATGTACATAGGAAGGAAACTGATGGAATTGTTTTTCTGCTAGCGTCTCCAAAAAAGTGAATCTTTTTCTGGCCTGATGCTTTTAATGTCGACCCACTCATTAGTGTCCATGCAGTAAATTGCACTAGAAAGCTGGTGACTGTTGCAGAGTGATGAAACGGACGTGAGTCAGTTTGACACGCGATTCACTCGTCAGACGCCCGTTGACTCGCCGGACGACAGCGCGCTGAGTGAAAGTGCCGACCGCGTGTTTGCAGTATGTTACCGTCGCGGATGATGTTTTACTTGAGCTTTTTATCTTGTGCAGTTGCTAATCCAGACACTTCATTTATTGTAACTGTTATACATTCTTCTCCAGGTGCTAAATCTACTATTATTGTTATATGTTTCTTTTTCAGTTATCTTACCTCAAGAATTAATACTCATTAAATCTTAATATTTATAATATAATTCTACCTTAAAGGCGCGATATGACCTAAATTGTGTTGAAAGCGCTGTTAAACTCCAATCAACCGTGCTGGAGATGTGTTCAGTTTATCACCTCCAATGGTATATGCAGTTGGACAGTGATTTGTTGATTTGTAGACAGCATGGCCTTAACCTTTGACCTTTTTACCTCAAAACTCGTGTTCAAGTTAATGCATGACATGGGCTGCCTCCTTCGTGTCAATTCTGGGCTAGCTTCTAGATTTTTTCCAGATAGCCAGCATAAAAGTGAGTGATATGGCTTCCATCAAATGTTGGCAGATTTAAGAAAGGATGAGATCCGATGAATGATTCCTGTGGTTTATTTCTTTTTCCATGCAGAAATTTTGTACTAGTCAACCCTCTTGACCAAGAGGCAACAAACTAACTCAGCTTTATAACCAGTTTTTGCATATCATCGTTTGATGCTTGCTAACATACTTTCCTTTTTATTATTTCAGTCTTTTTGTTCTTGGTTTCTCTGTAGTTTGTATTCTTTCATTTTTGTCTTAATATAGGTCTTGGAATATTGTAAACTTTTTTATTTTTGTCACTATTTATTTTGTTATTCAAATTTCTCCATAAGCTGCTGGTCGTTTATGTAAGCAGTCGTTTTTATATCATTTGAGTTTTTAAAGACATTTTGGTGAAAAGTTCCGAAGATTTTCATCGTGCGATGCTATGCTAGCGTGGTATATGCTGTCGTCTTGTGTCTGTTCGTCCGTCTGTCTGCACATCTGTCTCTCACAAGCCATCACTGTACCAAAATGGCTAAATGCAGGATCATGCCAACAATGTTGTGTGATAGCCCAGGGGCTCTAGTTTTCTGACGACAATGATCTTGGCAACATTCCCACGGGGTCACCCCCAACGTGGGTGCCAAATAGAGGTGGGGTAGGTTCAGATCGACGATTTTCAATTAATGTCTTGCTATATCTCAAAAACGGTGCAAGACAGGGACATAGAATAGAATGCTAATAAGAACTCGTATGTTTTTATCGATTGTTGCTATTTCTGTTGACCTTGAGTGACTCTTAACTACCCAAAACCACCCCATTTTCGATTTTTCAATGTTTCGTTTCACCTTTCATATCTTCATGGAGTGTGGAGTTGGAGCTTCAGATTTGGCAGTTAGGTTGATGGTAGCAAGTGCTAGCCCTCGGATGGCAAACATCCCTGAAAGGGGCATTGTTAGGTCACATGAACCATTTAAATTTTGGTGGGCACCAACCATATCTCTGGAACTACTGATTGTCTCAGGCGCTGTCAGCTTAGTTCACCAGTGTGTGTAATAAACTTCTGTTGATCACACCCATCATCGAGATCTGTGTTCAGTAGCTAGGCCAAGTAAAACAAATTGTTTGATTACCATATGATGCGATACTGAATATTTAGCATGCGCTGAGCTTCCGCATTGCACGTATCTGTCAGCAGCAGAGAAGACTCTAATAGATGTATAGAGATGTAAATAAGACAGTTGGTGAAATGATGTTGTTAGGGTTTTACGTACGTTGCGCCGTCATTACTCGAGGAAATGACAAAGCCGTGGCGATCGACACGAGAGCCACGCCTGTCACGAAGGCCAGGCAGTTTACCAATGAGGCAAGTGACACGGAAACAGATATAAACCAAACTGTAGCCATTCTAAGTTCGCTTTGCAACTATGGTCTGATTGTCTGGCCCTGTGATGGATGTGGCAACCATTAAACAACAAAGATCTGATACAACTTTTGTGCTGTAGTGTACATTTACCTGTCAGTCTAATGACCAACTGATTGACGGGGTGTTACTGTTGGGTTGCATGCACATCAGCAGGTAACAGCAGCACGTTTTGTAGTTTGTACACACAAAGACAGACAAAATATTGGTGAATGGTTCTCCTGGTTCCAGTATGAACTAAACCAACAGCAGTATGGACCTCACAGTGTGGTTAAACTGGCTGTGTTGTTTGTTGCAGTCCTCCTGTTGTTGGGTTTGCCTTTGACCGCCACAGTACGTTTGGCATGCAGCCTTGTACCGAGGAAGCAATGGACACCGTGTCGGTCGTTCGGCCGCCATCCGTCACTAGTGGCTCTCAGAATACAGCCAACACAACATCACAGCTTCAGCCGGTCACTGTTGCAATGGATGAGTCCAACGGAAATGGTGGACTTATTCCATTGTCCGGTGAAATGGCCGCTCGGCAGTCCAAGTCGGATCAGTTCTTGCTGCCTCAGCCCAACGTCAGTTTTCAGCCGACCGCATATGCCCCTGTGCCATGCCACGTGATTTCACAGCAGCCATTTTCTACCATCATGCCGATGAGTGGCGGTGGTGTACCAGTGCCTTCCATGCCTGTCTCCGTCCCCTGTTACTCCGTTCGACAACTGCCGCCATCACAGCCATTAGTACAGCCGCAGGTCTATTATCGACCAGCTGATGGATTCTGCGTCACAACGTCAGCAGCGCGGTCGGCACATGAAGAGCCGCAGTACGGTTCTGAGCATTTGTAGGTGACTGCCATCCCAACCAGTGTCGCTGCATTAAGTTAAGTCACTTCATTACAATAATATAATAATCTGTAATTAACTAACTGTGTTATATAATCTTTTCAATGATTTGTCGGACAGACTGTTGCTAATATTTGCTGTCGGAGTATTTTACGAAGCAGAAAATGTTGACTCGCTTACAACTTGCTGTTCTTTTCTGTGGCATGTTTGTCTCCGGCTGCCATTTTAGTACAGGACGGTGCAGAAAAACCCGGGGCAATTGATTCTGTAAAGTCAGTAAGGTTCCACACGATGATGCTTTTAGAGTCCAGTCGGTATCGCTGAGGATGGTAAGAGGTAAAACAGTTTAAATTCATTCAGACATGTTTTTTGTCTTTGTCCTAGCACTGTTGTCATTGCGGCAGAAAAGCGTCATGCTCATTTGGAATGAATATTGGGATATTTTTACAGGAAATTTTGGTTGTGAGGTTGTGGTTGTGAATCCATTTGATTGATATCCATCGAGTTACAAACATTATCGAATGTGTTGTTATATTGTGTGCTATGCTCAACGCCCCATATGAATCATTAGTTTGATAACTGAACTTTCTTCCTTACTTATTTACTGTGTTACTTATCTGCTTATTCCAGAATAGGCCCATTCGATTTCCAGGCCATAGGTGACCAAAACTGGCTTTAGTTTTTTTTGTGTTTATTGTATGTTGTTGTATATTTTATTGTGGATGCATGTTAGCTTAAATTGCTGTGCTAGATTTAGCTTTTGAGTACTTTGCCATGAAATGACCTATTTTGTGTCGGATGGGACTTAAAACCTTAACTGAAGCAATCAAACACTATGCTCAGCAAGTTAAAATACAAACTTGAGTTATTTTGTTTTTCTGCACCATCCTATAATGACGTAGGACATTGTTACCTCGAGTGCTTTCACTAGGCAGGGATCGATCAACGGCAAACATTGTATGTGAGTTAACCCCTTACCACTAGTTCTTGTGTCATTGTATTGTATATGCTGTCCCATTATTTTCCACATGGTTATGGAATCATTTGTTGCACTGGCCCTGTTTGTATCATTTGCAGTTTTTCTGACAGCTGTTTGGTGCACGTGTCAATGCTTTCACAATGACGTATGCAGACGGGACATTTGTGTAATTCTGCTGGATTTGGGTTTGCCGCTTGTACTAGTGTGCAAGGGTCATGTCTTCCAATGTATGTTCTTTTTTGATAATTTGTGATGACTGTGAAAATCATCTAATCATCTGTCCATGGTAAAAATCTGTAGTCTTTTGCACATATTTTGCTAACTTTAGTCCATTTGGTAGTGCTCTGAAACTTATGTTTATAATATAGCTTCATGTGGTAATTTTGTTGGAGAAAGAGTGTTATTAACATAATTTTACAAGTGAGTCGTTTTTACAAATGGCTGAACAAGTTTGGAGGAAATATATCTAGACTTTCCGACTCACAACACTTCCTGTGATAATTCTGCTCGATAGGCACGTAATCTGTTTGGCTGTGCTTAATCGAGATTGCTCAAGCCGTTCACGAGATATCACTGTAACAAGATCGGACGAACGCGGCGGACGGACAGCCCAAAAACACTTGTCGGATGTCAAAGGTACAAAAATAAACTGCAGTCAGCTGAAATAGTATGGAAGTCTTTCATGTAAACATAACCACGTGTTTTGTGAACTTATGGAACACTTCGCTGATCTATTATGAGCCACAAATCGACGCGTGTTGAGCTTGGTCTGGTGGGGCGAGACGTTGTACATCATAGGCCTACATTATGTTATGTCTGTCTGTCACTCTGTCTGTCTGTCACGACGATGCTGAACGGATGGCGATGCCGTTTGTTATGTGAAGAAAATGATTTTTTATTCGGTAGGCGGGATGTAGGCCTATAGTTCGCAAACTTTTTTGAATTTTAAAACCACAGATATCCTCAATCTGTTGCAAACTGGTAATCATCGACCGCCGCAAGAGGGAATTAAGTCCGTTGTCAGCCTGAAATGCTCGATCACCGACGTTCGTGCCAAGGTGCACCAAAGAAAATTAACATACAAAATCATAGAAAACAGCTAGCATAGAAATTAACATAAAAACATTTAAAAAGAACATCACATGGGGCATATATAGTCCACAATCGTTAGAACATCAGACGTTAGAAAACCAACACGGCAATGAAGCCAGTCCGTCTCTGATAAGTACGGTTAACACTCAAACAAGAGATCAACGTCAGTCATCTGAACGTCAGTAACCTCAGTCCTCGCAGTCACAGATTAATATATAACAGACCTAAATCTAGAATTATTTATGTGTAGGCGGGCCAGTAATAAGTATAGTGCTTAGCTAAGTAGATCTACACAGTCTTTGAGACTGGTAGAGGGGATGTAGGCCTATACCGCGGTGAGTTATGGAGGCGGACCGTTTACGCTACGAGCAGCGGCCGGAATTGCTGGATCATCGACGTTCGACAGGTGCTTGTAGCCTTGTAGGCGTTATTATGCCAATTTTCAAATGTGTTTAGAGTGGACCTGCGCGTAACCGTGCCGATTTTTGCAATATAGGCTATATAGCTCGAATAATTGCGGAAAAATGGCTGTTTTTAATTTTCAATTTAAAAAAGGCCGTCCGCCGTGTTGTATTTTTTAAAAATTCTAATTTTCATGTGCCAGTGAGGTTCTAGAGTGGTTACGAACGTCATTTGGCAAACTTCGTGCCGATAGCTTGAACAGTTGGGGAGAAATTGTGATTGTGCCACCTTGGATTTTTTACGTCCCATTGGACCACACAGTGACGGAGTAATTGGTGCTCTTTATCGTTGAAAATGTAAAAAAACTGCAGCTTATACACACTGTTAACGGCGACGGATCGAAAACCGCAAAAATCATAAAAAAGCAATGCTAACCACACTAACATAGCCTGAATGTCAGTGTTTTAGAGATGATTATCGCACTCATCATGAGGTGCCGTATATAAATGTATAAATGTTAGTGTGGTTAACATTGCCTTTTTATGATTTTTACGGTTTTCGATTCGTCGCCGTTAACAGTCTGTATAAACTGCAGTTTTTTACATTTATATTTGCTGTTTTATTACCAGTTTTGAGTAAGCTATTAATAATGTCCATTAATACTACCTTTTTCGATTTTGCAATGTGGCGGCCGTACGCCATCTTGGATTTTTAAAGTTCGAAATTTCAACTGCTGGTCTAGTTCGTTCGGAAGGCCAATATGCGTCATCATGCCGAATGCTGTGCCGATCAGTCAAACCGTTGCCCAGATATTGTAATATTTAAATTTTTCAGAATGGCAGCCGCCGCCATCTTGAATTTCTTCAAATTTTAAATTTTAACGGACCAAATTGTCACGAGGGCCGAAATGTGTAACCTTGCTAAATTTCGTTGAAATCGCTGAAACTGCGGCCGAAATATGGCGAATTTTCGATTTTATAAAATGACGGCCGCCGCCATGTTGGGTTTTGAATTACAAATTTCTACCTGTGGGACGCATCATAAGTGTTGAATTGCGTCACCGTGCCAAATTTCGTGGCTATCGGCCACACCGTTGTCGAGATATCTCGGTTTTGGATTTTTCAAGATGGCGGCAGCCGCCATCTTGGATTTCTTCAAATTTTAAATTTTAACGGACCAAATTGTCACGAGGGCCGAACTGCGTAACCCTGCTAAATTTCGTTGAAATCGCTGAAACTGCGGCCGAGATATGGCGAATTTTCGATTTTTTAAAATGACGGCCGCCGCCATGTTGGGTTTAGAATTACAAATTTCTAACTGTGGGACGCATCATAAGTGTTGAATTGCGTCACCGTGCCAAATTTCGCGGCTATCGGCCACACCGTTGTCGAGATATCTCGGTTTTGGATTTTTCAAGATGGCGGCAGCCGCCATCTTGGATTTTTAAAATTTTACATTTTTAACGATCAGAACAGTCAAGAATGACGAACTGCGTCACTGTGCCAAATTTTGTCGAAATCGCTCAAACCACGGAGAAGATATAACAGTTAGCGATTTTTCAATATGGCGGTCGCCGCCATCTTAAATTGTCGAAGTTTTAAAGTTTTAACGGTCGGAACGGTCAAGAGGGTCGAACTGCGTCAGCATGCCAAATTTCGTCAAAATCGGTCAAACCGCGGCCGAGATATGGCTATTTTTAGGTCTCCGAGTCGACCTAATAAAGCCGGTCTCAAATGTCCGTCCGTCCGTCCACAGAAAGTTTCTTCGATTTCAGTGAAATTTGGTATGTAGGTAGAGGTCGACGAGTGATGCATGACGGAATTGACGGTATGCAGTATGACCCGATCCAAGATCAAGGTCACGAACGCATGAAAGTCGGAAATTCAACCATTTTCAAAGTATATCTCCTCCCCCATTTACAATGGGCGCTGGCAAGTGACCACGAATTGTTAAATTAGGGCACAATACCTACAGCTTATCGGGGCCGGATTTTTTATTTTTATCCTCGTTTTTGTGACACGTGACTTTGAAGTTGGCAGTAAGTAGCCGTTTACAAAAAGTTTCTTCGACTTCAATGAAATTCGGTATGTAGGTATGTAGGTAGAGGTATTTATTTTCCATTTTCAAATTAGGTAGAGGTCGATGACGGATGCAGTATGACCCTATCCAAGGTCAAGGTCACGATCCCTTGAAATTCGGAAATTCGGCCATTTTCAAAGGCTATATCCTCCCCATTTATAATGAGGGCTTACAAATGACCACGGATTCTTAAATTAGGGCACAATACCTACAGCTTATCGGGGCCGGATTTTTTATATTTTTGTCCCGGTTTTTGTGTCACGTGACTTTGAAGTTGGCATTAAGTAAGAGTCGACCGTCAGTCCCGTATGGGGCTAATTTATTTGATTTTTCAAGATGGCGGCCGCCGCCATCTCGGATTTTTTTAAATTTTTAACGGTCGGAACGGTCAAGAGGGTCGAACTGTGTCACTGTGCCAATTTTCGTCAAAATCGCTCGAACCACGGCTGAGATATGGCGATTTTTCAAGATGGCAGCCGCCGCCGTCTTGGATTTTCGAAATTTCAAATTTTTAGCGGTCAAGAGGGTCGAACTTCATCAGCGTGCCAAATTTGTCAAAATCTGTCAAACCGAGGCCGAGATATGGCGATTTTTCGATTTGGGTGAAAATCCGTCGACGGGTCTGACCTGTAGGTGAGTTTCCCAAAAACGGTATAAATAAAAATAATTTTGGTTATATTTCACCCATGTGCCCAGAAGCCCCCCGTGGACGGATATGCACCTAATTTGGCACAGCCGTAGGGGTCGCCGACGTAATCACCTGTGACAATTTTTTACTGATCGGTTGAGGGGTGTCAATTCTTTGGGGGGTCGAAAATTGCCATTTCCCATTGACAAAGCCAGTCGCCGTCAACTCGGAGCTGGGCTACCGCGAAGCCTGTGATTGGAGTCGGGCAGTCGGTAATGTAGTTTAGAAGATTTTATGTGAGTTTCAATATTATGCGAGTTTGGCTTGAAAATGCCCGTTTACGTGGGAAAAAAGGAAACAGCAGTTTTATCCCTCGTATAATGAATGAAATTATGCAATATTAACCTGTGATTGACATCCTGTGAATTAAACAGCGTAAAAATCGGTCTGCGGTTTAGTCTCGGAGTCGGGACGTGTGGAAAAATTGGGATAACAAAAGAAAAACTACAACCACACGAGAGTAATATTTCATCATGGCTTTCAATTTTGGCGTGCGGGGTGATATCGCCGACATAATCACTCACGCCAAATTTTATGACAGTCGGTTTATGGGTTTCGGAGTTCTGATAAGCCCGATTTTGCCTTTGCCATTCTACAAAACCGTTTAGGTTCTACAGCGTAAATACTTGGTTGAGAGCGCAATCGCATAGGCATTGGCATAGTCGTCCTTACTACACTATAAGCCTATACACTACCGTGCTACTCTGTGATGTACCGCATAAACGTGGTCAAATATCTCTGGTTACACCACTCCTTCTCAACCGTTGTTTTTCGGGAAAATGAAACTGTTATCTCTCTCGATTCATGTAGAGTTTTGGCCTTTATTTGCCCTATTACGCTTGGGCCTGGGCCAACGCCGATTGCCGCATGTGAGACGCGATTTCTGGAAACGCGTAATTCCGACAACAAACGGTCGCGCGATCAGCAACGTAGGCTGATGACGTCGAGCGCGGACGTCGATTGGCGGAATACGACAGCGAAATCGAAACCGTTGCGATTGCGCAAATGATGTTGTATGCGGAGGCCTACACTTGCGATTTCTTGCGTTTTGAGCAAGACTGCAGCAGCAACGACTCAAACGTTGTCAGTAGTCACAGCCAAGCGTTTCTGCGGTGCGTGTCATGGCAAACAAGGGATGGACATACATGTACGTAGGCAGGCTGACAGCGTTACCAGAAGCACCGGAAGAAGCATCAGTATAATAGTATACGATTTACTGAGAATGATGCTTAAACTCCGCAAAGTTTTGATGTAAGTATAATCGTTTTGCTGTTTTTCTTTGTTCCAAGATCTTTACCAGTCCGGTCCTTATTGCATAACCGATTATGACTTTTTGCACACATGACGATTAACAACTATTTAGGCTAGCTCTGTATACTATACAGAGACAGAATTTGCATTAACGAAATTTACATGGCCTATATTTAGCGGCCTAGCCATGGTCTATCAAAGTTATTGAAGTGGATGGTAGGCCTGTTTCTGATATAGCCTATTCCCCGCGGGCATCAATTTATCTCGCATCGTTCAACTTTAATTTCGAATTCTGTCTCTCTTTAAATGACACTAAATTTCCACGGATAGGCCTAGCGTAAGAAAGAAAATGGGTCGATAACAATGCTGATCGATTCCTATGGTGGCACACACTGGCCACCCATCTTCTGTAAAAAAACCGTAGCCTATTCTTATTGCGAAACAGTCGAAACTCACTTCTGAGTAAGAAACCTACTTCTGTTCTGAGTACGAAAAGCAATCTAACGGCGAAACTGTATACAGCACGGGTAACCCGTAGGCCGTAGCGGTTTTCCTGTCTGTTGCAATGTCACCATGGCTGTCGTCAATATTTCGTGATCTGGCGTACATATATTTATACTACTCGGGTGTGAGGTTTATATTTTTGTCGTACGTTACAACTATAGGTCAAAGTTTGGACGTAAGCTGTACGCCAGATGTATGATTTTTGCCGTATGCACCTGTTGCATTATGCAAGTTGTGTGTGCGAAGGGGCTGACCAATGAGTGTGAAGCAAATTAAGTTAATAACCGGCAATCAAATATGTAAATTTCAGAAATTAGACTTTTCTATCTGACATATTGCGAAATTCCAAATGAATACGGCGAGGCATTTTTTTTCGACGTACGCTTACGCCCGGCTTCAATTCTTTGGCGTATCTAGGCTATACGTCCAACCATCGATATTTGACCGTAGGCCTAGGCCCTATATCGCGTCATTTAAGACTGCACGCCGATAGTCCACTAACGTATAACTTACCCGTACTGCGATGCAGTTATCAACAAACAATAGCCTAATATAAATTTTGATCTTCTGTTTTTATTTAGGGTGCATTTCACAATGTGGGTGTTTCGGAATATCGTTTAGATATACATTGTCGGACTTGCATGGTAAAAGGTACACGAATTTACGGAATTCGCGGCAGGGCCAAGAGTAGGCCTACCACAGGAATTCCAGCTCGTATATATAT
>Ga0209780_1000850_pt1 | contig 18297 bp, 7 predicted proteins | sample WorMetexBAHAMAS2_FD_187384 | JGI IMG/M metagenome (GOLD analysis project Ga0209780, IMG submission 187384) | Marine gutless worms symbiont microbial communities from Max Planck institute for Marine Microbiology, Germany - Inanidrilus exumae... | ecosystem: Host-associated > Annelida > Digestive...
CTACCAAATTTGGTGAATATACAGGCTAATAATCACTGATGAACACTATTGTTTTCGATTTTTTATTTTCCTTCCACATTACGAGTGACGGCGCATAATATGTTGCGATTAGACACGAGATTGGGCGAAATTTGGGATTTTTCGCCCCTCATTTTTGTTAGGGGGCACTTTTAGGAAATCTGCATAGCAGCGCTTCTTTTTCGAGTAAAGCCACGTCATGTGGAAAAGTTTCAAAAATTTCGGTTTGCAGACGTCGGAAAAAGTGTGTTGGGAAAAAAAAGAAAAAGAAACATGCGCTAAACATAAGATCGACCGTTCACAGAACGGGCGATCTAATTATAATCTTTTAAATTTTCAGTAATCTTAATTTGTGGGTCTAATTTGTATGCATGTGCAGTCTTGATGTTGTATTATTATCCCATTTATGTTTGAGTACGCACGTCTTTTGCATTGTGTTTTGTTTTGTGCAACTTGAAATCAAGCTATTTAATAGCTTTCGAAATAATAAACTCACTTACTAGTTCGGTGGTTTTGCTGTATTTTGTACATCTTTATGGCAGAATTTCTTTAAAAAATGTCATAAAATTATAGCAGCATTAAATACTAGAAAGCACTCACTTAGGGTTGCATCGACCACTTTGACTCTTTGCTTTCCTCCCTGTGATCTTGACCTTTGAACTTGACCTAGATATTCAAACTTGACCTAGATAATATCCAGTTGAACCAGCCCGTCAAAGGTCATTTGTAGTTTCAAGTTATTGTCCGAATTCACACAGAGACACAGGCTCACACACCGGACCCACTGCTGTACACGGACCACTGAATTCTGTTATGCGATTTGTGATTTAATTGGCTGACATACATATGGCACATTAATCTCTTAGTACTAGTAGTAGTAGTAGTAGTAGGCTTTATGGGCTCCTACGCAGCGATGCTTTAGTTTCTACTCAGAATGTGTCTTGTCTACCCGCAGAGAAGGCTATTGCTATTCGCGAAAGGAACTATTTGAATAAGTTTTGTGTTACTAATAATGAATTGTGTAAGATATTTACTGAACATGTGAAGAAAGAACCTGCAACACTGTTAGCCTATATTTAGTTAAGTTTAGTTACGTAGTTAAGTTTTTTTATACTGCTACCTTTATTGAAATGAATTACAATTAAAGAAAGAATGTAATCTAGTCGCTGTTTGCTTCACCACAGAATGAACGGTAGATGGGTTTCAGTCGTATGACGATGTTCGACAATATTCTCTCAAGCTGCGTTCAGTTCCTGTAGGCTGTGGCTCAGTCGTCCTTGATTGCGCTAGCTGTTTTGCATCTACTGTGACGTTCTGTGTCTATCTGTCTGTCTGTCTGTATCTGTTTGTCTTTATTTCTGCCTCAGTTTTGTCTCTGCCAGTCCGTGTTGCCACTCGTCGGTAGCCCGGATGATTCAATATTCTTTGCCCAGTCACGCTTGTTGGCTACTGTGAAGCGACTTCTGCTGTCTCTTGGTGCAGCTGAATCTACTGGTTGTTAACGTTACAAGTTGGGAACTAGCATTGATATCGACAATGCGACGGTGCTGGGACTAGTGCATATTTCGGACGACGAGACTGTATGAACGAACACACTTTCTTGGTTGTTGTTTCACTTGCCGACGGAGATTCGCGCCACCCATCGTTAGCACACTCACCACTATTTACTTTTAACACAAACTCAAGGCAGGTTTCATGTCTAACTGCAGTGTTTGAGCATAAGATAGAATCCAACCGCAGGCAGCTACATTTGTCATGATAGTCACTCCTGCGTTCAGCCTTCATCACGGCCTACACACCCTTACTGCACTACATAGCTCAACTCAATTACCTGTGGCCGTGGCTCGGTTTTCCTCTGCGACATTGCAGTACGTAACGTACTTCCGGTTTCGTGGATGACGTCATATTTTCACATAATGGCAACAGTGGCGCAGAATCAAACATGACCATGTTTCGCCGAGTTCGCCAGGTGGCGGCACCGGGAGGGAAGTTTGATGTCTACGATTGCCTTGTTTGACTCGTAGCCTACGTGCGTATGGTACACGTATTTTTATATAACATACACTTACGCATCGCGTACCCATAATCACGGACTTATTTAAGGGGAATCGTGGCCTTTTGAACAATTATTCTGAAAAAAATTAATTACTTTGCCCCCGGTGGGGTTGGACGTATTGTGACCAGCTTAGCAAATAAATCTCAAATGCAGCTTATTACCTATCCGTTGATTTTCATAGACTTTCCTCTTGCTTACTGCCTTTCACATCAAGCATTGCATTTCTAATCTTTCTTCTCTACATTTACAGACGGTGCTTGCAAAAAAGCGACATCGCGTCGATATCGTGCCGAATTTTATTTCAGAAACGTGACGTCGTTTCTTCGCTAATTGAGAGCGGAGTCGCATTGCGAGATTGCCGGCGTGCGTGACGCTGATGACGTCACGCTGACGTCATAAGTCAGTGCGTCGGCGTCGCGCACCACACATCAAAGCTTTAACGAGTCGCCGCTGCCCCGCCCCCACCCGGACCACCAACGACGCCGTCGAGACGCAGTGGTTTCGTCATTCGATCTTGTTTACAAGCAGGTGGCAATGCTGCCGTTCGATTATCCAGCCTCGGCCAAGCTTATCTAACCTTGTCGCCGCTAAACTATTCTTAAATCACTTCCAATCAATTATTCACTCTGCGTTCTGAAATTCAGTCGCATTCAGTTCGAACGCCGGGATTTTGATCGCAGCGAAACCTGCAACGAGTCGGACGAATTTGCCATACCCATTTGTTTAGTTTCATGCACGCCTACATATTCTAAATGCAGAACTCGAAAGGGGAGTATGACATACAGTTTTATGTCAGGTTTAGTAAAGTTTTAACTGTAAGTTTGGTGATGACCTCCCGTTTTAACAAAATTGATAAATGTAGCAGTTCAGTTAGGCTATTTATAGTTGTCGCTTTTATGCCTGCGGGCAGCGTCCGGCTATGCATAGGATGAAGTGACGTCACAGTAATCTATGGTCATGATCCGATCTCCATGTTGTGGGACATGATGTCGTACTGTGCCAAGTTAACTGGTGGAGATTTGTCTCTTATTTAAGTAAAACTGAATCAGTGGGTTTACGAACAGCTTATTGCTAGCGCCAGAAAGCGATATCAAACTAACACGACTTAAAGTCTTTACATTTCCTTGCCCCACATTATGGCGGCCAGAACAGCTGGCATAGATAAGGATGAAGAAATATTGTCACTGTCACCCTGTGAATAGTAACGAGCCGCTGTAGCTTTGCGTTGTTTTAAACACGGGCGCAGAGCACTCTCGTCCCTTCAATGGCCTGGATTAATCCAATGCGTTGAAAACAGAACGCGACCAATATCTCGTAAACGGTTCAGCACGGAGACAAGCAGGAAGTTTTATGTGCTTTGTCGGCTAACATCCTTTCTGACGACCTCGAGTAACCTTGTAGGTAGGTGACGGTGATCTAGCTGTTGTTTGTTGACTATCTTGAAATCTGGAAATCTGTAGCCCAGCCCAGTCAGCAAGCATTGTTTCAATTATTATCTCCTGGAAGGAAAGTGATTATCAGATGGTTCCAATTACATATATTGTCAGTTAGTCAGTTTGTCCGTGAGCGGGATTTGTAAAAAAATGGTGATGGAAGTTCATAAAATCCGGAGAATGGATTTGTCTTGGTATAAGGAAAAATCTGTCAGATTTGGGGCTTAATTTTGGTCTTTGGGTATGTTCTTAAAATTGGAGTAATGCAGTCATTTCTGAATTTAGCTCACAGCTAATGAAGATACCATAAACATTGGCGTTGCTTTATACGACTGCATGGCGAGATGTGTTGGCTGTAGAATTTTTGGTGACGTTCAAGTGACCGTTGTTGACGGGGATCGTTATAAATTCGAATTTTATCTCATTCTCGAGCGATTTCACGAACGGCTTAGCTGGTCGAGATGGCTCTTCGAATACCGGCTACTTTCGGCCGGAAATATAATATAATCTATATTATTAACTTGCAAAGTGCTGTAACGCTGGGCGGAGCAGGAGCTTGCGATGGAATCGTAGTTCCGCCCACTATACGCATAGGCCTGAAGCAGCAGCGGTGTAGGCTATTCATGCGAGAGGCAGAGGTCGCAGCATAACTGTGCGCAATTAGATAGCGCATGTCCAGTGTAGGTCTAAACCGATACCGGTAACTGTAGGCGGTGGAATGGAAACATGGAAACGTTAGCGCGATATTTTGCATCGGGTCACGTGATCTGAGCCTCACCTAAAAATAATGGTAATTTCCTGCACTAGCCTAAACTTATCTAAAAGTCGGGAAAATTGTCGCTTTTTAGCTTTTGTCAACAGTGCGACCGTCAAAAGTGGTTGTTGTTATCCACCGTCTCACTTCGTTTACAGCACTTTCACCGTCACTACCGCAGAGAGGGATGCTGCTTCCCTGCATGCTCATTTTGCTAAATGTCTTTAGCATCGCTGATAATGAAACCTCTTTCCCATAATGGTGTCAACCAGTCAATAACATTGGGGGAACATTGTTCATATGCTCTTCCAGACGACACGGGGAATTTGGCCTAAAAACGTGCCATTACTGTGAGACTTGACCGTAAAAGTAGAACAGAGGTTAAACATTTGATGATTTTTAATAGGTAAACCCACAGAGGGGCGCCTCCCTTCCACTGGCGTTATACATTTCAAATCACATGTAGACATATTGCTATATACACAGTGACGTTTCAACGACGGTATAGGAAGTCATGCCCCAGAATTTGAGCTTGCCCCAGGTTGTCCCCAATTTTTATACGCTCGGCCTATAACGTGCCACATGCTACGGGGACAGTTGCTCCACAAGTCGTGTAAATGAACTACAGTACAACTGTTCCTTGCATACATCTTGAGTCTTTGCTCCCCACATTTATGTTGGCCTCAAAATCGCCCCACCCACATTTTGAGTGATAGAAACGTCACTGCATATACGAACCGGAATACAGCACGACAAAGCGACTTGCCAACAAGTCCCGCTAAAAGGCCAGTCGTAAAGCACCACTACGTCGTCATCAACCACGGTGGTCCACCCACGACGGAAGCGGCGTCGACGGTTGTGCGTTTGGTTTGTCAGCGGAATGAAGCGAATGGTCAGTGCACACTGATTGACCGCCACTGACCGCTCTACCACCGAGTCGCCGGCGTGGCGTCGCGTGACGTACCAAGTGCCATGATGTGTGGCTTTTGTCTGCCGCCGCAGCCGTATTGATTCGCCTCGAACGAAAACAAACTCTCTCGCTACTTCGTTTTTTTATCTCCGGTTAGCATGGCACGGCTGGGCAGAGCAGAGAGATGTGGACGCCGACGCGTCCGTAAGCTTTTCTCTGCATCCTCCGACGGACGCCGGCGAAACATTACGCGTTCAGGGTCGGTACACACTGCCCGCGTTCACGAACCGTTTTGGCAAAAAGTATTGTAGAGCGCTACTTACACAGTAAATCACTGTGACCAGCCGCGCTTTACAATCTCGTAAGTGGTAGTTGATTGGCAAGAGCCAATGGTGCTGCAGCGCAAATTGCGGCCATCCATTGCACGCGTTAACGGACAATTAGACCCGCGTCATGCAGCTAGCAAACACACCACCGCCCCAATCAACTACATAAGGCCTTCACCTTGTAAGCATTCACCAGACGGCGCCGCCCGTTCGACGAAGCATACATCCGGTTACAGCTTACTACTCAGTTTATCGACCTTGAAAGGATGAAAGGCTGAGTCGACCTGGGTGGCTGGTTACATACCGAAATAAAGTTCTGCCTCCGGGAGTCGAACCCGGACACGTCACCCATCCCAGTACTAACCGGGCTCGACGTAGAGTAACTTCGTTGATACGACCAACTTCGTTACCACCACGCCACGCCGCCAACCGTTCACGGACGAATGCTCAGACCACCGGTGAGCACGGCCTTCGAGACGACGGCCCGTATTCACGGTGGTAAAAAGATACCTTTTTACAGCCGTGAACACGGCCCGGGCCCGTGTACACGAGTAGTGTGAATCGACCCTTAGTTGCGGATACGGACGCTGACGCGTCCTTCTAAGGCCATCAATTGTGCGATGCGCGCAACCCACTCAATAACGTTTCGATTTAATACAATACAATACAAAAGTTATTTAGTGTACGCTAGTTACAAAAAAACTGTCCACTGGCGTATTACAGAGTTCACTAGAATCACTAAGACATAAACACTTAACGCATGATATATAAAACCACTGTATTAAAATACAAGTTTAAAAAGTGTTATTTGAGATGACGCTTAAAATCAAAGGTATCTGTAATGTGGCGATTGTCTGCTGGCATTTACGAATAGAGTAACGGCTCTGTATCACTTTTAACGTCTCTAATATTTGTCTGTTTTCTTACCGTTACTTCCTAATTCCTATTCATGTTTATTAGTAACCATGATCCTATTTTCGTTTTGTTTTCGAGATATTTAGGACGTTAATTTTTTGACGAAAATTTTTCGACCTCACAGGCGTTTTCGCTACTTCCGGTGATCGTACGGCCACGCTGACCTATGGTTTCGACTTTCAGCATGAGATTTTAGTGTTCTTGAGTAAGGGTAGCTCTGAAACTCACCATTTTAAAGCCAGAGCATGTGACAGACAGACAGACAGACTGACAGACGGACGGACGGATTGCAACTTTGCTTTATTGCCGTCCCCACTTAGGTGGCGGGGGAATGATACTCAACTCAACTCAACTCAACTCAACTTTATTGTAACATACTTGCAGCTGAAGAGCTGAACAGCGGAATTGCTAAATATACACAATAGCCTAGGCCTATACATGTACCGTAATAAAATACAATAAAACGTACAGTGATATTAATAATACTATTGTTTCGGATAATGGCGCAACCCTTTACATTGCGGAATTGGATTGTTGACCCTCGTTTATATTGGGAAATTTAAGAAAAGTGTTGCAGCACCTTAATGTTGGGCTGACACCAGTACGTCATGATGGGAAAGTTTCGAGATGACGAACGTCAGACAGACAGATGTTGGGAAGAAAACGTTTCTAGAGTGTAGAAGTGTACTACGAACACTGCGCCTAATGCTGTCATAGATGTTGGTAAGAGCTGGTAAATTAGCGCTATTTGCCGTGCAAACAGCGCTAATGGATTATTGGCCGCTCCATCGAAGTTCTATACCTGCAGTGGCGTCGTGCTACAGGTGCCCGGGGGAGGGCGGCCCAAAAATGTTTTTGAGTTTCGTAACCTTTTAAGGCCATGTATTGTATTTTACATGAGCATGAATTTCAACCCCAACATTAAATCCTAAGTTCTAACTGTATTTTGCCTGACTCAAACAGTACTCTGCGTCTGCGTTTCCTCTCAGCCTTATTTTGTGTTCAGTTTTTGTTAGAACTTGGAAGGTTCGGGTCGACACCGGGCCCCCTAAATTTATTTTTAACACGACGCCAATGTATACCCGCTGTGATGCGACACCATCAGAACGTAGGAGCTTGTCGGTCGCAGCGAAATATGAACCTTGTCAATGCTACCCCTTCAGCTGCCACATTCTTTATTAAAGAGCGTAGATATTACGATACGATACGATACGGTAGATTAAAGTGCGCTCAAAAGCTGACGCGATGGCCAGCTTAATCTAGCGCACGCCATATTGTCGCAAATCAAGCAAGAAATCAAGAAATATCGTCCCGGCGGCTGCGAAATCATATGCTTTTTGCCTGGTGGCTATTGCAGTCAAACTATAGGCTATGTATGTTCTCAAAGTTCTTCGTTCCACGGCTTGAATGATGCAGCGTTAAAAGACATTTAATTTTACAGATTAAATCCAACTGCTACCCAGCTGACAGAAGCTGTCGATGAAACTTTGTTTAGCAGGATCAGACGAAACAGACATCATGTTCTTTACCGGTTTCTTCTTGAACCCAACTGCCATCAACATAATCTGCGCCCTCGACGGCATAACTTTTCACTATCAACGAAAACAGATGATCGGAACTTTATAATTAGACAGTTGTTTTCGAATAGTTACTGATGTTTTGTCGCAATGACTATCGTTTTTCTGTATTTTTTTTCTTTCGAATGTACACAGTTGCGGTTTGTTCAACTGTTCAATAAAGCTTTGTTATTATTATTATTCCGATTATTAAATGATACCGATGGTGACTGGTGGCTGAGGCATAACGAAAAGCAAACGATACTCAGCCGGTGATTTCGTATTCACGTTTAGTAATAAACATGGCTCTACTCTATCTCTCGTAATTTTCAAGGTATTGATGACAAATTGTTTTTGCCTCAAGGACGTTTCGGTCAGTTTTGGTGGCCATGAGTTTCCTGTTAGTTTTCTATAGTGACCATAGCTCTAAAATGCACAGTTTGGAGCTAAAGGCATGAAACAGTCAAACCGACAGACAGACGGATAGACGGACAGACGGACGGACACCGGTTTCGCTTAATGCTCCCAACTTTGGTGGCTGAGGCATAACGACAAACCGGTTGTTATCAATTTATCATTAAGTATTGAATGGCAAGAAAGTGTTCAGTACAGTTTATTGTTGTTGTTCTGTGTGTGCAGGAAGTATCTCGGTGACTCTAGTTTCACGCACGTCTTTTAATCACCGTTAGGAGACGACGTCATGGATTCAGTCGACAATCCAGTAAGAGACTACGGCGTGGGCCACACCGCTGACCGAGACGTCGACGCAGGTTAATTCCAGAACGTTTCGTTCATTAGCTACATCAGTCGGCTTTAAGCGGGGCTCAGCTGCAGGCCGAGTTCCGACTGCACTCGGCCACTAGCCCATTTAGCTTTTACCGTTATTTATTACGCCGGATTTGCGTAGTAAAAGCAGGAAGGAGATACTTAAATACGCTAAGATTGCTCCAGATTAGCACGTGCTGAACAGGTATGTCGGTCCTGCTTATTGTCGGGCCGAAATGTACGCTGGCCGCGTCGCATGCTGCCCGTGATGAGTCACGGTAAGTATGCCGATAGGACAGACGGACGGACGGACGCCAGGCCGTTACAGTACGCTTTCCGCTAGACGCGGCCAGCGTAAAAATTGGACCGGGTCATGAAGTGCCTGACCGCCAGCGGCCGCTGACGGTGGTCTTCAAGGTGATTCGTTACCGTCGTCGATGTTGCAGGTCCGAGGTGGGAGGACCAGCAGGCGATGTACATCGGACTTCGATATCCTGAAGGCCACAAGAAGCGCAAACGACGCAAACAATCGCGTGCCAAATCAACCGACGACGGACGCAGCGCTGACCCTTCGGCGAAACAGTGTGAGTTACGCGCGAACGCTTTCGCTATTTTATCGTTACTTCGGTACGGGTGTGAAGTATTGCGATCAGCGTGTCTGTTTGTTTGTCTGTCCACTCCCATATCTCAAAAACCGCACGTCTAAATTCCACTAAATTTTCTGTACCTATTACCATGGCCGTGGTTCTGCCTTCCTCTGGCGACAATGCCATACGTTATGTACTTCCGGTTTTGTGGATGACGTCACGTTTTCACATAATAGGACAGAAACAAACACGACGAGTACGTTTTGTCCTGTACGCCAGGTGGCGGCACCAGTCAGACGTCAGACAACGTTGTTTTGTTGAGTTCGCCACCCGGCAGCACCGGTGACAAAGTCTGCTTGCTATCTCTGACTGCGTGTTATTTAACTTCGACTACCGTTCACGCTACTGGCGGCTATATATACGTTTACATCGTACTTCGATTACAGCTCACTACTCATTTATTGTTAAACAGCGTGATGCATTTTCGTGAGCCGATTGTACATTATAAGAAGTAAGTAAAGTAAAGTAAAGTAAAGTAAACGTCGATTTGTATAGTGCATAGTCGTAACCACCTCTAATGCGCTAAGGAATGGCACGTGTTAAAGGGATCACACAGTTTTACCTGCCACCCACGCTTTTATCCACGAATGGAATGAACCATCCTGCCTTTACTCCGTAAACATTCACCAGATGGCGTCACCCGAGCGAGGTAGTGCACATCCGATTACAGCCCACTACTCATTTATCGACCTCGAAAGGATGTCAGGCTAAGTTGGCCTAGTTGGCTGACCTTGTAGCGGACGGTTTACCCACATAAGTGGTCACCCATCAGCTACAGGTCGAGGGTAGCACAGAGAAAGTTCGCCGGTCACAGACCGACATTCCACTACTGTGCCACGCAACCAAGCGAAGCTGAGTTATCATATAGTAGCGGCAGCTGGGTTAATGATTAACGTCACCTGTGGGCTGTCTGCCTAGCAAACCAGACATCAGTACCAGCCTCTACGGTCATTAAGGGACTATAAATTATGGGAGTATCGTTTTATTCGACCGTGGTTACCACAACTCGGCTTTGTGCAGTGTCTAGGCCTACTTATCGTCTGTGTGTCTGGAACTTTGAAGTACTGTGGATAATTTCCTAAACGAATCGATCTGGTTTTTGGTGAGGGTTGCCACACATAACAGCCATCTGTATTAGATGGGGGCCCGAATCCGAAAGGGAGATCTTCCCCGGAAGTGGGGCGTATCCATCATTTCGATACATATTCCTGAAACGGTAACGCAAGTTTGGCGGTGGGCGTGGCAGCAGATTAATGGGCGGTCTATCCCAGACTACTGAGCTCTCATCATTATCGTCGTCCTAACAAAATTACAAAACTTCTCGGAGTCTATATTTCTACCACTTTTTTCGCGGCTGCACATGTTGAACACATCCTATCTGTTGCTAATCAGCGAATGTACTTACTTGCACAGCTCAAGAGTCAAGGGCTGTCGCGTAATGCTTTACACATTATATTCACCGCCATTGTAGGCCTACTGTCTGTTGTTACTTATGCTCTGCCATCTTTTGCGGGACAGTTGTCAAAAGCAGATAAAGCCCGTATAGATAGTCTATCCCGGAAGGCCTTTAGGCGAGGATTCTGCTGCCATACTCTTAGCATTGATGAGTTTATATCCGCTGGAGACAATAACTTATTTCGGCAGATGTCTAACGAGAGTCACTGCCTACATCCACTGCTTTACACAAAGAAATAATAAAGTACTAAATTCTCTCAGGAACTGCGACGACAACTACTTACTCCCACAGATTGAGTCTACTTTATTCAAGAACAGTTTCATTAATTGGTGTTTGTTTCCTTTATTTAGTGTTTTACGTGTTTTACAGCTTGAGTTCTAATTGTTTTGTTAAAATTACATACTTACTGCATTCGCCGTGCATTTGTATTTGTCAACATACTGTTGTAATGTGTGCGTTTGACAAAATAAAGGCTAATTACTTACTTACTTTTAACGTGTATGCAGCAGAGGCCCGTAGCAATGACCCTCGATGACCTCAAGGAGCTATCCAGGACTGTCTGATCATACTCTGATGCCTGGCATTGATCTATTACTAATCTGCTGTAACCAGGTGCTGCGTGGTCATCCAGGTCTCTGCCGATGGGCGTTAGGTCAGCTCCCGGACTTGATGTCGACAGCTGGTTTCAATATCCGATGAGCAGGTGTGCTGACACCCAGCCTCACTACGTGACCGAACACTGCCAGTCGCCTCTTCGCTATGATATCGTTGACGTTTGGAAGGCTGGTGGTGGTCAGCGTACTTCACATGAATTTCGTCGCTGACATCTCATGTGAAACGATTAGTCTTCGGGAGTCGTCTGCCAGTAGCGTCCACGTTTTACAGCCGTAGAGCAGTACTGGAAGGATGCAGGTTTAATGCAGACGTAGTTTAGTGAGATCTTTCAGGATCAAGGCTAATCCCGATTCACATGGGAAGTCGGCCGCTAAGCGGGTGTGTTTGTTTGTTTGTTTCTAGCTACGCCTCCTCCGTCCGAGCGCGTGGCGCTGATCCTTGGTCGCGACGAAGACGACGAAGATGACGACCACCACACTCACGAAATCTTCTGCGAGCTGGAAGAACTCCGACTGTCTGGAGACGATTCAGAGCTGGAGTGGAAAGAAACCGCCAGGTGCATTGAAGACGTAGATTTATATAGCGCTTAATCATGTAACTCATCTCTAAAGCGCTAAGGATGGCACCTACTACATACACGTTTATCCTCGAATGGAATGAGCCATCCTGCCTTTACTCCCAGCCGCAAAGCATCACCGGGCTTTTGGCCGATACTCATTTGTCGTCCCACAGAGGGTAGAAGGCTGAGTTGGCCTGGATGGCTTGTTACATACCGAGGTGGTATGCCCGCCCGAAGACGGTCCCATCCCAGAACCAACCGACCGATAGTGCGGCGGCTGGGGATCGAACTCACGACTATTGAGTTTGGTGCCATGCCATTCAGCGCCTAGTAAACTAATAAACAATGTAATCCACTCTCTCGCCCGCAGCCAATGAAGTCCATCACGCAACAATGGAGTTACGTGCTCTCGACAGTCACCACCGATAATCACTCGAGCCGCACAGTTCAGTAACGCGTTGAAGTTTGTCAACGAGGTGCTTGCTGCAGCCAGCGAGAAGGCTGTTGCAGTAGTCCAATTTCGAGACAATAAGACTGTTAATCAGTGTAACTGATGCGCTACCGCTAAGTGCACGTGTACAACTCTTAATGCGTCGCAGAGAGCTGTAACAGTGAGCGGTATAAGCTGATTGCCGTGAGCAGTGAGAGACAGGTCAACACAGCAACATTACGGACACTAACTAACAAGGGCGCAACCACTGCGGCGTACAGGGGGTCCGGACTTCCCAAAATTTTGACTGACTCCCTAACATATTACAGAGTGGCAAAGCTGAGATGCATAAATTAGGACAAATGCCTGCAGAATGCGCCAAATGTCATATAGCTTACCAAAATATTTTCCGGGGCTAACACCCCGGACTCCCGGCAGTACCTACTTCTAACTTCTAAGGGGAGGCGAGGGGCGGAGAAGGCAGTGGAATGGACTGGACGGGAAATGAGGGAGGGGCCTCTAGGCTTTATCTTCGACAACGCGGTTGCACTCCTGGCGCCCCGTGATGCGGGCTGCGGGACTTTTCCAGCCCGAAGGTCGTAAAAGGCGACCAAACAACCAATTCTGGCTTCTTATGTTTATTTTGTGTTATAGTACCTCTGATGGGAATGGGAATAGGATAGGTATCGGAATGAAATCATTAAAATGGGAGGGAATTGGTACGAAATCACTAGTCAAAAACCTCGACGTCAACATATCGTCGCACGTCCGCCAGTGTAGTAGGCCTACAAGTGTCCAAAGTAATTTGGCAAAAGGCCGCATCGCCGACTTGTTACCCCTCGCGGCTGCAAATGGATTTGTCCGCTCTTGGCCCCATCTAATACATGGTTCTTTGAACCCAGTACCCAGATGAGTCAGCCCCCAAACGACATCTCGATTGGTTCACCCATTATTGCATAGCTCGCCCGTGTGCACAACACACACAGACACGCATACCACGCTACGTGCGACATCTGTTGCAATGGGCCGCATCTTATGCATTGTGTGCAGGCGATGCGGCCTAATAAACTCGTACAAAGTTTAAGTGGTTCCCCACGACATTTGCGACAATCTAGGCCTATTGCTCTACGCGGAGACTAATGATGATGTTGATTATTATTATTATTATTATTATTATTATTTCACTGGTCAGATGGATCCGGTTTGAAGAGAACGTGGAAGAAGGCGGTGAAAGATGGTCGAAGCCACACGTCGCTACTTTGTCTCTGCACGCCTTGTTTGAACTTCGGCGAGGCCTGAGCGCCGGCACCGTTATGCTAGACGTCGAGGCTGCTAACATCGCGCAGGTTGCAGGTGCGATGAACCAGCTGTCATACTACAGCGTGGCGCATAAAAAGTTGAACATACATAAAATTTTACGTGAAGATTCGCTCGGTCGTGGTTTTATCTGCGAAGATCACTTAGGTTTGCTTTAATGTGTTCAGAGAATCTGGCCTCCAGTTTCTTCCCGGCAATTCGCTCATTATTTTTCGCGCACCCCATCATTTGTCAACGCGCAGTGCAAAAATTGAAATTTGATTATCGGATGTAAATGTGTTTATGAATGACGTTACAGAGAATATTTAATGTCAACAGAATTGCAGTGAAATTGCGATGAAATTATTTTTTTAATCTTCAGTAGGCGATGTGGACCATAGGCGATCCTTGAGGATCTGTACAAATAATACCATAACTGAGCAAGTATTTTCGTAAAGTATTTATACGTTTCCCTTTTTACGCGCCACCATGTACTGCCGCTTGGCCTCACTCATGCCTTCGCCGAGGGGCGGAGCTGGCCAAGGAGTCCAGGTGTCACAAATATGATGAGAAAGTTCTAGGTACCCCGTCTACTGGCCTATCGACGAATCGAATGTTGACAATTAATGGCTTGACCCTGGCACTAACCTTAAACCTAACTCTAAACACAAATTTTCCCACTTTTGCATCAAAAAGCAAACCGCCAACCGGCAGTAAATACACAGCAAATGACTTTGGGATGATTTTGAACGCCGTCAGTGCCGATAGGCCGATGCGTTAATTAGTAACACCGCACAGTCGATTGTTCAGGTTTCGTGTTAAGTCGTGGTAAAAGTACGTTGTACATACTATATTTTGGACCCCTAGAAAAACTCCTGGTTACTATCACAGACCCTTATTTTACCTCGCCCCAGTACGAAGTCCGCCAACGTTCCAGCTCGCTCCTTGCATTTAAGATATTGTATACATAGGGTGAAGTGACGTCACAGTAGTCTATGGTCACTATAATGATCTCCGTGTTGTAGGGCCTGGCGTCGTACTGTGCGAAGATAATAATGGTGAAGATTTGTCACGTTATTTAAATAAAATTGAATCAGTAAGTTTAAGAAAAGCTTAATGACTAGTGCCATATCAGAGTGATCGGAGTGTAAGTGCTGCAAAATGTTTACATTTCCTTGCCCTACATCACGTCGGCCATGTATAGATAGGAATGACGAAATTACGGTCATTGTCACCCTACCTATGTATACCTCGCCCCCAGTACAAAATTCTGCCTACTTTTCAGCTGCGCCTTGCATTTAAGATAGTACTGTAGTGTATATAGCATAACTGTTGCTTTTAGATGAGGTTTGGCGAGGTATCGCGCATGCGCTGTGCAGATCTGATGTTGGACAGCATGGTGGCTTCTGGGCAGCTGGATCCGTTCCATCGAGAGAAAGTGCAGGATACACTGTTGACGAGACATAGGCATCAACATCAGAAGCATCAGAAACGCGATGGCAAAGGTCTGCCGATGATACGGTCTTTGGCTGACATTGGCCGCAAGATGTCCGCCAGCCGCAACCTCGGCGAGGCGAAAGGTATTTCGTTTAGCTAGGCCGTGTCAGTGCGAAGCTCTCGAAGGAAGTATCCTTATTTTTGAAGATACTCCAATTCCGTTATAATACATTGCGGAATAATCAGAGGATAGTTTCTGTGCCAAAACAAGCTCGATTCGTTCAACCTTTTCGACAGAACACCGGCTTGAGACAGACGGACAGACGGACACACAGACACCGGCCATAGCATATACCGCGTTAGCATAGCGTCGCGCGGCTAAAAAGTGACCGAAGCTGATGCGTTATGGGCGACGGTATAAAAGCTTTGTAATCTACGACTGTACGTCAGTATTAAAGGAGCAGATTTATCATATTTGTATCAGATATCAGCTGCTGTGTCGTACAGGCGAGAGCTCGCCAGGTCTGAGAGGTACGTCATCGGAGAAGCATCTCGGAGAAGCAATGCAAGGTAAACTAGAAGAAGCCAGCACCCACAAGAGTGCAGAGACCCACGCCGGCAGTGTTTTTATGACTCGCGGCCTTGACCTTTGACCTTTTGTTCCCAACACAAATGGGATTCCAGGACTCATTGTGGAATATTTTTACTGTGTCAAGTTTGGTGATCCCAGCTGGGTCGGTTTTGAGATATCGTGCTGAAAAACAGACAGACACACAGACAAACGGAGGTAAAAACCCAATACCCCGGCGACTGCCATCGGCGTGGGTAACTACAGGCAGCCAATTAACTAGCAAGTAAAAGTAAAGGATGCCACACTCCTTGTAAGAGTATAGGTGGGGAAGCCATTTAGCCCAAAGCTGGATGGATATACTTTCTATATTACAGAGTCTGTGTTGGCCGTTACTCATTTCCTGTCCCGCAGAGGGTAGGAGGCTGAGTTGCGCTAAATGACTAGTTACATACCAAGACGGTGTTCCGTCGACGCGTTTACCCATCTTAGTACTAACCGGTTTTGATGTAGAGTATACTTCTTTAGTACGACCAATGCCGTTACCGCTACGCCAAATCGCCACTGTTAGCCAGTGAGACTTGCTTTAATTAGCTGAAGGTAGTTCGCAGTGGAAGTGCATGCAGTATTTACACATACGATACGATACGATAGGATATATTTACGTGCGCTCAAAAGCTGACGAAATGGCCAGCTTAATCTAGCTCACGGCACAGATTAAAAAAAATATGGAAAAACTAAAAACAGAAACCGATTAACTCATAAGAAACGGTGAGGGCAAAAGTCCGTGAAGTCAGTCCGGGAGGAAGAAGTGGGAGTACGGGGGGTAGGATTTGTGACACAGTCGTGTAAATTTTACAATCATTAGGCGCGTAAGGTCTCCATAATTCCAGAGGGGAAATTTATATTTTCCGGGGGCGGGAGGAATTCCTCCCTAAAATCGGTCCGAATAAAGCTATTGATGGCTCCAAGTTATTGATGTTAGAACACCATTAGAATGTGTTTGACGTTTGTGAGCATTGAACAGCGGCTGAAAAAGATGCGTCTTTTATTTTACATGCGCTTGAAAACGTTCAGTAACCAACTCTGGTCTGGTATTCTGGCACGGGAAATGAGTACCGACCAAGGGCGGTGGCAGTGTTCTCTGGCTGGGAAGGTAACTGCATGTCTGGCCATTTTACCGATCACTTTAGTGGTCCAATTACAGCAATCGGTCTAATGTTTGTGTGTGTGTCCTTTTGTGTCTGGACAATAATTTATGAGCTAAATGATCTTTCACCTAGATATTTGGCACGCTGATTCGTCTTCACACTTTATACATCATGTTTAAAGGTCAAGGTCACAGGTCAAAGTTCAAGATCACAGGAGGAAAAAGTTGCTAAGTTGTCGGTGCGACATCGAATGGGGGATTTCTAGTATAATATAAGTCTGGCCAAGTCCCAAAAGTCCCGCTCAAGACTTGCTAAAAAGCAAGATTTGTCACGTTAGATGTCTCTGCTGTCAATTCAACCATGTGAGAGTAATGGACGTTCGCCAGCACACACGTCACGTGTGTATTGTCACTGTATGGACGTCGAATTGTAAGTGATAACTGTGTTTTCCGACGAAATTGCAGACCCCAATGCGTTGTCGCCGGGACGTCATCATGGATCAGCATCTGACATCTCGCGTGACGCCAGCACGAGTGACTTCTCCGACCCTTACAAGGTACGATATGATTGTCGTACGACCCTTACAAGGTACGATATGAATGTCGTACGCGTTCAGTCTCTCCATATCCATATCCTCTGTGCGTATATAGTGGTCAAATTGTAAAATCAGAGCAAAGGGAATGCTCTCCCCTCCTCACCCCCTCCTTTCCCGTTCCTTTTCCTTACCCTTCCACTTCCTTTCCCTCCACTTCTCTACCCTCCCCTTTCTTAGACGTAGGCCCTTAAAATCCAACTAGGGTCTGGGGGAGCGCTGTAAACTCCCACAGCTGGCGTGGAGCCCCAGGTGATAAACGATTGGCTGCATTTTAGCCTTAAAATCTGATATCTGGTGACATCAATTTTGATAATTTTCTGAGAATCAAATGACCACATTTTATGTATTTTATGATTACAAAACATTTCAATGAGCAAAAAAAACTTTAAATTACAGTTTTATATAGTGTATGATTTACAGTTACCTTCGTATCCACCCACAGCGGTCGTGTAAACTAGGGGAACGGCGTTCCCTTGCCTGAAAGGGAAGGGGAACGCAGTTCCCCCGCGTTCCCCCGCAATTCGACCACTGTCTGTGCGTGCTCTTTAAAGATGCAATTAAAGATGCAACGTGACATTGCGCACTGTCGCATTTGAGGTTTCCGATATGCCCACAACATGTCAATGTAAATTTCGATACGACTTTTTCTAAAGCGCCGGAGCAGTTTGGCAGCCGCATTTTTGACTCTTGTATAGGTTTTACTGGTAATCAAATCCGTCTGTTCTGGATGGCCGTTTGTCGTCGTTATCAGTGAGCAAAAGGTGGACCGGGTGTATAAACATTTAACCCGTGACCCAACCCGACCCGACC
>Ga0209780_1000851_pt1 | contig 18284 bp, 15 predicted proteins | sample WorMetexBAHAMAS2_FD_187384 | JGI IMG/M metagenome (GOLD analysis project Ga0209780, IMG submission 187384) | Marine gutless worms symbiont microbial communities from Max Planck institute for Marine Microbiology, Germany - Inanidrilus exumae... | ecosystem: Host-associated > Annelida > Digestive...
GATCAAAATCATCTCTGTAGTGACATAAACCTAACGTTATACCATCTTTTGGTCTATGCATACAAACTAGTATACCTGCTATAAGCATAACAAAGTTTAATATATTACCTAGTCGTTCAAGTCCTACTCTATGGTTACTAACTATTATTATACTTTTTGACTTACTTTTTGTCAAATACAATTCAAACAAATCTAATACTCCCAGTGACATTTACATCAGTTAATACAATGAAATATGAAGTTTGTATCCACAACATATCTCAATATTTGCAGATGACTCAAAATATCATACTACTGCTGTTGTCTTAAAATCTCGCATTATTACCAAACGTCTTCCCAATTCAGTTTTCGTATGCACTGCTGAACTGTATGCCACACTTTTTGCCTTTAATGACCTTAGCAAACAACATCACAAGCATACATTATCTACTATTTTCCTGATTCTCTATCTAGCCTCAACTTCATTGCTAACAAAAAACCCCCCATTACCTTCCAAATTCTGTTAAAATATCACGATTTCTTCACTTACTCTTTTAATATTGTATTCTGTAAGATACCGAGTCACCGGTATTTCAGTTAATGAAAAAGCGGCCAAAAGCTGCTAAATCTGCATTAAACATGGTGTCGCCCTAACACTACCTGCCCGCCGTGGAGTGTTACAGACGACGATGACAGACGCCTGCAACCGTTACTAGTCTGGCCAACCTATACAGGTATATGTAGGCGGGCCAGTAATAAACCGATCCTTTGAATTCCTATCCCATTTACAGTTCTCAAACCTATTATCAACAAACATATTCGTGATAAGTGGTAGCAAACTTGGAACTCGCAAACACAAAATAAACTCGACCAAATTTATCAAACAATACCTTTTTATTCCACTCTTCTTTATGTCAACGAAAGGACCAAGTCTTATATAGCCGATTGCGCATTGGATATTATCGTTTGGCGTGTACGTAGAGGTCGAGGAGTGCTGCACGACGCTATGCAGTATGACCCGATCCAAGGTCAAGGTCACGAGCCTTTCAAAATTGGAAATCCTTTCATTTTTAAAAGCTATATCCACCATTTACAATGGGAGCTGGCAACTGACTGATTGTAATTTAATTTCACTCTCCAGTTGAAAGGGTGCTGTCTGAGTCTGACGTGATCAACTGTGTGATAGATTTTGAAAGTACACGACATTGATGCAGAGGTTAAGATGCATTGACGCAAACCCGTGTTAGTTGAAGTTGGTTTAACTGGTGTCAAAAAAGTGGGTTTCATTGTTTCTGTATTTTTGTTACCAGCGGATATGGTGGTATCGAACCCCAAAAACTTCAAACTCATCTATTTCTAGTTACTTGTTTGAACTAGACTGGTTGCAATGTATTTGGAAACACTGCAATATACGTAAAGGCTCGAAGAGAGCGTTTCCCACCGGCGTACTCGACAGGTGACAACTGTTTACTTATTTACTGACGCACAAGCTGTATAGTTCCTGCATTCGACGGCACCAGCACTGCGGCGTACTATTGGTTTTAATACGCAATATCGTACATCGGACGTTGCCGAAAATTTCGGGAGGTACCTTTCTTGTACGGAACGTTACATACCATGAAATAGACTTTGAATTGTTTCTAACTGTAAAATGGAAACTAGACATCCCATAGAGCTGGGACCATTTGGCCGTGAATTTCCAGCGATTTGTAATCATTGCGGACGTCCTGAAGTCGCAAGACCTGGAAATTTTGTGAGCAATTTTATGTTTTTTTTTGTGTAAAAACGATCCTTCTCAAACTGTCGCTGTTGCGCGGATCGCGCCCAAAATCTGTCAGTGCCAGCCCCCACATTTGGTTCGCACTGTTCCAGATCTAAATCGGTTCACTTTCGACGAAGTATTGCAGAACGCTTGAAGACTGTTTTTGCCCCCTAGACTATTTACAATATAGCCTTATCGAGCCTATAACAAGCATTTAATTACGTGCTGGTGCTAATGTAAATGCGTTATTTTTGGAAATGGTGCATGGATAATAATTGGATATTGGCGGTAAGAAGATAACAAATACATTATTAGCTGAACAGCCACTGAAGCCGCTGCAGCAGCAGTAATCCGACTTCATCGACGGTGTTGTCATACAACATCTCATTGTCAGGTGTAATTGGCGTCATTGTGTACGTATAGGCTGCTGCAGGCTTCTTGAAAATGAACTAAAGTAGCGTTCACACTGCGGCTGTAACGGCCCGCGCGATACGGCCGTCGATCGAACGTATGCAAACGCGGGAGACGGTCTCAAAATCTAGCATTGCTAGATGATCAGACATCGTCGATCGCGTACGCACACTGTCTATAGCGCCCACGTTAGCGGACACTTTCAGTGTGACTGTGGCATCATTGAAATAATACGTCGTAAATGGTGTGTTAATTGCGCAGTAATAAGAATCTAAAGAACGGATAGCGACAGAGTACATGTAGTTGTGTGTAGACGTCGTTCTCGCATATTATTTACACGAAAAACGTCAGTGAGAACGCTGCACTGAAATCTAGCGATGCTAGATGTTTGAGACCGTATTCCGCGTTCGCACACGTTCGATCGCGGTCGACCGCCGTCGACGGCATGCCACGACCTTCGACGGCCGTAACGCACGCGTTCGCAGTGAGAACGCTACTTAAGGGTTTTTGCATACGCTGTAATAATTGCAGCTGCAGCAAGATTTCAGACTCAGTTTCGCTCCGTCGTATAGCCAACTTCGGCCATCGCGGAACAGCTATCAAAAAGCGTCTGTTGAGCAGACATGTCGCACAGTCTGAAGACGGACGACGTCGGTGACGAGAATCGTACGACGTCGCTTGGTCTGACGTCGTGGGATGACGCGAGACTGCTCGAGCCGACGTGGTCGAATGCCGTCATCTTCCGCATCGCCGCCGTCTTGGTACTGATGCTGCTCATATTGCTAGGCAACGTCGTCGTCGTCGTAACAATCGTCCGTCGCGCCGAACTACGCCACAAACACGTCAACGTCTTCATAGTGAACCTGGCAGTCGGCGACCTCATGGTCTGCTTTTTCGTGGCATCGATACAAATACCGTCGGCGGCGTTCGATCGCTGGGTTCTTGGACCGGTCGCCTGCAAGCTGATTCCGTACGTTCAACTTGTTACGATCGCGTCTACCACGTTTCTGCTGACCGCGATGAGCATAGACAGATATCAGGTGAGAATAATGGTGCACGTTTATGGTACAGACTGGTGGCCGATTTCGAATAAGGGGTTTCGGGGTCAATTAAAGTCCATAGCCTAGGCCTAACGGGATCTCGCCTACAGTTGCTTCAGTGTAGCTCGAGAAATTCTTTCTCCCGTATTTTTACTTCTTTATCCCGGACTGCCTTCACGGACTATCGCCCGGACCGTTTCTTCTGAGCTACCGCGTACTCGGTTTTTGTTTTTAGTTTCTCCTTATTTTTTGGTGCCGTGCAATTGCATTAGATTAAGCTGGCCTTCCCGTCACCTTTGAGCGCACGTAAATACGGCGTATAGCATCATATGGAAGGTTGGGCCGAGCCCACACAAACCGGGATTGGGGGCGGAGCTCCCAGTTGCTTATCCTAAAATTGTGCCCCAATTTAAGAATCCATGGTCATTTGCCAGCCCCCATTAGAAATGGGGGAGGAGATAGCCGTTGAAAATGGCCGAATTTCCGACTTTCAAGGGCTCGTGACTTTGACCGGTTGAGCTTGGATCGGGTCATACTGCATACCGTCATGCATCACTCATCGAGGCTACATACCAAATTTCATTGAAATCGAACAAACTTTTTGTGTACGGACGGGCGGACGGACGGGCATTTGAGACCCAATTTATTAGGTCGACTGTCGTCTCGGAGGAGTCGACCTAACAAGCCACGTGTGCTTTCCGATTCATGTGTAACCATATAATAAATAGGCCTACTTCTGAAATACTCATTTTGCATTATGTAAGTAAGTGACATTATTTTGTGTATCAGACCTTTCTACATCAAGTGTAATAAGGCGGCCTCCTGGTAAATGTTGGGCTTTCTATGTTGTATAGCTTTTTCTTCGGAAAACAGAACAGAAGGACGGACAAAGGCAGGCATAGACACAGTGCAATGTACAATGTGGCATTCTTCCGAAAGGGTCGCATAAAAGCAGACCCCACTGCTGTTTTCTATGCTAAAATGCTTACAATATGAGTACAATGATACGTGTGTACAGGCAATAGTTCAACCTCTGAAGTTTTTTGGCGGAACACACAACATTCGGCGTCAGGTTGTATGTTCATGGCTACTTGCTGCAATCTGCTCCGCTCCGCAGCTATTAGTTATGGTTCAGACAGAAGAGCGCCATCTGTCGTCGGATGCTTCACACTATGTACTCAAGTACAAATGTAAGAGTGCCGGATACACGACGGCGCTCAAGCGCAAGATCTACTTCACTTTCCAGACGGCGATGTTCCTCGTGGTTCCGGCCGGCACCATGATGTACTGCTACGCTCACATCACGCGGCGCATCTGGCTCAGAGCGGACGCACAGCGCGCGGGAAACATCGACCAGCCACGAATCCACTTCGTGACGTCGCGACGTCCCGGTTCCGATTCCGCCGTCCGGATCGAGCCTATCCGTTCCCGGAGACCGCGTCCACCGCACGACGGATCGACACCGTCGACGCCACAGCCGTCTCTTGTCAGCGTGCCGCGAAGAATGATATTCAAGACGAAGCTCAGCATTATCAAGATGTCGATGACCGTTACGGTCGGGTTCCTTGTCTGCTATACGCCGTTCTTCATTGTCAGTCTAATCCGTATTTACTCCGACTATCGGTACACGCTGACGGCCGCGCTGACGGTAAGCAAGGTGGTGGCGATCGGTCACAGCGCCGTTAATCCCGTCCTCTACCTTATCTTCTCCACGCGTGCCGGACGACCGACCTTCGTCCAGCCGTGCCAGTCGCGCTGCTGTCGGCTCCGGCAACGCGACCACGGTCCCGCGGCATTCATCGACCAACAACGGCCGAACCGATCACCGCGGCCGGACAACGCCAGGGCGATGAACCCGGCTGGCGCAAGTCGATCGTCTCGTCACAGCGACCAGGTATCTGCGCCGGAGATGCGGCAACTGGCAACTTACAGTCGACAACAGGGATGTCATGATGAAACCGGCAACCGTGCAACCCGGGAGGCGGACAGTGCCTCGCATTACTTCAGACATTCAGTCACGACGGGGCGTTGTGTCGCGCGGCCTTTCTGTGCGTCATCGTACGACTAGCAAGCCGACTAAATGCTGACCATTACGCAAACAATTAATCGTGCGACACTGGGCCTATGTATTGTAACTGCCAAATTAGAAGATGAACTTTGACGTTGTAGCGCCATGTACATCGACGGGACTCATCTAGGAACATTTCTGTATCAAGTTTGGTGACCCTAGCCGCATCGGTTTTCAAGATATTGTGCGGAAAACAGACAAACGGACCCAAAAAATCACTACCCCAGCGACTGCCGTCGCTTTGGGTAACTACAACATAGATTGACAATATAAGTAACTATGGTTGAAAAAAGCTTTTGACACATTCAGGCAACACTCTGTAACCGCAGTGTGTGCATGCCGCGACAATTCTGGCCATCTGTCATGTAAGCCTATTGCGTCAAACTGGCTAAAATTGTCACCGATATCAAACGTTTTAGCTGTCCATTTGCTCCACGTTATTCCAATTCCATTTTCCCACGGTTGCTGGCAAAACCAGGAAGGGATCGCTTTCATCGTGACATTTACAATGAGTGTAGTGAATTAAAATTTCTATTTTCAACCCATACACATATCACCCTGCATGACCGTTTCTTGTGAGCTACCCGTTTTTGTACTTATTTTCCTCGTTCCTTCGTTTTTTGCCGTGCGCTAGATTAAGCTGGCCTTCCGTCAGGTTTTGAGCGCACGTAAATAATCATCTCGTGTCCTATCGTATATTTAAATTGAACGTTCAAAAAATTGTGAAAACGCTCTATAAAAAATGTAATCATGCTTCGGTATAATACTGTCAAATGTTGCTGTTTTAAATGCTGACAATAATGCAAAGGAATAGCAAGACGTCCTGTGCAAACTTATGGAAAATATGGGCACCTATAGGCAGCGAATTGTTTACGCCCCCTGAGGTGAGATATATCCCATCCCATCGCGTAAAGCCAAGAGTTTGTGTAATCCAAAACATACAACGACTCAAGCACGAAACCTCGGCAGTCGGTAGCTGTAGTGGGTACGTCAGAAGTTTCTCATCACAACTGTGAAATCTCACAGGTCAATGGTCGTGGCTGGGGGTTCGGACCCCTAGATCTCCATGGCCAGAGTACGACCTTGATCTCAGTCCCACACCTTGATCTAGCTTCGCCAACCCCAACCCGAAAAACCGTGTGTGCGCCAATTTACTTTGGAAGATTCGTTTTTTTCAGTGGCTTACAAAACTAGGCGAATAAACGAACAACGGGGAGAGTGACGATCAACCTGATCTATCTGCACTTCTACGCCGAGCCGAAATGCTTTAAAAACTAGATAAAGCCATGCAGCACTCACAAGAGTGCAAAGACCCACTGTCACCCACGATGGCAATGTTTTTGTGACTCGCTATCTTGACACTTGACCCCGAAATAGTTGGGTTTCCAGGACTCATCGTGGAACATTTCTATGTCAACTTTGGCGATGCATCGGTTTTTGAGATATCGTCCGGAAAAAGACACACAGAATAGCAGTGAAAATCCTAGTCACGCAACTGCCGTCTACGTGGGTATTGGGCAGTCAGTCACAACGTTCAGTTCCTGTGTGTATAGCAGGTGCGCACGCATTCTTAATTCAAAAGGAAATTAAAGTCCATGACTATTAACCATTACGGACAGCTGTCAGTTGCACATCACTGCAACCAACGGAAACAGTTCCGATCTATTGTCCAGAAAATCACATAAATATGTGTGATTAAAAGTAGAAAAATCCGTAGTGTGAAACACGTCAGTCACTCTGTAGTGTGGTGGCGCGGAGAAAAGTTAAACACGAACGCACAACTAGCCTATAGGGCCTAGGCCTAATCCTTCCTGGTAAAAAGACGTAAATCTACCACATCGTATCGTATCGTATCGTAACCGGGATTTGCTAGCCGGAGTCCGGCGCCGATTGGAAGTGGTTGAGCGCTAGTTAGGCCTAGGCCTACCAAGCGCATAGTGACTCTATTGAATTTATATGCGCTATACAAATAACTCTTATGTATGTATGTATGTTACCACCGTTACGTGCGACACGTCCCGGATGTTGACGTTGTTTTGTACTGGTTCGGTTAGCCAGAGTCCGAATTGGTCGTTCTACATCAACTGGTCAGTTGGTTGACGTCACGGTTATCCAAATGGAGTTTTGTTATGCATATAGAACGCGGCTATTGTAACTTCGATGCTATGGTCAATGACGTGACCACTAGGCCAAGCCCAGCGGAAAGTCACACTACACAGGAAAATGAAATCAAAATCAAATGATGTTTATTTCAGACAACTCGGTCCATATCAACTAGGCCTAATAATAATAATAATAAAATGAGCTAAAAGAAAAAGTAATACTGAACACTAATGTTTCTTAAGTTGAGGAATGTTTTCTAAGTCACTCCAAGGTATATAAGCAAGCTGACAACAATAAACAACATTTATTTAACAACTGCGTAAGCTAAAACTATGACACAATGTTCCATCAGAAACTGCAAACAAACACAGATGTCATTTCACAAGCAGCAGTTTGCAACAGTTTGCCGGGTTTTACAGCTGAAATGCAGGAAATCTGGCATCTGATGGACGCTGTAAGTCGACAAGGAAGTAGATGGTACCTGCCAGTCCTGTAACACATCAGCAGCCGTTCTGTCACCATTGCAGTACTCATCAACCACATTTCCAACCTAACATGCTTAGCATCAAGGCTGGTTGGTCTCGACAAAAACAAGTGGTCCGAGAATTTTGACAAGAGACCGCATCGCAGGGGCAGATTTTTCACGGGTAAATTGTAAATATGACAATTGCCACTCGGGAGCAATGAAGACGGCTGCAGCAGTCGCGCTGATGCCGTTATTGATTTTTTGCTGTGTACACCGCAACAGCGACACACAATGCTTTTCAATGGGCCGGACAACCCCCAAAATTGCCTTTTTCCCTTGGGAATCTGGACCCCCATCTAATACATGGTTCCTGGGGCCTACGCAAGTCACTCACCCAAACGGCATCTCGATTGGTTCAGCAGTTTTGCAGGGCTCAAGAACGTGACAGACAGACACACAGACTGACTACGCTACTCCGTCTGTAGCAATAGGCCGCATCTACGTCTGCTGCGATGCAGCCTAATAATGGTACACCTTTCAGTACAAGCAGGTTAACTTGTTTAAATTCCGTTAGAACAGTTCACGTTCAATAAAGAGGGCTACCAATATTACATCTGAGGGTATAAAATTATTACTATGTTATGAACGCTGGAAGAGTCCTTTTGGCGAGTTTTTGCCCACCCCCTAAATTTTTGCATTGCGAGACACTGCCAGCCTTACCGCATAAATGTTATAATAACAGACAGCATGTGTCACGTAGTGGCATGAGCTTACAGTCTAGAACAGAATGCCGGGCGGGCTCACGCTGGGCTTTGCCATGCATCTAGTATGGACAGATACCCTGCCTGTTACCCAACCAAAGCACTGAAGCACTAACCATAGCCGGGAAATATCACTCAATGGCCTCAACGTTTCTTTATCAGACCATCACCTGCTACAAATGGAGCCTGATGCTGAAAGACGTCCTCAACATACTTCGACAGCTGGACAGTCGACAACACCAGCGACTGACGAAAATGCTGAATATATCAAAGTCTCAAGTTTTAGGTATATGAGCGTTTCAGAGGATAAGTATCATTAGTTTTTGGGGAATGCAGTACAGCTCCCTTGTCAAAATCAGATCTATCCACTCAGCCATTCGGGCACCTAATAATCTCACAAAAGTTTCCGACATCCTCAGCCTCTCATGCTGATTGAAGCTCACTGCAATTTAACATTTTAGCAACTTGACAAGCACGACAAAAGGATACCAAAATTGCTAGGATATCTGCAGCTAGTTTGCGGCTTACCTTCAAAAAGTGAATACGGCCTGTCGGGCGTGCGGCAGCCATGTTTACCATAGTCGAAGCACCATTCGGCAAACTAGACACACAAAAACAATGAAACTTATACGAGCCCACACAAATACACATAATAATTCCTTAAGTGATCACGGCTCCTGAAAAAGACCATGTGGTCAAACAGCCATTTGGGACAAATGAGATCTTCACGTGTTGACTGCAATCTTACAACAGTTTACTGCGTTTTACAGAAATGTAGCTGAGTCCCACTCTGACTTTGTCATCAATTCATGGTCACATAACAGAAACTATTATATGAACTTTCGACATCCCAGCATCGACTTGGACGCCTTTGCCACCTCGACGGCCTGCTGCGACCTTGACCTTTGACCTTCAGAATCTAATAAGGTCATCAGTAGAGGCTAGTGGTTATTCCTTGCAAGTTTCATCGAGACTGCTCGAGACATTCATGAGATATCGTGGTAACAATATCTCGCCGGATGAATGGACAAACTGGACAGCCTAAAAACATAATGCCTTCGCCGACAATGTTGGGTGGCAAAAGGCATAAATATTAGCCACGTACGGGACTGACGGTCGACTCTTCACAACTGACGTTTCTGCCAACAAAGTCACGTGACACAAAAAAACTAGGACAAATATCAAACATCCGGCCCGATCAAATTTAGATATTGTGCACTAGTTTAAGAATCAGTGGTCAGTTGCCAGCTCCCATTGTAAATGGCGGAGGAGAGCGTTTAAAAATGGAAGGATTTCCAACTTAAAGGGCTCATGACCTTAACCTTGTCTTTGGATCAGGTCATACTGCATACCGTCGCGCATCACTCATCGACGTCTGCCTACATGCCAAATTTCATTGAAATCGAAGACAGTTTTTGCGGACGGACAAACGGACATTTGAGACCCACTTTATTAGGTCGACTCAAAAGAGTCGACCTAAAAATGTCAGTATTTGAAAACGTGTCCACCTTTATAGCCTGATAGATGTACTTCTGGTCACCAGTGAGCTGATACGCGGTGAGAAACCCGTACGCATTACCGGCAACACCGTGGCAGATGCCGTAGCCTTTACGCAGAAGTCCTCTGTTCCACAACACCTTGGCACAGTCCTTCATTGCTTCCAGGTACTTGGCATCACCAAATACCTGCCGTAGTCCACCAATATGTAGTCAAAATGACGCAACACTACAGGTAAAAAGGTAAAGGCTTCCCATACTCGTTGCCAATCATTGGGCCCAAAGCTGATCCCGGTGTACAGGCAGTCAGCCCGCAGGTGACTATAAATCATCCAGCTGGCGGTAGGCTGCCATTACTTTCTGCCAGGCCTGCGGTTACCTTCCCAGCCCTACAGGTATTTAGGTTAAGCATAAAAGAAACATTGTCATCATCATCATGCTGTTACGTCTCAACAGCCATGTGAACCTGTGTCAGTCAGATGAGACAGGCTAAGTGGCACAGAATATCAGCAGGTTGGATATCCTTCCGGCCACCAAACCAACAGTAAAGTAAAGTATACGTCGATTTGTATAGCACATCGTCGTAACTACCTCTAATGCGCTCAGACATGAATCACACAGTTTTACCTGCAAATTACACCATGCCTGCCTTTACTCCGCAACCGCAGAGCATCACTGCCCTTAGGCTGGTACTCATTTTACCGTCCCACGGAGGGTAAAAGGCTGAGTCGACCTGGGTGGTTGGTTACATACCGAAATGAAGTGCAGCCTCCAGAAGTCGAACCCGGACACGGTGACACATCCCAGTACTAACCGGGCTCAGCGTAGGTTAACCTCGTTGATCGAGACCAACACGTTACCACTACGCCACGCCAACAGTGTTGGAGCACTGGAGGAAACACAGAGCACTGAACCCAACCAGTGGTCAGACCTCATTCTTGTCTGTTCTTCACTGACTGCTGGACTCTTGATGGAAGGGGTGTTGCTTCCTTTATGCCAATATCATCATCATCATCTTTATTCACCTAAAAAGTAATGGAGACACATGTACACATACAGCTAATGAATACCGATGTACCAGAAATCGGTAATTTAGCTGCTCCTACAGCTGCTTAAAAATTAGGCATCAATTTTTGAATGACTACAAATAATATAACCACAATGAAAACTAGAAGAATTCAGCACACACAACAGTGCCATGACCTAAACCAGCAACGTTTTTGCCGCTAGCTGTCTGCAAAAAACTCCCAAGCACACAAACCGGCAGCATCAGCTGCGGAAGGTAACACACGGAAAACCCGGTGTTGGTAGCATTGCTTGTGCGGCAGGGCATTGCAGTGGGGGAAAACCGAGCAAAGCTTATGTACACAGCAAGTGGCAATACTGCATTCTGTCTGAAAACTGACATAGACTTATTTTTTGTGCCTCATGACCTTGACCTTTTGACCCAAAATAAATGGGTTTCCAGGACTCATCGAGAAACATTTCTGTCAGCAGTTTTCTTCAGATATCGTTTGAAAACAAGACAAATACATAAATGCCACTGAAAACCCAACCTTGTGACTGCCATCTGCGTGGGTAATGACAATAATGCTTGCTGCATGCCCACGTTTGCGTGGACGACAATGGAAACAAATGGACTGGAAGTCGGACTAAGCAAGATTTACTTAGCACGATGAGAATAACCGCAAACAATACTGTAAGCACAAGATATACCAGCACATTTTATGGTCATTATACAAACTGTGTTTCAGCGTTAGCCGGCAACTGCAGTTCAGAAATGAACGATTTTGCTAGAGTAAAGTTTTACTGCCTGCAGCCCTTGCTGATGGTAACGAGTGCACAAAAAATTAGGGAAAAGGCTAGAATTCTACTCAATGGTCTTACGTACACCATCTCCATATTGCAACAATGAGCATAAGATAATGGAACTAGACATATCGCAACTTTGATAGTTGCAACGTAAAGGCTGCCGAAGGGTGGGTCACAATGACAAAACGGATCTCAGCCGTTTCTGGGTCAAAAACCACGGAAGGTAGGTCAAGTTTGAGGGGACACATTGTAGACTGACACTAGCATCTTGGTATGTCGATGCGACGTTTCGTTCCGGAGATATACGGTGTCGAGTGCAGAAGTCACGAAAAAGTGGTCTCAAATTTGACGTTTTTGCACTCCAAATTTCAGGGGAGGGCTGCCCCAAAATTTTTGGGGGCATTTGTAAATCAACACCACTTCCGACATACTGGCCAAGTTTGGTTGAGATCCCATGGCTGGTCTTTCATCTATGCTGACAAAAAAGAAAAAATAAATTACAGCAGTAAAATATAATGGCCTGGCCTTCGACGGCCATAACAAAAAATCATTTACAGCATGCGTACATAAAACTGTGATATATCTGCATTTTAGAGCAAAAAACTAAGCCAACCACCAACCAAGATATGCTTATTGTCAACACAGTCTGCACTAGGCACATACATAAGCATGGTATAAATGTCATATATTAGCACAAGGAGACAAACTTTGTATGCCAGTGCAAACAGATGAATCCAGCCGGGAGCACCATGGCACCAGTGGACTAACAGATCACCACTACCACTGCCAACTGATGACGGGTAATTCCCGGACGGAAATTTCATCGTCATCAGGTAATCCAGTGTTGGCTTAACGCTTGAAGCCAACTCGGATTTCAGTGACGGATCATTCGCCTGTTGACATAAATGCAATACTGTTAACGCAGTCACGACCAATAAAATACTAAGCAATGCAAAACTTGGTTGGTTAAAATATTTGACCGTAATTGTAATAAATTGTTAAAAAATTTTGGGCTTAACAGTTAATCGACTTCTGTAGAAATTTTTTTACTCATTTAACTGTAACAATTTGAAAGCTGCGTTCCATCTCAATTTTCAATGCATATTCAGTTATACCACAAAATGAAAACTTAACGTAGGCTATGCTTGCACCAGTAACTCTTTCGGCATTAATATTGCAAAAAAAATTAGCCCCGTACGGGACCGACGGTCGACTCTTCACTACAGACGTTTCTGCTAAGTTCAAAGTCACGTGACATAAAAACTAGTACAAATATCAAAAATCCGGCCTGACGAGATTTAGGTATTGTGCCCAAGTTCATTGTAAATGGCAGGGCAGACAGCTGTTGAAAATGGCCGGATTTCCAACGTCAAAGGGCTCGTGACCTTGACCTTGGATCAGGTCATACTGCATACCGTCGTGCATCACTCATCGACCTCTACCTACGTGCCAAATATCACTGAAATCGAAAAAACTTATTGTCGACGGACGTACACACGTATGCACGTAGGTACGCATGGATGGATGGACATTTGAGACCGGCTTTATTAGTCGACTCTGTCGAAGAGTCGACCTAAAATGTGACCATTGGGGCTGGGTGTGGATATTGGACTAAGTCAACACCAAGGGGTAGTGTACTGCAGTGTCACATACGTGTCAACAACAGTTAAAAGGTCAACAGAATTCACTTAGAACTAGTTCTCTCGTCATATATTCAGCAATGGGCGAAAAGTAATAAAACATTTATTCCGCATATCAAAAGAGTTAAACAAATAGATGGACTTTGAATGCCCCGGCGTCAACATGGATGACTTCACCACCTCAACGGCCTGCTATGATCTCGACCTTTGACTTTCAGAATCTAATCAGGTCACCAGTAGGGGCTAGTGAATATTCCCTGTAATTTTCATCGAGATTGCTCAAGTAGTTCATGAGATACGGTGTTCACAAGATCTGTATGGACGAACAAACGAACGGATGCAGTGGACGGACAGCCCGAAAACTTAATGCATTTGTCAACACTGTTGAGTGGCGAAAGCATAAAAAGTAACTATAGACATGTTGCAACTATGATGGTTGCAACATAATGGCCCCCAAAGGGTGGGTCACCATCAGCAAACGGATCTCAGCCGTTTCTGGGCCAAAGGTCACGGAAAGTAGGTCAACTTTTAGGGGACACATTGTACATTGACACTGGCATTTTTGTTTGTCGATGCGACGTTTCGTTCCGGAGATGTGATGTCGAGTGCGGAAGTCACAAAAAAGTGGTCATAAATTTGATGTTTTTTGCACCCCAAATTTGGGGAAGGCCCCCAAAATTTTTGGGGGCATTGTAAATCGACACCACTTCCGACCTACTAGCCAACTTCGGTTGAGATCATATGGCTGGTCTTTCATCTATGCAGACGAATTTTTAAAAACCAGCGGTAAAATATAATAGCCTTGCATTTGGCAGCCATAAAAAGTAAGTAAGTAACTAACTGATAGGAGATACATACCACGAGAAGTGTATGCAAGATCCCAACCAGTCCATGTGCCGCGCCAAGGTACTTCTTGTCATGCCATTCATACATCAGAGGAGAATTTGACCTCTGAGAACGAGACAATGCGCGTCCTAATTCGATTATCCGCTCACAGACCTGCATCCATTTAAACACAACACACGTAGATGCGTACATACTGGTACTGATATTTTTGACTTAGTACCTACCATGATACACAAAATAATGTCGTTGGTTAACATTTAACAGTTATATTTAAGTTATATTTATCCAGCCTGAAGCCATGCTTTGGCCTAATATTGCATTTAATTTACGTGGCAATTTGGCGGTGTTCACGCGTTCGGCTATAATTCCGCTGAAAGTGAACCGATTTGGATAAAATCTGCAGCACTCTAAGTACATTGTTGTGGGTTGGCCCTGGCAGATTTTGGGCACAATCCGTGCAGTAGCAACAGATTCAAAAGGTGGCAAAATTTAGTTTCTTTTTGTCTGGCAAATAACAAACAATTTTCCCCGATTTCCCGTCAGCAACATTTCACAAAATTTCAACAACAAAGTCGATCGGTGAGGCAGTGAAAACATTTGGAACAAAATTTTGGTAATTTTACCGTAAGGGGTCAGTTAAAAATGCATAATTTTACCATAAGGGGTCATGTAAAAATGCAAAAGAATACTCAATAAATGTCCAGGTGTTGCGACTTCAGGCCGCCATAACCTTGCAATGATTACAGATCGCCCAAAACTCACTACCAAAACAGCCGTATATGGCATGTCTAGTTTGTAGTTTTTACCATTAGAATCAATTCAAAATCATTCCCCTGGGCTGTACGCGGCATACAAGGAACCTACTCCCACATTTTTCGGCGCCGTTTAGCGCTGTGACTGACAGGATATGCCATTGGCGGCCTGAGTGGGCGTGGCCTGATGACGTCATCAGGTCATTCAATACAATAATGAGAAACTGGGTCAATGCATGGCATTTTCGCTACAAAGGACTAATTTCTTTTAAAATTACTTCTGTACCGTAAAATCGGACAGAATTCAATTTCACAATAATAAACGGCATGACTAACTATTTCGACATTACTCGCAAAATAAACTAAAACAGGAACCAATAAATTGGACGATTAATGGGAAGAATTACAGAAACAAACTTTGTTCTTCGTGTTACTATGGCAACGGCGTACATCGCCCAAGAAAGAAATATGTATATATATATTGATGGATGTAGGAAGGCGAAGTTAATTTAGCATTAACTGGACTTATGTTAAGGAAGTAATAAAAGTTAAACGTGCGATTCACACTGCCGGTGAAGCAAAGTCTTCTGTCTACAACTGCCTCATTCCATACAATGACAAAAGCATAGAAACCAGACTAAGAGTCTAGATATGCTACAGTTATAATTAGACCACATTGCAGTACTCAGATGGGCCCAAGAAACCACCTAGTATTAGATATAGATGAGCACTGCCATTATTAGACCACATCGCCCCCTACTGTTACTGACCGAGTAGCGTGGTCTGTCGGTCTGTCTGTCACCTAGTGAGCCCTGCAAAAACGGCTGAAGCGACGAGATGCCGTTTGTATCAAGGACTCGGGTGGGCCAGGGAACCACCTATTAGATATAGCTGAGTTCTTTGAGCCGAATACTGTATTTGCGGTATTCCACACAATACTACCATCCAGTTCACTTTAGCATTATACTTTATCACTAACATTTATAGTTCTGACAGAATCTATAACATTTTTGCAAGTTGGATATTCATCAAAGTTACTGCAAGAATAGTATATAGATTGAGAATGCTTGTAAAATGTACATGATATGACAATATATACTATGGCATGGTATGATATTATACGTCTACAACTCAAAACATTATCTGAACCTGTTGACTTTGATGGAAAGCTACACGCACAGGACAATCTTGTTCCAATACCAACCTGACGTATAACTGTTTGAGGTACGGTCTCACTGCCAAGATGATGTCGGACGAACAGCAGAGAAAGCAGGTATCCGCTGCGACCAAACAGCAACTCATCAGGCAAACTGGAATCTGTTAAAGCCTGCTGACTCAAGGACAGTAACCTGTACACACAACAATACCATTTCACAGCCAGCTTCCTGGTGAACCTGGTAAGCCACTGGTCTCGCAAGAGTCTCCAAGAAAATCTTATGAGATTGCCAAAATTCTACTTTTTAAAGGTAAGGTACTACATCAATTTTTCAGTGCCAATCTCCGGTTTACTAGGAAGACAGCTCACAGGTTCTGTTAGTTGTAAACCCAGTAGTAGGACTAGTAGGCTGCCATTACTTTCTGCTAGGTTCATGGTTACTTTACCAGATTCAGAGCATCACCGTCCTTGGTAAGTACCAATTTATACTGCTTGGTGAACATAAACATGTAAACGACTTGCATAGGGTCGCTGCGTTACAACAGAACAGGTGGGCATCTAACCTACTACAACATCATGCCTGATGCCAAACCTGTTTTCATGGGTGGTAAAGATTTTTACTGCACCACGTCGCACATGGATGGAGTAGCATAGTTTCGGAAACTGGGCCGAGTGTTCATGCCTACTGTACACAGCGTAAAACGGCGTTCAAAATACGGCTGAAAGTGCTGAGAAGTTGAGCGGATTAACCGCTCTATGTCAGCGAGTTCCAGAACAAAATAGCACTTGTGCTGAAGGCTTTTGCCAACAATTTACTGGTGCTATCCACGGTTAAGATCTACAACATTCCTTCATTTTAATGTCAACTTATATAACCTACTGCCCTCTGTAAGGGTTCAATACATTTGTAAACAGCAATAACACTTTCAATAAAAGTGCACAAGCGAAAACTAATGTAATTAACAACTCTCTTAGTTGCACCGGTAAGTCCCAGGTCGTTGTTTATTAAGTAAGTAACTCATTAGCTCACCGATCTAGGCAGTCTTGCGATTCGGATGCTCGACCAAGGCGCTGATATACAACAGCACCTAGGGCCAGAGGACCAGCATCGCCACCGAGAAATGAGACACCTTTACGTCTCAGCTGTTTCACGGCAGCATCAGCATACGAACCCGCAACACGCAGACTACGACTGCCATCAGCATCTTTCATCTTGTTGGACATGTGAAAATACAAAAGACCAACCCCTGTGAACAGAAAACAGCCCAGTATCAGACACTTATAGTAAAATCTGTTCTACTCACGGATAATCAAGCACATTTTAAACAGTGAATTCATGTAATTCAGTCTTTTGTAAAGTCTTTTTATAACAAAATACTTAGGCAACCATCCTCCTCAATGGCTTGCAAATCGGACACTAGTCTAATCTGGTCCGATATGGTACCAACCAACATGGTCACGCGGCGGAGAGAGGTCTGTGAGTTGGCATCTGTGGTCAACCACTCATTGGTGACCGACCCTACTATCTGACAACCAGGCTTCAATCTCTCCTGTCGGTCATGGTCCACGTTAAACCGTTTCTGCACTGGACAAGGACAGTGTGCTGCAAACCCTCTAAAATGGTATCTTGCCCCATCAGACAGTGTCCATGTGGTGAGATACAAACAATGCGCCACATTGTGGAGGCTTGCCCACTTACAAAACTAGTTGATGATGGCTGTACTGCAGCTCCACTCCGCTGACGATTAGGGATGTGAATCGGGTCCCGGGACCCCGGGACCCGAAAAACCGGGACCCCGGGACCCGAAAAAACTACCCGATCCCGGGTTTCAAACTACCCGAAAGCTACCCCCGCGTCCGTTTCCTCACTCAGAAACGACAGGACTGCCGGCACAGCAGGGACAGTCTAGGCACTGTAGTGTACTAAGCGAGACCGTCGCGACGGTCTCACTTCGACGGTCTCACTTAGTGCACCACTACCGTCGCGCACAT
>Ga0209780_1000853_pt1 | contig 18266 bp, 13 predicted proteins | sample WorMetexBAHAMAS2_FD_187384 | JGI IMG/M metagenome (GOLD analysis project Ga0209780, IMG submission 187384) | Marine gutless worms symbiont microbial communities from Max Planck institute for Marine Microbiology, Germany - Inanidrilus exumae... | ecosystem: Host-associated > Annelida > Digestive...
GAATTGTTAGAAGATAAAAGAATTGGAAGGTGATCACTTCCATGTAAGTCATCAAGAGGTTTCCAAGTATAGTTTAAAGACAGAGATGGAGTAACAAACACAACAGTCTGCAAACCATCACGACATTAAATGGAAAAAAGAATGCGTTCAATGATTTTACATCCCACTTGACACAAGTGGTCATTTCAGAGACGTTCTTCCCAGCCCATCATTTAGTACAATAACAAAGAAACTAAATCTAACACAACAAAAGAAGGTATGAATGAATAAAATGAAAGATACCATAACACAAACATAATAAATTAGACCCACACAGGACTGATGGTCGACTCTTCACAACTGACGTTTCTGTAAAGTTCAAAGTCACGTGACATAAAAACTAGAACAAAAAAAATCCGGCCCAATCAAATTTAGATACTGTTCCCTAGTTTAAGAATCAGTGGTCATTTGCCAGCTCCCATTGCAAATGGCGGAGGAGATTGCTGTTGAAAATCGAAGGATTTCCAACTTTCAAGGCTCATGACCTTGAACTTGGATCGGGTCATACTGCATACCATCGTACATCACTCATCGACATCTACCTACATGCCAAAATTCACTCAAATCGAAGAAACTTTTTGTGGACGGACGAACGTACGTACGTATGGAAGGACATTTGAGACTCCCTTTATTAGGTCATCTGATAAGAGTCGACCTAAAAACTAAAGTCAGATTTCATCCCCTTGTACAAGATCTAGTGCGGAAACTGATCAGGCTAACGTGAAACAGTAGAAATCAATCTACATTCAGGGCAATGAACCCCTGATATGGCAAATGAACCAAATCTGGAGGAACAAGACTCAGTTCCTGAACACCTTGAAGATGACTGATTCAGTGCACTCAGTTTTTGATGAAAGATTTACAGTTAGTCACTCCAGGCTGGGCTGCATGGAAGGAATAGGTAGCAACCACTGCAATGTGAACCCCTGATATGCACAAACCATACACTGGCTGTCCATGGCCACGTAACGTCAGTGCGTTGGAGTGACCGGCAGTATGACCCGAGTTCTATCACATGTATTTATCGTAGTACTGTTAGCAGTGAATAATGTCTTTTACAGCAGAGACCTACAACTGAAATTTTATTCTTTTAACCAGTTTATGTGTTCCGAATATTTTGTCGTCTGGAATTTGTAGTTTGCAAATTCCTGCAAGGTGCCTCTTGATTTTAAGAACATTCGGCAACTTGCTCAGGTCAGATCAGATCACTGGGTCAGGTCAGGTCCAGTGACAGGTGATCCAGTTCCAACTGAGTATGGACAAAGAAGAGGTTGGAGCCCTTCATTTCCAATGTGTCCACAAAAAACACTATGAAGTAATACAACAATAGCAGCAACTCTCATCCAATCAACTTAGTCATTGTACTGCAACAAGCAAATGGCACCCGTCTTTTGGACGCTACTGTATACAACTTTGCTGCCAACAACAGGTATACATAATACATATATAAATAGCCCAAAACACTTATATACAGATACAAAATTCACACGTCACAGCTAGGACCATAGGCATGTGGCTCAATGTCAAGAGAACAGGACGGCTAGGCAAACGGAACAATGGCTTGTAGATTCCAAGCAGTGGCATAACATGAATGTTCACTATAGGGAGATGGTGGTCACCTCCAATCAGCAAGTGCCCGGGGAGGGATAACAGATAATTTTGGAATTTTTGTCCCAAACGTCTACATTTTTTGCATTCTGTCACATGGTTTTGGGTGGATTCAGCTCACAAACCCTTCCTGGCTATGTCACTGATCATACTGTTAAACCACTAACTTTACGGAGAAATTCTGCCTCATATAACAGCAAGCAAAATGTAGCAAAATCAGTTTGATATAAAGTAACCACACAGACTGTGCGAACAGAATACAGCCACATAGTCAGAATTCACAATCACACGACACGACAAGCAAACATTTAAAACGAATTTAAAACAAAGAAGAAGCATCAGTATGTAACAATGGAATTAAAAACAGTTTGTAGCAGAAACAAAATGTGGTTGATAACTTACATATTCAGTTTGCACACAGTTGAGTTATCAGAGAACTGTAAAAACCCTGTAAAACCTGGGAGTTTTGTGTCGTACATCTGCAGTTCAAATGCAGAAGTAATCAGTATCCATTACACCGGCAATTGATACACGGTTAATCACCATATGATCTCAGGTCAAACATTTGCAACATCCTCGGCTAGCGCCTGCAACTTAGAACATATGGCATTGCAGCCATACAAGCAAACGACCTCAACTTAATGTCAAGAAAACACATTTCTGACTATACAAGCAACCAACACAGAGATCAATGCATGACTGACGCATCAGCATTCTCTCGAAGAAAGGACAACGTCTAAATCTAATGACTGATTCCCATAGCTAGCACCAGCAATGGCATCCTGCCACACGCATTTACTTACTGACACAAAGTTTGTGCTGATGCCAACACTCACTGGGTCTAACCTTCTAACAGAATGGACGCCATTTCCTCTATGTCAGCTCCGGAATGCCGTTAACAGTGTGTGTCTGTGACGACTCAAATGAGAATTAACCGGAAGCCAGCAGCACCAGCGACTGTTATCACAATGACAGCTACACACAAAGTTGCCAAAGCAGCGGCAACTGAGAGGAATAATTACTGGGCATTGTACAAATAATCACCACCAATACACCTGCTCTGCTCCCCACCACGGCATAGCCACATGGTTTGAATGACCTAGGACTGACCACAGAATCCTTGGTATCCTAGGACCAGAACCCCAAACAACGGACGCATTTTTCAAGCATGTATAATAATTCTGAAACGCTGAATTACTGGGAACTTCTATAACTTGACGACTGACGTTTGGGAATACATTTCAAATGCATACTGTGTACTGCATAAACAATATGCATACTGTTATACAGTGCGCATAATGGTCATAATGGTCAGAGAGTATACTTTAAATTTGAGGATTTTCGAAAGCAGAAATCAGCAAACCTGAACCCTCCTTACACCAGTCAAAAATCCTGACTACGCGTGTGCTAATGACAGAAAAGTCAACATGTTTCTTCAGAGATATCAGTCACATCTGGCAGTGGTCAGTGCTAGGCAAGTGACAACATGCCAATCTGTAGCCAAGTGTGCTATAAACAACGTATAAAATGCTATAAAACAGCACGGTCGGTCGCCGTACAATCAATGGTTCTTCTCTCAGTTTGTTGTCAGTGAATGCACAGCTTGCAGTGCTCAACAGACCACCACCGATACATCCCTTGAACACACAGACAACTATTTCTTACAACACCGTTGTGGCTTAGAGTTCGAACGTTATTATATTAGGATTTGTTTGCACCCTACTTCCAGCCTAGATGGGGCATACCAGTACATTCTGGCACAGTGGCCGTTCGCCAGACGGCGCCAAACACAAATTTAAATTCACTTGATTTCATTTGGTCCATATAACACTGGTGTCTGGTGTTGATAGCAGTTACTGAATGCTACAACTGCATCTGTTTTATCCATTAAAAATTAGCCCCGTACGGGACTGGCGGTCGACTCCTACTTACTGCCAACTTCAAAGTCACGAGACACAAAAACTAGGACAAAAATCATAACTCCAGCCCCGGTATGCTTCAGATATTGCCCCCTAATTTACGAATCCATGGTCATTTGCCAGCCCCATTATAAATGGGGAGGAGATAGCCTTTGAAAATGGCTGAATTTCCGACTTTCAAGGGCTCGTGACCTTCACCTTGGATCGGGTCATACTGCATACCGTCATGCATCACACTTCGACCTCTACCTACCTACCAAATTTCACTGAAATCGAATAAACTTTTTGTGGACGGACATACGGACACAGACGGACATTTGAGACCCACTTTATTAGGTCGACTCGGAGGAGTCGATCTAATAAATAAATAAAAATCAATAAACATTTCAGGTTATCAGTAGTGGCACATGAACACAGTTTTGTTGTGTCTGAAAACTATTTCATCAGTAAAATCAGTCAGACAGTCGATAAATCAATACAAATTTATTTAGTGCCATACATAGACTAGTCAAGAAGTGAATCACAGGCACATAACAATTTTCCTCTGTAACAGTTAATGTAACACTGCAGAAAAAAACCTGTTTACCCATACCCAATAAATAACGACACTCAACTCAATGATAACATCTTTAACCAGACTTTGTTTCGACTAATTAAAATGTTCCTGAAAAACCAATTATAGTAATTAACACAAGTTTTTGTTTACTCAGCCTTGTTATCGACAGTTACTCCACGATGGGCTGCGTCCCTGACAAAGACCTTGGACAGTTAAATAGAGCCTGTTTTTCGTTATGGGTTGGATATCTTTCCTGTCACCACCCAACCAACAATGTCAGAGTGATAAAAACAATTTAAAGGATTGCCTCCAACAAGCGAGAAACTGTTTTCCAGCCTCTTGACTGACTGACTGCTGCAAGAAAGAATGCCACAGAGATGTTAAACCAGTGTCATTTAAGTCGTGGATTTTTTCAGTTTCAGTTAAGGTTCGTTCGTTATTGCGGGCAGGGGTCCAGCCTACTCTGGACCTCAGCGCTCAGACCTTTATGTCGGTCCAATGCGCCAGCCCAGGGAGAGGAGGGGAATTGGTAGGTGTGTGCGGTGTATGTGTGAGTTGTGTAGGGTGGAGGAAGGGTTGAGTAGGCGTGAATGCCTAGCCAGTGGGCTTAGCCACATCTATCTGCTTCGGCTCTCACGTCTGCGTGGCTGACATATTGACGCTGCTAATCAAGGTATCAGCAACAGTCACAGTTTATAGAGGACACTGTCGAACCCTCTTACCTGCCCGGGATTAACTCCCTGTTCATCACATGCACAGGAATCATTAGAAATAATTCTTTGGTAGGCGGACGCGCCCGGGCCGAGTCGAACACGGCCACTGAGCGTGTCACGCTCTACTGCACATGGCGGCCGAGTGTGTTAACCACTCGGCCACGAAAGCAGGTTTTTCAGCTAAGGTATCAGTCTTAAATTTTCTGTTTCAGTTTTTCAATTTTTTCCATTTCCGTTATCGTTAACGAAATTAAATTATCTGTTAATGGAATGAATCCGTTTCCGTTAACTTAAATCACAACGTAGCTACGGTCTGTGTAATAGCCGACATAATGCAAACGAACTGCACCACCTGAGCAGTTCGGCCCAAAACGGACATTTTTATGACGTACGCCTACATATATAATGTATATATGTAGGCGTGCATCGATCTACGTCGTGTAAACGGCGTCTCGTCGTACAATGTCGGCGACAGTTGTACAACGAAAACTGAAATAGCATTTATTCAGTTTCAATCGTTCATTTTTCTGCTTCCGTTTCATTCTCGTTTTTCAATTTTCTACATTTCCGTTATCGTTATCGTTCACGGAATTAAATTCTATCCGTTAACGGAATGAATCCGTTTCCGTTAACTTGAATCACACTGCATTAAACCACTCACTCACAGTCCATAAGTTGACAGGCAGTGACTTACGGGTCATCTTCATACGACATTGCAGCATCATCGCCAGACTGATCCAGTTCTACTTCACAGCCAAATTCCAGGTCATCAAAGTCTTCACTGGAGCCGTCGGCCGTCTCACTACAATCATCACAGTAATAATTACACAATGATAAATGATATTACATAATGATAAATGTTGTATTGCTGCGCAACAGTTTTGATAAAGACGACCAGCCGGAACAAGTGCCATTTCTCGTAATTTTTTGTACCTTTTTATCCACACATGCCAATAGGCAACGTGTGGATATATCGTCTACTGTTTGTCTGTGTGTGTGTAATACATGGTTATGGATTTCTCCGGCCAGGATAAAGCTAGTGGTGTCAAATTCTGCAGGGTGGTTCAGGGGCATCCTGAGCAGGGAATCTCCCATTTTGAGGAACTTTGCTCCCCCAGAAGCTCAAAACTGGACAAATCGGCATGCGGCGGCAAGTATTGCCGACAGACGCCAGTCCCCTCCACTGACGGCGCGCTTGCAAAATAATGATGATGATTATGATGATGATGATGATAATAATAATGCACACATGCATGCATACACTCTCTTCAACAAACTTAGCTACTGCCAACAAAGAATGACATACACCCAGACAGTCTATGGTCAGTCAAGGTCACTGGAAACAGTACCAGTGAGTACAGCAGGTTTATGTTTCCAGCAGCATTTTACACAATTATTAATTTTGACCCTACTGTAAAACCCTTAATGTTCGTGTGCCCTTTATTTCACAAATTTCGCGAGCTAAACAAAACCACAAAATTTAAGGGGGCAAATATTGATACTATACCAATTAATTAGTATAGTATGTTGTGTTGAAATTCAATTACAATTCAATTAAATTCACCAAAATAAAAGGTGCCAAAATAATTTTGCATGTGAAGTCGCCAACTTTTATGCCAGCCAAATTGAAAGGTTTTGCAGTATCTCGTCATTATCAACCTCAGCTCCGACTGGCATCTGACAAGACACTGATTGATCAAGTGACTGAGTTAAAAAGGTTTTATGCCCCACTTGTCACAAAATAGGTCATTTCGGAGACACTCGGCCCAGCCAATCTCTTGGCGTGGTACAGAAGAAACTAAACCCAACACAACAAATGCAAGCAAAACATGAATAAAATAAAAAACACACCAAATGCTAAAGCTAAACAAACACAAAAACAAAATCTAAACCTAAATCAACGTGCAAATTTAAGAACTGTTCACACATGTGTGAATACCATTGTGTACAAGTGTCGTACACAAAACAGCACAAAACAGTTCTGAGTATATCCCACCTTACCTCCAGACAGTCCTCATAGCTCAGATGCTATCAATTGGAGGAGAGGGGCCTGACAAAATGGGCATTTTCCCTTGTATGTACAACTGTGGAGGACGAAATGGTTTCGGCAACGGATCGAACTGTGCTACACAACAGTTTTGGCAAAAAAGCTATGACGTTACTAGTCTGCGTTTGTGGAAAGATTTAACATGTCCTTGTGTCAGGAGATGAGCTGAACAACTTTACTGGCTACTAAACACATTTAAATCTGGGAGTTAGTTGACAATGGCACGCAGTAACTGCTTCTCAGCACCGTACAAATATTCGTACTACAAATATTTACCTGCAGTGCAGGCTGCCTGCAGTGCAACTCACCTGGTGGCTCGGCAGGTGAAAAAGACGATGCGTTTCAGTTTGCGATTGTAGTAGAAATAGTTGAATGACCAGATGCAGCCTTCCTCACCATACGGGTCTGACGTAAGGTCTGGGTTGTAGCTGGATTACGCAACATCATCATCATTTGTTGTAATTACCTCTTATGCATGTGTAGCATTGTACCTGGATTAGCTTGTTCCCACATAGTCCTCTTCATCCACCTGCTTCAAAAGAGAACCTCTGGGAATAAAATAACACGGGTTTTTTAATGCCAGATGCCCTTCCTGTCAGCCAAAGGATAGCGACAAAGCACTGAAGAAAACAAAAAGCACCGATCACAACCTGGGATATCACAAACTACCGAACTCGTGAGGGAAGGGGCATTCCTACCATTTATGTACGTTCTCAAACCTATTATCATCATTTGATGTAAGAATGATGATGTTGCTTTTACATTCATAGGCCTCTATTCTGTCAAATTAGCCTTCCTTTCTGGAGTGTCTGGCTGCATCCACCAGAGAAGAACCTGTTGTGGATAACAGTACTGGCAACCAACATGGTGCACCCAAGAAGAAGATTAAAGACGCATGAGGTAACGTGACAACATCACTGATTTGCAGCCATTATCAATTAACTAACTGATTAACATTCACGAATTATCAACAATCAAAATTAATTTTTTAAAGAAATTTGCCCCGTATGGGGACTAACGGTCGACTCTTCGCAACTGACGTTTGTGCCGACTTCAAAATCACGTGACACAAAAACTAGGCCGAATATCAAAAATCGGCCGGAACATATTTAGATATTGCGCCTTAGTTTAAGAATTCGTGGTCAGTAGCCCTTGAAAGTTGAAAATCCGGCCATTTTCAAAAGCTATCTCTGCCATTTACAACGGCCGGATTTCCAACTTTCAAGGGCTCGTGACCTTGACCTTGGGTCATACTGCATACCGTCATGCATCACTCATCGACCTCTACCTACATGCCAAATTTCATTGAAATCGAAGAAACTTTTTGTGGACGGGTGGACGGACGTACGTACGCACGGACAGACGGACATTTGAGACCGTCTTTATCAGGTCGACTCTGTCGGAGAGTCCGCCTAAAAATGGCGAATTGTCAGTTATATTTTATGTCATCACAATTAATGTTACTAGTAAACCCAAAATGTTCACTCAAACAGCCTGAATGGTCTTGCATTTCACACTGCCAGTTTTGTGATAATTTTTTTGCTGCACCTCAACTTCTGGTGACATGCTATAAACAACAACAACAACTACTACTATTACAGAGACTGCTAATGCTGCTGCTACGCCGTGACCACTGAAGCCAACTCACCTGTAGATGACACATTCCTGTAGGGTGATTGCCTCATCAACAGTCTTCCACAGCTGCTCTTTGATTGTGTTGAACCTCGTCCCGACAGTTGTCAGCAGCTGACACTCAACGGCATTCATCACCCACTGTACACCAACCAGCATTGACCAACACTCAATACAGTGATGTTGGCTCTCCCGACTCAGCAGCTACTACAAGTTTCAGGCACTGCACGGCGCTCGGACACATGCTATTGGACACGTACTGCGGCCAATGACTGGCCTGTGACAGGAGACGAGTTTCAGAATTAATCTGTGTACAGCTAAGTCTCATTTTCAATGCTGACCACAGTCGTGGGGGTAGGGTTTTAACTGGCATTTGTGTGTTTGTCTGTTTATCCGCATGATATCTCAAAAACTGATGCAGCCAGGACCATCAAGCTTGACATACAAATGCTCTACCATGAGTCCTGGGAACCCATTTATTTGGGAGTCCAAAGCTCCGAGGTCAAGGTCACAAGGCACAAAAAAGTGCCAGTGTGAGCTTTTGCACTCTTGTGAGTGCTGTCTTCCTCTAGTTATATCTGCCACACCTGCAAGCTGCCATTCAAAGCTGTGCACCTGGTAATACTTTCATGAATGAACAGAATGATGAATAGGGCCCACATTTTTTCGCGGCAAATTTTGCCAAATTCCGCGGCGCCGTTTGCAAAATTCCGCGGCTCACCGCGGCAAATTCTTGGAATTCCGTGGCTCACCGCGGCCGCCCATTTTAGAGTAGACTGTGCCGACTCTGGCCCAGTTATGCCCCAAAACTTTAGCATTATTGTCACATCAAACTATTATACAAAAATTTTACACCTAAACTTTGGGGCGGTTGTCATACTTGAGGGGCAGTGAATGGCCTACACAGAGACGTTGTGCCGTTATACAGCTACCGTACTCACTCACACCTAATGAGTTATGAATGATAATTAATAAATTCCAACGACGGTCCTGCGTATAGTGTATGAGCGATTGCATCAATGAAATCACTCAGCGTGTTTACTAATTAAATACGACAATAACAACTTTACGACAAGTAAACTTTAATCAAAAATATCGCAAGTAAACCGAAAAAGCGTCACTAATTACGTCGTCACTCATCAGTCGATCGTGCTAATCAGTCTGTTTCAGTCACCAGTCATCTTCACCTACAAAGGTCCAGTAAGTAAAAACTTAAGTAAGTAAGAAAACTGAACGTGAAAACGCGTCACTGAAATCAACAGGCCTGTGTAGCTGTCCGAAGGGACTGAGTGTCACAATTACATCAGCTATACAGACTTACGGAATTTGGCCGTTGCCGCGGAATTTCCGTGTTTATGCGGAATTCCGTGAAATTCCGCGAAAACACGGAAATTCCGCGGCAACGGCCAAATTCCGCGGCTCGGCTCGAAATTCCGCGACTCGCGGAAAACTGTGGGCCCTAATGATGAATGATACAAGGCAGACATAGACAGTACACTACTGTAAACATGGAATTTATAAGCAGTAACTAGACATGGCCAAAACCATTACAGGCCATAACACGACTGAAAGTATGGCTCGGTATGGCGGTGCTGCCCTTCACGAATTTCTCGTTGTTCCTAAGGGGAGAACAGTGCAAGCTGTGATCCTCTCAATATCTACAAGGGTACACACTCACAGGGCCTTATCTCTTATGTTCATCCAGTAACTATCTGCTACTAGTCCTTTATGTCAGTCAGCTCTACCGTATTTCATTCTTTATTGCTGGCAGAGGTCCAGCCTACTTCTGGACCTCAGCACTGACAGGGAAAGGAGGGAACTGGTATGTGTGTGTGTGGATGTGTGCGTGAGTGCGGGGAAGACAGGGTTAGTAGGAGGTGAACAGCTCGTCAGCTATTTCTACTGCGACCCCTCTAGACGTGGCCTACTGTCTAGCTTAACCCTGATTGGCATTGTGTGTTGTGCCAGCCAGTGGAGAGCCAAGTCTATTTGCTTCAGCTCACACCGGTGCAGCTAACAGCCTTGACACTGCTCATCAAGGTGTCAGCAGCAGTCACAGTTCATAGGGGACACCGTCGATCTCTTTTTTCCTGTCCGGGATTATCTCCCTGTTCATCATGTGCATAGGAATTATTTGAAATAATTCTTTGGTAGGCGGACACATCTGGGCTGATGTTTGAACCTCAGCTCCTGAGTGCGTCACGCTCTATTGCACACAGCGCCCGAGTGCTTTGATCACTGGGCCACACTGGCAGGTACTCAGCTCTACTGTCATAAAGCAGTTAATTACCTGTAGACTTGGCTCCCGAGAAAACTCGCTGCTCTTGGCGTTGCTGAAGTCATAGTCGGGGTAGAATGACGCATTCAACGTTGAGATGAGATAGAACAGAGTCTTAGTGGAGATGGTATCACACAGCACACCTGTCTCGCTACCTGGACTCTGGCCATACGCACTGCACACACCACGCTCAATCATCAACCATTTATTCTAAACCTCAATGCTTCAGATGTCTCCCGTCCTCAAAGGCATCTCATGTAGTTTACATTCTGTTATGTCAAAGCTGGGCTGAATTAAGCTTTAATGTGCTGATGAACTTAGCATCAAGATCACCCGTGAAAACAATATCAAACTTGGCTTAATGACGACATGTCAAAAAGCCAACAATGGAAAAGTTCTACAAAATTTAACCCTTTGGACGACTGGCATGGGCACCAATCCTTCTTGGGCATAATACACCACTTCCCCTCGCATATGTATAGGGTAGAAGGACTCAAGCTTGAGGCTAAGGCTAACAGCAAGGGTGGCTTGGGTTCTTAGAAAGTGGGCAGCAAGCCCTCTCCATCAGCTGGGGAACACTGTAAGCTCTAAGTTTGGGCCGGCTGTGTCCCAACCACCTGAGATTTCCCGCATTTTCAATACTCATACTGGTTTCTCCAAAAAGTTTGCCGAAGCCGTCAGGTGGAAAAGGCATAATGAATAAATTAGCCCTGTACGGGGACAGATAGTCGACTCTTCACAACTGACGTTTCTGCCAACTTCAAAGTCACTTGGCACAAAAACTAGACCAAATATCAAAAATCCAGCCGGAACAAATTTAGACATTGTGCCCTAGTTTAAGATAGTGTTTTGCGGTTCTGGTTTTTCATCAATCGGTTCGGTTTTGGTTCGGTTTTGGATTATAACCACGCTTTCGGTTTCGATTTCAAAACCATCACAACACTACTTTTAATAAAAAGCATAATCAACCTTTAACTTGCATATGCAGCGCAAATAAACCTACGTTCCTTCAGCAAAGTTCAACGCGAGACAGCAGGCGGTCAATTAAGGCCAATTAGCATTAATCAGCAGACACGTCGGGCACGACGCCGGGCACGACGCATCGAACGCCGTTATGCCTTTTAATTGGCACGGTAGATCTGCCTTAACACAACCAAATTTTAGTCTGTGGAGTATCTGAAATAAAACCGTTAGTTAGCCTGCAAAATTTGGAGGTTTCGGTTCGGTTTTGGATTAAAACCGCGGTTTCGGTTTCGATTTCAAAACCGTCACAGCACTAGTTTAAGAATTGATGGTCAGTTGCCAGCTCCCATTGTAAATGGAGGAGGAGATAGCTTTTGAAAATGGCTGGATTTCAAACTTTAAAGGGCCTGTGACCTTGGCCTTGAATCGGACAATACTGCATACCGTCGTGCATCATCACTCATCGACCTCTACCTACATGCCAAATTTCACTTAAATCGAAGTAACTTTTTGTGAATGGATGGATATACCGGTACGCAAGGATGGGCAGACATTTGATACCGGCTTTATTAAGTCGACTCTGCTGAAGAGTCCACCTAAAAAGCAAACTGACAACAGCCGAGCTCTCCGCTATTGAGGGACCATGGTGATGGTGGGACAAGCGGCCAGGGTAGCAATACAAATGAACAGAGAGCACTGTTGAGGCAACGCACGTGCTGGGACTGTGCGACAACGTCACATGGTTTGGCGGTGACAAAGCCTGCAGATCCTTGGACGTCATTCCGTGATCAGTGCTCAGACTGCGGAACAAACGTTTGTCATCGCCCGTCATCTTGCAACTGTAACTCTCCAATCTACAACGCACAAAATGCATCTACTGCTTTCAGTTTCTGTTTTGCCGACCTTTTGTCTAGAGCGATAGACTTTCTAAAGATAAAAAAGGAGGACTGAGCCATGGCCAAGGGCAACATATACAGAAATTTGGTCACGTGGTTTCCGTTTTTCAAGATATATATGCAGATAGACAAACCAACCAACAGACAAACATACAGACACTTTGCAGTCTGCACCTTTACCAGGATCCAGGGGTGAAGTAATAACAGCAGCTCTAGCATCATCAGTCATCACTCATCACTAAATTCTTAAAATTAGTTTTGTGTACGTACTACACATAAAATGATTCCCTCACTGCAGGACAACAAAATTGCATAAAAAAGCCGAATCCCATCATTTCGATAAAAAAATAACTCTGCATTTTGGAAGCTGGTTTTTGAGTCCTATGAGCAAGAATTTGGTCTCAGAGGAGTGAAGAGAAAGATGAGCAGTTATCCAGGAAGAGATCTGTTGAAGAGCGTTTTGAAGGTGAGAAATGCTTGAGTCAAAAGTTGAGTGGGTGTAAAGAAAGGAACAGCTAAGTGTCATCTGCATGAAGGTGGTGCTCAGGGGAAAGGGAAGAGATCAGAGTACTGAGAGGGGTAGTGTACATGATGAAGAGTTGAGGGCCAAGAACAGAGCCTTGGGGAATACCACAAGAGAAAGTATGAAAGGATAAGATGTTGTTACCACATTTAACACGAAAGGAGCAAGATGATGATAAGTAAGACCTGAACCAGCTGAGAACAAAGCAAAGGATACCGAACCAAGACGAGAGGCGGGTGATTAAGATGTTGTGGTTGACGGTGTCAAAGGCAGCAGATAGATCAAGAAAAAAAGGTATGATAGTATGCAAGTATGCATGAGTATACAACAGAGTATATTGGGACCAACTAAGTACTACTGCAGTTATCCAGGCATATGCCAGATGACCTTAATAGTGACATGGTAGCTTGCAGTGTCTCAGTCACAAATTGGCCTGACAGCATACCAGCTTTTCAATGACTGATGCCTCATGTAGTGACAGACTGTTTACGAAGATGATTAATACTCACTTGTAAAGTATGGGGGAAAATATGTATGCAATCGTTACATGGTTGAGTGATTATCTATCAGATACATGGTTGAAACTTAGGAGATAATTACTGGAAAATATCATGCATGTGTTGCACCCACCCTGCATATAAAAGGGGAAATGACTTGAGACTTCAGAAATCTCATGTCAAATATGACTTACAAAAATTTGGTTTTACAAATAGGGTGGTAAATACATGGAATAGCTTGCCAAACTGGGTTGTGCCTGCTGATACTACTAATACGTTTCAATCTCGACTTGATAAATTCTGGCAAAATCAAGACATTGTGTATAATTTTAAAGCATGGTTGCACGGAACTGTTAGTCATAGTATAGCTGTATACGAAGAATTTTAGCAAGTTATAGTATTGTAAAGTGGAATCAGGAGTGCGCATAGAGGCTCCGGCCTGCACTCGTCTACTCGGTAACTGGACACTTCGCCTACTGGTCATTTCGCCTACGAGACATTTTGCCTACTGCCTGGACAGTTCGCCTACAGATATTACAATCTAATTTTATTTTACTCTGGTAGTCTTGTTGGTAAAATGAAGAGCAATCTGTAGGCGAACTGTCTAGGTAGTAGGCCAAATGTCTAGTAGGCGAACTGTCCAGTAGGCGAAATGTCTCGTAGGCGAAATGACCAGTAGGCGAAGTGTCCAGTAGGCGAAATGACCAAACAGTAGGCGAACTGTCCAGTAGGCGAAGTGTCTCGTAGGCGAAGTGTCCATCATTCGTCTACTCAGTCTATGTCTAGGTCTTGAATGATTGTTGACCAGACATTATTCATCAGATTTATCTTGATAAAGTAAGCAGTGACACATCTGAGAAAAAACCAAGTACGATGCATAAAAACCATGTTTTAGCCATAAGCAGGTTTAAGAACATTAACCTAGTTTTGGTGTCAGTTTTGGATACCATAACAATGCAACTCTAATTTTTGGCATGGTATCTGTCAAAGTAAAATACCAACAAACAACAAAGACCAGAGATATTGCAACCTTCCATCAATGATGCAGTCGCCAGTACGGATCGACAACAGATGATTGACAGCCTCAAGCTTTGGACACTCCAGCAGCTTCATATTGTACGATATTCCACTATTCACAGATTCCAATAAATGCCCACGATCCCTGAGATGTAACAGCGTGTAGACTATACAAGATGGGCGGATGTGGTTATTGCTGCAAATTTCCCAGTAGTTGTCCTTTCGGCAGATGATCTAGTTCCAACACCTCAAATTTAAGGGTCGCTGTCCGCAAGTGTTCTTAAAGACGCTACTAGGATGTAAAACAATCTTTATGTGTAACGGTCGAACGACAGTTGCATGCGACACTCGATCTTCGTCGTAACAGAACTGTTCCATTTCGAAATCAACTAAGACGTACGCCATTATTGTCTGAATTCAATTGAATTGTCAGAAAACAACAAAAACTCGTTCTAGCACAAAATCGTGCTCAATCAGCTACCGCAGAGAGAACACAGGCGCTCATCAACGCACAGGAACAAGGGAATATTATCCGAAAAAGACAGCAATTATATATATCAACTAAAAATCCGAACAAAAATACCAATCTAAACAACAACTGTAAACAATCACTCATATGATGAATGATGGCAGGCTAAAATTGGGCGCTTGAACCACTGAATGGGTGACAAAGTAGAATTATTCTTTATTAGCGATAAAATATTTAAGAATTTTTTAAAAACTTTGTAAAGAAGTGCATAGTTGCAGATGAAATACTGCGCACAAATTTCGCAAAGATAATAGAAGTAGCAATTAAACTTGACAAAACATCATGGCTAAAGCTGTCACCCCACGTAATAATGATCTCGCCTTAAAACCACGCCCATTTCCACGCCCATGCACGCAGACAGGTCAAATAATTTTTGGCAGTGCCTACAAGTAGGGTACCCGACGTATAATATTACTCACTGCACGCCAGGAAGTCAACTACTAAACGGTTAAACCTAGAATCACGCAAACAACGTAATACAATAGCCCAGAAGATCTCGGCGAAATTACAACGGGATCACCCCCAACACGGGCGCGAAATAGAGGTTGGGTCGGTTATCTCAGAAACGGTGCGAGATAAGGACATAGTTACTATGGAAGACTAATAGGAACGGACATGCACTATATCAAGTGGTGCTATTTTCAGTGACCTTGAGTGACACTGAGATGGCGCGGTGGCACAACGGGTAGAGTGTTGGACTTGCGATCAACAGGTCGTGGGTTCAATTCTTATACTCGGGGCGAAAGCTGCGTAACAACCTTGGGCAAGTTGTTCACACCTATGTGTCTCTGTCACCAAGCAGTATAACTTGGTATCGGCTTAGGGGCGGTGATGCTCTGCGACTGGGAAGGTAACCGCAGGCCTGGCGGAAAGTAATGGCAGCCTACCGCCGGGTGGATGACTTATAGTACCTGTGGGCTGACTGCCTTACACCGGGAACAGCTCCGGGCCCAACGCCCGGCAATCAGTATGGGAAACCTTTACCTTTTGCATTTTGAGTGACCCTGACTACCCCAAGTCACCCCATTTTTAACATTTTTGCATCGCCTTTCATATCGTCGTAGCGAGTGGAGATAAAGACTAAATTTAGTAGATATGATGACACTGGCACGTTCTAGCCCACGAATGGCAAACCATCAGTGAAATGGGCCTTGTTAGGTCACGTTAGGTCACCATTTAAATTTTGGTGGACAGCAACCATATCTCTGGAACGGCTGATCGTCTTAGGTGTTGTCAACGGTCAGTGTGGTAAACTGGTGACCGACACAGTCATCACTTTACCACACTGACGACCGTCGACATCTATGTACTGCACGGTGGGCGTGACGCACTACGTCGCTCGCGTCTGTCAGCGGCAGCGGAGATTTGTCTGTGAATACTTTAAATCTATTTCCTGTGGTTGCACTAAAAAAGTGAAAGTTGAGTTTGACCACAGCTCCTGAGTGATAATAATTGATTGCGAACTATTGTTAAAAGATCTATATTGCAAGAACTCATCAGTAGATGAGATAGCAAACGTGAACTTTTTATTACGATATCACACACGTACTTCAAAATACCAAATAAGAGAACTTACTTTGTTTAACAAATTAGACGACAGCTAGGCAAGTACTGCGCGTTAAGTCTTGAATTTATGAATCTGCTCCAGAATTTCCTCCTTGTAGTTATAGAATATTTATACCGTGGGCGTCGCGCGGTCCCTCTGCAGACGTTTACTACTAGACATAGTCATCGTAAATTGTCCATAATTTGGCTTTGTCAACCATTTTTACGCAATGCGCCCCGGAAACTACCAAATTCGGTAAAATAACGCAAAAAGGCCATTGCGCCGTTCAAGGTCATTCAAGGTCACCGATTTTGATACCAATCTAAAGCAAATATACGACTTGCTATCAAGACGATAGCTAGGCAAGTACTGCACATTAAGTCTTGAATTTATGAATCTGCTAAGAATTTGTACGTGGGCTTCGCGCGGTCCCGCTGAAGGCGTTTACTACTAGACATAGTAATCGTAAATTGTTATGGTTATGGATATTGTCCATAGTTATGGCTTTGCCAACCACTTTTACACAATGCGCTCCGGAAACTACCCAATTCGGTAATATAACGCAAAATATGGACCATTACGTCGTTCAAGGTCATTCAAGGTCACCGATTTTGGTACCAATCGAAAGCTCATATACGACTTCCTGTTAGTGATTAATACTAACTTACCTCCTATCTCGCACCGTTTTTAAGATATGGCCCCGAAATCTCCAAAATCTCTATATTTGGCTACCCCTCTTGCGTTTAAACCCCCCAACGGAGGAGTTCCCCTGGGATGATCTCTGTAAAATTTACCGTGGATGGTCAAGGTACCAAATGGCAAACAAAACATTGTCGACAATTTCAACCGGCTGAGTAGGGTGCACGAACGTTACAGACGACAGACGACAGACAGACAGACGGGCGATACCAGATAGCGAACGTGAACGTGAGTTCACGTTCGCTAAAAAGTACCATGTCGCTTATCTAACGCCTATATTTCAATGTAGGAAAGTTCAGCTGTTGTTATCTTTCAACATATGGACTACATCATGGTAGATGTTTTAGTGATTTAAAAATAAGCCGCTATATTTCACGATAACAATATGACAGAACATATATTTATTCGTGTTTAATGTGACAGAAAATATGTAAAGTCGTGAAAGTAGTGAAAGTGAACGAAACAGTGATGCCATCTGGCACAAGGGTGCCACGCTGCAGCCTCGCTAGTCATTGTATTGTATTGTATTAAAATTTTTTACATATTCACCGAATTTACCGAAGCCACCAATGAGTACACTGATGGCATAAGTAGACACAGGCTTCCGCCATATTCAGCCTACTATCACTAATAACATAATTTACATTATATTTGTGTTTCCGGTTCCACCTGTAATTTAATTTTTGTTTTAAAATCATTTAATGTAGTGCATATCACACAACTGTCTGGTAAACCATTCCATTTTCCCACACATCACAGAACATAGGACGTAAGAATTTTATACAAATATACATACTATAAACC
>Ga0209780_1000854_pt1 | contig 18265 bp, 16 predicted proteins | sample WorMetexBAHAMAS2_FD_187384 | JGI IMG/M metagenome (GOLD analysis project Ga0209780, IMG submission 187384) | Marine gutless worms symbiont microbial communities from Max Planck institute for Marine Microbiology, Germany - Inanidrilus exumae... | ecosystem: Host-associated > Annelida > Digestive...
TATATATATATATATTCACTCAGTTCATTTTGACGACGATTAGTTAACATGCACAAAGGTTGTCGCTTTGGAGACTCCACAAACGAAATTCTATACAGACCGGGGTCTGCACTTTCACTTTCTGGTGTCAAAAACAGCGACAGCCCTGTTTACTTGATAGTAATCTGCAGCAGTTAAGAACTGTTGTTCAGTTGCCTGCAGCAACTAGCGAATCAGATTAGGAAGAAAACGCCAAAGTTCTGCCTAACCGTGTAACATACATCGTCTGTGTACTCAAACAGTCAATTAATGGAAAGAAAAAGAGAAAAATAATGAGCTGAAACAAATCTCTGCATGTGTCCACGCCAAGATACAATCCATTGTTACACAAATACTTACATGAAAGCCAATCAGCCAGCCAGGTATCTTACAGGTAGACAATGACAATGATAAGACTCACCTGGTGCCACGTGACTACTGGTGACGTCACTGTCAGGCCAATCATCAAACGGCTTCTGAAGTAGGGAGAAGATGTGTTTAACCTCACCATAATCACCTTTCTCTGCGTGATCAATAGCCGTCTGTGCCATGTAATTACGCAGTACCACACTGGACACGAGAAAAAATGCCAAGTATTAGCTACTAAATAAGACAACTTTTAACAATTATGTCTTAACACCACTTCACCACGACTCATATATAACACAACATTCATTCATTGGGTTTTTGCAGCAAAAAGGTCACTTTAGTGAAACATACATTGCAAGTTGTAAGTTTGCACTGAAATATGGTGAACAACGTGGATTTGTTGATTGTAACTACATCTTGGTTTGCATACAGTAAACAGTGAACACTCTTCAAGTCTGTTGACATTGAGCAACACATAGTAGAATGCTACAGTCTATTGTCTGCTGCATATAGCTAGCTCATACGTTCTGTGAACGAAGGCTGGTTCAGCTGTCATCAGGCAATAATATAAATGTGTTTTCAACGTTTTGTGTCTGTTGGCAAAGCAACACGCAACATTTATGTGAAAAGATACAGTTTACAAATTTCTGATTAGACGATCGGGGAAAATGAAGCAATCAAATTATCAAATCTGCTGACGCTAGTCAAAGTCACATCAAGACAAACTAGATGGCTGTATTGTATGGAATGCCCACAATACAGTACTCGACTCGAAGCGCTTGGCTATCTGTGTGCGACTGTCTAAGTGGGCGTCCAAAGATAACAAGTGGTCAAAGTAATTTGACATAAGGCGCATCGCTGCCATAGACGGACGGTTCATCTGTTTCGATAAATCCTATCCATGAAGGTTTAGGTAAGCACATGTAACTTGGGATATGACGGTAGCCTGCATAACATCCCATAGTGCCCTGCCTTGTAGATTATGAGCCTGCAGCATTTTTAGGATGTACACCGAAGTTGCTACTTCCTTAACCTAATAGAAGGTGATTGTAGGCTTACGCAACTATGGCACATATGATGAGATGATGTAAATCTTTAGTCGATACAAACTACCGGTAATCAAAGTTATTTTTTGCGCAGTTACTGTCTGTAATTGTAAACAAAATAATAGCTCCCATTTGCTGCATGTATATAGTTCATGGCGCCTCCTGGTGATTACAAATGTATCGCGTAATGCTGTGATCTGCATCCAATCATTCACAGCGAAACGTTTGGGGTATGTACATTCCAGTGCGAAGCGTAGAGTCCGGGGAATGACTTTGAATTGATTTCGACAATAAAAAATGGAAACTAGACATCCCGTAGAGATTTATTTTGGCCGTGAGCTTACGGTGATCTGTTATCATTGCGGAGTTGTGGTGGCCTGAAGTCGCCAGAAATTGAAGGTTTTCGAGAAATGTTTGCATATTTTGGAAAAACGACACCTTATGATAAAATTTTCAAAATTCTGTTATAAAAGTTTACATCGTGACACCAATCGACGTTGTTAGATTCGTGAAAATTGTCCGATGGGAAATAGGTGAAATCGTGCGTTGTTCACATGACCAAAAAACAAAATTTCGGCTCCCTCTCAAACTGTCGCTACTGCGCGGATCGCGCCCAAAGTCTGCCAGGACCAGCCCGCAACATTTGGCTCAAAACGTTCCAAATTTTATCCAAATCGGTTCACTTTCAACGGAGTTATAGTCGGCCGCGTAAAGGCCGTCAAAACGCGCCTTGAAGTGAATCCAAGTACTCGGCGAAGCTATAGCTTCTCGCTGAGTAATTAGAGACATTTATGGGGGAAAACACAGTGAATTATTGTGAATAGAATGGCATTAGTGTGTTATCTAATACGCCTGCAGTGAAAAATAAAGGGCGACAGTTGTACCCTTTCTTACTGATGCAAAGAAGAATAGTTAGAATACTAACTATGCATGTAAAAATGTCCGACAAACATAACAGCTATTAAGCAATAGTGTTATATGTTTAACATGCATGAAAACGTGACAGCAAATGAAGTAAGTTACCGTGGATTGGTGCTATTCATGACATGCTGCCGTTTCCTGTCAGCACTATCGACATCAGCACTGTCAGCTACATCAGCAGACAACCGTTTTACATACTTGTCAAGCCAGACATCCCACAATGCCCTGTTTTGTGCAGTCAGGCAGTCAGCTGTCATTGCCTGCACACAACATACATACGATCATCACCGACCGCTGTTATATATTTCAATGAAACACTTTCATTATTTTCACTATCAAGAAATCATTTCGCTAACATTGGATCATCTTCAAGACACTGTGCGTCAGCCGCAAACTCAACGTCCGTTAATTGCAGAACTCTATGATCTTAGCTATGAACATTATTCTGTAGGAAAGGAACAAGCATTATTTTACTGCGTCCTTTCTAGACAGTTCCTAACGTCCGCTCAAAATGAGACGCTCAATACCATTTGGTTATTGTCGGGCATGCTGCGATGAATCATCATAAACAGTTCTTGACAACTCTGACCAACAGCCGAATCATTCCGACTTGTCAAATGGTCATCATCATCATCATCATCATCATTATCATCACCGCCACCGCCACAATCACCAGTTAATAATTTATAGTCTGCCACATACAATATTGTAGGCTGCCAGTGCATTACATCGTCACTTGATAAAAATAACTAAAAACTAAAAGCTTCATTAAAACAATGTGCTTTCAGTTTTCGTTCAAAAACGTCCAGAGAAGATGATGCACGAATGGGAGCTTGTTCCATGCTGCCGGTCCAGAGTACAAAAATGCTTGTTCTCCAAACTTGATCCTCAGCCATATGACCCACTACGTTTTGGTGAACAAAGAATGCGCTGTTTGCAGTTTGAAATAACACTACCGAAACGGTGTATAATTGGCCTCAAACGTCAGGCCTTGTTTAACATCTCTGGAACAGATGAAATACTATAGCGATTAGGGCTGAATTTTGGCGACCCCTGAGAAACAAGGAAAATCAGAATGTTGGCTTTCATCAGCTAATGGTGTCCAGATTTTTCCACAGTCAATATACATTATGGCTACCATGAATTTACCAGTGGAAACTCACTTTATGCAAGACTTGAACATGAAGGCTGGCAATGGTGACTAGGGTTGGACTGTTTGTACAAGGAATGAGTTCCAGAATACTGCTGTACTCGACTGTACTTGTAGAGATATTAGCAGCACATGTCAATATCACTGAAGACTATTGAGTTAAATGAGATCGATAAAATACAAAGCAGCTGATTCATGGCATTGCTATTCACAGACGTCGGTGAAGGGTTAGGGTTAATGTCAACATCACTGGATTAAACCGTTGCTGAGAATGCTACAAATTGCTTCCATGCACAGACTGTTCCGATGACAGTGTAAAATGCTCTTCCTAAGCTGGACACACTACGTCTATGGTAGCAGAGCCACTGAACAAAATGTAATGCAAGTGTGAACATACCCTGAGCTCAGCCAGCTTTTCCATCCGCTGTACCTCCATCATCCATTGTTGACTTGCTCCTCGTCCCATCTGCTGAACTAATTCTGGACTTGACTGCATCAGTGACGTAAGCACTGCCAGCTGTCTACACATTGACAACAGCACTCTTCATCTAATGCATCATTCAACGAGTTCACTATATCTCTCTCACAGCTTGAACACATTCATGTATTACTTAACCCTATCAACCATGCAAAAAAACACTGACTCTGGGCTCTTACCTCCAAAGTCACAACGTTCTTCTTAAGGTGGTGTATTTTTTAGTGAAAAGCAACTCAAATATGTTGAAAAACATCAAAATCATGAAAACTCTCCTCAGTGTGTTAAATATTGCACTCCACAATCAACAAAACTGTACAGTTTCACCTCGATGTCAATAATGAAGCTCTGTATGACCAAAAATTATTCAAATCGCTAAAAACTAAAAAAGGTGGGGGTGTTTTTTTCTGAGACACAGTGTAGTTTGTTTTAAGTGGTGGAAGGAATTCGTGTAGAACGTGTTTGGGTGTAATACATCTTCAAGGGAGCGGAATTACATTGGAAGGCATCTGTAATGGCATGCGTTTGATACTATTGCTTTTAGCCATACTAGTTCATCTGTTTCGATAAATCCTATCCATGAAGCATATGTAACTTGGGATATGACGGTAGCCCACATAACATCCCATAGTGCCCTGCCTTGTAGATTATGAGCCTGCAGCATTTTTAGGACGTACACCGAAGTTGCTGCTTTAGCAGTTAAATTTGTACACGAGGGCTAAAAAATAATGTGCTATTGAAAGTGATTCCAAGCACGGTCATGTCATGAGTACCTGACATCTTTTCTCAAGGCAGTGGCATGTTTCAAACTATCATTTCATACAACTTATTTGGATTGAGTCTGACATTATCAGCATTAGCCCACTGGTTAAAAATGTTGCTCGCATTAATGGGTAAAAAAGGTAGATTTGTTCTCTGCAATTTTTGTTTGGTGTTGCCTAGAAGATAGACAGTCAGAAGCAGTTACAGAAGCGGTCTTTGACAACAACGTGTAACGTCTGACAGAGTCGAACGCCGTCAACAACTCCACGGCAATCAGGTGGATTTGTTATATGATGAAAGAGGTAAATGAGGGCAGAAGGAGTGGAGCCAGTTGGTCTAAATGCAAACTGGTCAGAAAAAGTGTAAGTGCTGAAGACTCAAAAGTGTAGGATACATATAAAATGTGACTAGATGTTTCAAAGCAGTCAAGAAAGAATTTAATTACGTTAAATTTAGCTGCACAAACTAAGAAGTGATTTTCACATCATAGAATTAACTAACTACAGTCAATCAATTAATCAATCAATCAATCAATCAATCAATCAATCAATCCCAAAACTGAATAGCAGCTGAATGTCTGTCGCCAGTCAGTACAACGTCTTCTAATAGTTAGAAATGATTAGATAATAACTAACCTATGGCATTTTTACTGGCAGGGATGACTACAGTAAGCTGTGCTGGCCTGCCAAAATAAAAAATACTTTGAAAAAAAACAGTCAGATAAGTTTGATAAAAGTATTGCTAAAACGAATGATATTGCCAAAGATGTGCCTCAAAGTATCGAAGATACTGACTGCATTCGCGTGGACAGCAAGTGTCAGCACTCAACAAGTGTCAACAGCCACAGCAAAGAGAGATGTATACGAATGAGACCACCCACCATGGATCCATGTGTGGTGCATAGCTGGTCTGAAACTCATGCAAACTGGCACACTGTTAGGGTTAGGGCCTAAATGAGACCACCCACCGTGGATCCATGAGTGGTGCATAGCTGGTCTGAAGCTCATGCAAACTGGCACACTGTTAGGGTTAGGGCCTAAATGAGACCACCCACCGTGGATCCATGCGTGGTGCATAGCTGGTCTGAAGCTCATGCAAACTGGCACACTGTTTCAGCAGATGCTGCTTCACATACGCTACACTTTCAGACATGTTCTCTGACAACTGCAGCCGAGACAGACCACGGAAAGTATTGGTGAAATCAGAGCCACAACGGTGCATGGTGTCCAACAACGACTCCACCAGTTCACTGTAATCCCAACACACACACACACACACACACACACACGTTGAGACAACTAGCCCTAACCCTAGCCACACCAGCGCATGGTGTCCAACAACGAACCCTAACCACACTCAGGGTTAGGGTTAGCACGTTCATCGTCATCTCTGATCACACCTGAAGACTCAGCTGTTCCCGCGATCATATGTGTAACGTTCTCAGCCACTGTGCCTGTTCTCTGCACTGACCACGAACTGGCCTTGAACCACTTGTCTGCTTATGTCACATTACTGACCACTCATACTACTACTACTGCTGAACAGGAACTTTGTTAATGAAGTAAATCGAGACACAATATGGCATATGAAAAGTAAGTAATTTCAACAAGAACAAAAAAACAAACTAAAGAAATCACCGATCGGAGTCAAGAGTGGCGTTCAGTAGACCAAGCTGAACACAAAGCAAACACAACTGAGTGTCATTTTGCAGGCAACAGCCCGTCTATCAATTGGCGCATATACACTAGAGAAACAGCTATGGCATTGGACAACATGTCAGCTCTTAGTGCAATCACACAAGTCAGTCAAACGCAAGTCCTTATGTTTTGACTTGGGGCATGCGAGGGCGTGGTCTCATGAGGGGCAGGGTCACTTGATTTTCTTTACATAAATGCAATATAAGTAATTTGTGATGATAACCAAGACCATTGTAAATGTCAAGCCTCAGAAAAGTAGGACCACTCATTATGACTGCTGTGGCATTATCAGCTATAAAGAAACTGTTAATTTAGTCTTTTTTGTAATAAACAGAGTGAAATAATCATACGTAAACTGATTACAACTCTAAGTCAATGCACGCTCATTACTGGCAGAACGTGCTAGGAAGAGTCAGAAGTATTTGAATTTTGAACCCGGATTGAGATGTTGTTTACAATACAGCATACAGCATTATCATCTGGCATCACAGCTAACCTATCTAACATTGTTTCCAGAGATATTACCGCTAAACAGAAAATCTCGGCAACAATCAGGTTGCACCTTCTTCCGCATGCCTTGCAGGTAATGTTGTTGGAATATTTCATCAAAAGACGCGACGACATTCATCAACCGTTGCATTGGTGCCAGCAAAAACAGCGCCTCAGCCAGTTTCACACAGTTCCACTTACATATCTCAGGCTGCTTGTTAAACGCATACCTGCCGGCATTATCTGCACACAACAATACATCAGTGTGTGCATGATAACGAAAACGACAAAAAATTTTTGAATTTTCGTCGATGAGACTAAAACTAAAACAAACGTCAAGATAAGACTAAAACCAAAAAAAATCAACGTAATTTTAGTCTTGACGAAACCTCTAATGCAATGTTTGGCACATAATGCTAGCATCCATCTGGCAAATTTTGATGACATTTGTGCTAGCTGATCCGCATCATTTGTTTATTTTTGTCCACCTCCATCGTACAGCCTGTACACAGTGCTTCATTCTTGCTTATTATAGTATCCCCGTAAAAGACGACATAGTTGCTAAAAACTGAGCCAAGAATTCAAGTGGAAATAATAAGTTTTCTTCCAGATTACACACATGCAAAAATGGCCGATCATAAAAAAAAGATATAAAATAGAGCCAAGAATTTAAGTACCCTTTATGCTGGAATTGGATGATTAAAGCAAAATAATTTTTTTAAACTATAAATGATTAAATATATATGTTCTTGGCCGTCTCCTGGCTTGGATGGATGGAAAGTTTGCAGCTAGGAACATATTTCCAGCATAAAGAGTACTTAAATTCTTGGCTCTATTTTATATCTTTCTCTTTTACGACCGGCCATTTTTGCATGAGTGTAATCTGGACGAAAACTTCCAGTTTAATTCTTGGCTCAATTTTTTAGCAACTACGTCATCTCTTACGGGGACATCAGTTTAATTTAGTTATAAGCAATCCGGGTTCAAAATTCAAATACTTCTGACTCTTCCTAGCACGTGTTTTATAACTATAATTTAGCATTTAGTTTAATTTTTGCAGTTTTGTGTATTTGGACCACCCATGAAGAGCATTTGTTGGTCTTTGTCACTGTGCAAAATTTGGTTAAAATTGGTGCAGTAGTTTCGATAATATGCCAGTTTTAATGTTTTGCGAGTATGGCTTGAAAATGCCTATTCTCATCCCCTTTTTCAGTGGTTTTTGGGGGATTTGACCCCCTAGATGGAAACAATATCAAGGGGTGGTATGATTTACTGTGTGTACTGATGTCAGTGTTTGCCTATCAGATATGTAGAGCTCTGTGATTATTCTGCCAACTCTGATAAACAAAATGCCTTTTCCTTTTCCTCATGATAAATCCATTGAAAACTGCATTAAAATTCAGTCATAACAGATGGGAGTGAAAAAATATTCAGCATTTATGACTATTGATAAACATTGACAAGTGGCTGACAACTGACCGGACTCATTGCAGATGTGTGAAGGACTGTACTGGTCCATGAATCCATATGGTCCATAGTCAATGGTGAGTCCGAGTACACTCATGTTATCCGTGTTCAACACCCTACATTGTAACAGCAAACACTTGTCATGATAGTTAACCCTAACCCTCACTCAGATAACCCTCCTGCTGTCCAAATGATAATGTCAATAGTTATTTGTTTAATAAATGTAAACAACTGCAGTTTATATACACTGTTAACGGCGACGGATCGAAAACTGCAAAAAAATCATAAAAAGGCAATATTAACCACATGAATTTACTAACATCGCCTGAACGTCAATGTTCGCATGGTTAACATTGCCTTTTTATGATTTTGGCGGTTCGATCCGTCGCCGTTAACAGTGCGTATAAAGTGCAGTTTTTTTTACATTTATATTAGCTGTTTGATTACCAACTTTGAGTAGGCTACATGTAATTCTACCCTTATGATACGGTTAACATATCTAGGACAACAATGTTTATCTCGTGTTTAAAGTGGATTGTAACTGTGCTAGCAGGTCAAGTAAGTAACTGTTCGAAGGGCCAATGTGCGTCATCGTGCCAAACTTTGTGCCAATTTGTCAAACCGTTGCGGAGATATTGCCATTTTTCGATTTTTCAAGATGGCGGCCGTCTGCCATCTTGGATTTTTAAAAGTTGGAAATTTTAAGTGCCGGACCAGTTCGTGCCGATTGGTCAAACCGTTGCTAAGATATAGCGATTTTTGGATTTTTCAAGATGGCGAAGGCCGCCATCTTGGATTTTTGGAATTACAAATTTTAATGGTCAAACGCGTCAAGAGTCAAACTGCATCACAGTGTCAAATTTTGTGGCAATCGGTCAAAACGTTGCCAGGATATCGTGACTTTTAGATTGTTCAAGAAGGTGGCCGCAGCCGTCTTCAAATTTTTTCTTGAAATTTTTGAAATTTCAAATTTTTAACTGTTGGACGCATCAAGAGTGTCAACTGCGTCATCGTGCCAAATTTCGTGGCCATAGGTCAAATTATTGCCGAGATATTACAATTTTTTCCAAGATGGCGGCCGTCCGCCATCTTGGATTTGTGATGCGTGTGTTTGGACTACCCACAAACAGCAATTGGTGGTCTTTATCACTGGGCTAAATTTGGTTGGAATCGATGCAGTAATTTTGATAATATGCATGTTTTTCGATCTCGCGAGTATGGCTTGAAAACGAGTATTCACGCCCCCAAAATGGGTTTTGTGGTAGGTTTTGACTCCTAAATGGGGAGTCATATGAACCTAACCCAAAAAGGCACATCCTTGCAAGAGTCTGCATCGTTTGAGCCATCATGCGTGAAAATCCATTGACAGGTCTGACCTGTAGGTATGTTCCCCAAAAAGGGGTATAAATAAAATAATTTTGGTTATATTTTACCCATTCGCCCAGAAACCCACGTGGACGGATGTGCATCTAATTTTACACAGCCGTAGGAGTCGCCGACGTAATCACCTGTGACAAATGTTTTGATGATCGGTTGAGAGGTGTCGATTCTGTAGGGGGTCAAAAATTGCCCTTTCCAAGTGATAAAGCCAGTCGCCATTAACACAGGGCTGCTGCTACCGTGATGAATTAGGAGGCATCCAAGATGCTCACCCATGACAGAAGCCGACACATTGCCACTGTGCAACTAATAAAGCAGTCCGACGGACCACTTCCTGAAAAAACTCTATGTACATTTCATCACGTTGGTCTTCAGCATGCTTCTGCCATATCTACAGCAGATAATGTCCACAGATAATACGACATATAAGAAAACTCCTCATCTTTATATAAATACATCACTGCAGCATTGAACTCTTGTACATTACTCATCAGTAACAGCTGCACAGCAGTCAGCTGCTGAAGCAATGACACTCACACTCACACGTGGCATCTCTTCAAGTTACTGACTGAAGGTGACTATCATACAACCAGACACCCTCACACCAACTACTTTAGCACAACTAATTTTCAGGATTCCCACGATCACTGCTGTTTAGTTGAAACACATTTCTCCTGAATACGGTAGTTTAATTTCATTCACCAGAGGCCGCCAGCAGTCTACACACTCACTGTGCATGCTGTGCTAGCCATTGACATTGTTCTCTCTACTATAAACTACCTAAGTCTCAACTATCTCGTCGCCAGCAGATCCAGAACTCTCTTGCTTGTACTGTCATAAAAGCTCCCAAGTCCTATCATATCACTCCCATCCTAAGTTCTCTCCACTGGCTCAGAATCACTGAACGCATCGAATACAAGCTCCTGTCACTTACCTACAAAGTTCTCACAACTACCCAACCTCCATACCTTCATAAGCTCATCTCCACTCAACGTCCTGGCAGTACTCGCTCTTCATCCGTCGTTACTCTTGCTCGGCCACCAACATCATCCTCTCTAAAAATAACTGATCGCTCCCTCCGTTATGCTTCACCTTGTCTCTGGAATCAGCTCCCTTTGTCTCTTCGTCAACCTCATTTTGGTACCAGTTCCTCCATTTCCTACTCACCTATTCCTTCACCATCACTTCTTCCTCTTCTGATTCATCACTCTGCTCATCCATAACTCCCTCTCTCTTTCACTCCCGGCTTAAAACCTATAACTGTTTCACAAATCCTTCCCCGTAGTTTCACTTCTTCCTCCCGGACTGCCTTCACGGACTACTGTATCGTATCTTGTGACCCTGAACCTTGGCCCATAGGTAACACCTCTCAATTTCATCTAGACAGAATATTTAAGCCAAAGATCGTTTAGTTCACAAACACACAGATAGTGGACCAACTGGTTAGGGTTAGGGTTAACCCAACTGGACCACCCGGACTGACTTCACGGACTATTGCCCAGACCGTTTCTTCTGAGCTACTTGGTTTTTCTTTTTAGTTTCTCCTTATTTTTCGTTACTGTGCCACATGCTAGAGACCTGCCCTTGTGGCCGAGTGGTTAACGCACTTACTTACTTACTTACTCGGCCGCCATGTGCAGTAGAGCATGGCGTGCTCAGTGGCCGGGGTTTGACTCGGCCCGAGTGTGTCCGCCTACCAAAGAATTATTTCTCTATGCACATGATGAACAGAAAGTTAATCCCAGGCAGGTAAGAGGGTTCGACGGTGTCTTCTATAAACTGTGACCGTTGCTGACGCCTGGATTATAGCATCAATGTATCAGCCGCGCTGACGCTGAGAGCCAAAGCAGATAGATATGACTAAGTCTCCCGGCTGACACTGCAGAAGTGTCAACCAGGTGGCCGGGCGTTAAACAGCAGACCGGTTGGGCTTTCGCTAAACAAGTGCCACTCCGGGATTAGTCAGACAGTAGGCCATGCCTCGACGGTGTGCGTTTAGAAATACCTGACCAGCTGCTCAAGCCTACTTTCCCTCCTTCACCCCACACTACATAGCGCACACCACACAGGCACGAACACACACCTATCAACTCCCCTCCTCTCCCTGGGCTGGCGCATTGGACCGATTCAAAAAGTCTCAGAGCTGGGGTCTAGAGTAGGCTGGACCCCTGCCCGCAAAAAACACCGTGCGCTAGATTAAGCTGGCTATAGTGTCAGATTTTGAGCACGCACAAACCTACTGCATCGTATTGTATTGTATCAATAAAAATACAATATAAAATTACATAACATCATCACACGACGACAAGATGGCGATTTGTCAACTGTCTGCTACATGGACAAAAACGGAAAGTTAGACAAAACATAAAAGCAAAACCAGTGAGCACAGTAGAGATGTCAAACAGTAGATGGTTTGTGTGTCAACCTGGGGATAGAAGTTTCTGACGACATAATCAGCAAGCTGTCTAACGACGTCAGGTCGGCCTGCACTGGGACCCTCTCCACCAGACTCAGGGTCTGGGCCTTTGCAGATCTGAAACGAACCGAATCTGTTCCAACAGCGACAAGCCAATTCACTCACATACGACAGCCTAGAATCAACAACTGAATGTCAGTCTGTCGGTACCACAACCAACCAGTTAACAACGTTAACTGCTAACAGCCTGCATACAAGTTATAAACACATCAACCACCTAATCAATGTTATAAACACATTCAGAGGCACAACTTTGCAGGTGACGGTGGTGACATGTCACCACCACTTTTTCACGTGCAATCTGAAATTTTTCACACACTGTTGTGACTGTTTCTTTGCCACTTTTAAAAGTGGTGGTGACATGTCACCACCACTTTTTCACGTGCAATCTAAAATTTTTCACACACTGTTTCTTTGCTGAAAAGGACTCCAAAGAGATCGTTTAGCGGCCTAAGGTGTGCCATGTTCATCAGAAGTACATTGACTATGTTGACACTCACGAATTTGTGAACGACTTCATTGGAAACAATGAACTTGTGCACTTGTTTGGGAAGTTTTGAATTTTAAGATCGTTCACTGAAAATCTGACTGAAATCAGTGAAATGTCTGCATTTGCAATAGATAGGCAGCACGTACTTGGCAGTCACAGCTATTTCAAAAACAGCTAGATATAGATTTTACCGTGATTTTTCAGTATAGTCATGCTGTGGGCCTGTGACGAACATCGAGTGCTATCTCCTCCCCATTTATAATGGGGGCTGGCAAATGACCACGGATTCTTAAATCAGGGGGCAATACCTAAAGCCTAACGGGGCCGGATTTTTTATTTTTGTCCTAGTTTTTGTGTCACGTGACTTTGAAGATGGCAGTAAATAGGAGTCGACCGTCAGTCCCGTATGCGGAATGAGAACAAGTAAGCAAGCTGAGAGTAATGAAGAGTACAGAAAGTGACGTCGGCTATTTTGAAATTAACTCGGTAATCAATGGGGAGCCAGTGAAGCTGTTGGAAAAGTGGACATAAACTGAACTAAAAGGAATTTGTGATGACATGTGCAAGCAGGTTTTGTGCTTTCTGTCGTTTGGAGATTTTTTTCTGGCGAGACGGACCAATGCGGAGTCTTGTTGAGGAGTACGGAATTGTAGCAGGACATGTTTTTGCTATGGCGAATGTGAACGTTGTGGACTTTCTCTTTCAGTGAGACATTTGTACCAAATATTTTACCATCTCCTCTGTCGGGGAGCTGTCCTAAAGCATCGACAATCATACTATTATTGATTTTATTAAAGAAGCCCATTTTTATCACCAACTGTAATTTTATATTAGCATTATAGCCTTGATTTTACACCTAATTTTTTATAATTTGTTAGTTATCATTTGATTTTATTCTTATCCATCTACTCACTCATTCACTATCTACCTTTTAAGGCCTATACTGTGCTGATGTGCCGTTAATAAACTACTCTCTCGCTCACTATTAAGTGAAGACCTGGCAATGGCAGTAAATAACACACAGCTGTTTCATTTACAGAAATTCCAAACAAACCACAAACAATAGTAATTAACTTGTTAATTATTGTGCAGCTTATGAACAGCACAGTTTAATAAGTTACGATTGTTGCTACGTGTACCGGATAAATGACGGTGCAATGCGACTGACAATGGTGCATTGCTCACTGACTGGATTGCCGTTGTAAAATACGTCTCGAATGACCGTTGACTCAGACGTTATGCAGCTGCCAGCACGAGTGGTCGCAATGCCAAGATGGTGCATTGCCTATCAAGTCACAGCAACACATGCATGAAAATAGCGACAATGATAAGCAAACAACGCTAAACTCATAAAAATTCACATTAAAGCAGAGAATCAAAAAAGTTCGACTCACTGCTGGTATGTAGCCTACATTACTTCACTTCTAGTTATTATTATTACTTTACTGGCACTTTTACTGTTTGTATTTCTAAGATAGAACCAGTAGCATATTTTTAAAAATAAAGTGAAAAACATCTTGACTCTGGCACCTCACATCACTCTGGACCCAAGACATTTTGGACTCAGTTACTTTGGCAGTAATGTATCGGTCAAGATGTCACTGGTTACCTAAAGACAGCTCGGCTCTTGGTGCCTGTCTTTCAGAATTTCCGGTGTTAGTCACTGGTATTTCGGCAACTCAGGGCGATTTTGAGGTTTTTCGCCCCACAGTTGCACCAATGGGGCAAAACATGGCATAAAGAAGTCGACCTTTGGTGGACTCCTCCACGCCAAATTATGCCCCATTGGTATATGGGTGGGGTGTAGGACCAAAAAACAGCAAATTTTACCCATTTTCGGAATACAAATACCCCACAGGGGCATACCCCTTGCACAAAATTTTTAAGAAATATGTAGCGTTTGTGGGCAGTATCACGATCAGTTGATTATTAAAATTTGTGGTGTTTCACTGGGCCTCCGCGAGCACCATGCTGAGTTGGGTGGGGTTGCCTTCATACTCCTTATATGGCAAAAGTTCCTTTTTTTATTTTTTGGTTCATCACACTTTTGAATGACAAAGTTTGTGAACGCCAATTCGCCATTGGTGTATAAACAGTTTTGGTATATGTTGTTTTTGTTGTATTTGGCAAGGTTTGCAGTTGTGCACCCACATTCAACTCTGTCTCAAGGCCACCACATGGCACCACCACAGGATGAAAAAGTTGCAAAATATGGCAAAATTTGGGGGTTTTCAGATTCAGATGATATGAAATATGGCACCTAAGCATCGGTCTGCCTAAAAATCGATATCCACGAAATCCACGAAATCCACAAAATCTACGAACTCCATATGCCTAAATAACGAAATCCACCGACAAAATACGAAATCCACTGCCTAAAAATCGAAATCCACAAAGGCCACAAAATCCACTCAAAACCAACGTTGGCTAAATATCGAAATCCACGAAATCCACAAACTGTGCGAAATCCACATTGGCAAGGCAGTCAACAAACCAACAGGCAATTGTTATAGTATTGACATAATGTATATTCAATAAACGCGCTAGTAAGTTTGTATGTCATCTGTCTCTACCCGTGTGTTAGAATTCTGCAGTAAAGGAAATAAGCACATGAATGCGTTACACGTATGGAGCGAGGATTAAAAGGCGGCGTGTAGTCGTAAGGCAGTTACGTTTCTTGCAAGTCTACTCTTGCGGTAGCTCTGCGCGCATGCAATGAGAAACAGGCGCCGACTCAACGGTTTCCGGACGTTGTCGCAATGGAGTCGATCGCTCGTGTTCGCGACTTGAAAGTGATGTCGGCATCGTTTGCCGCTAATTACCACAGCAGCTTGTGGATTTCGCGGATCTCGTGCAGGCCTATGTGTTGTGGATTTCGATGTGTAAGCATGTGGATTTCATACAGGCCTAAGTGTTGTTGACCACAACACTTAGGCCTGTACGAAATCCACATGCCTAAACATCGAAATTGTGGATTTCGATCTTTAGGCAGGTGGATTTCGTACAGTTAGTGGATTTCGTGGATTTCGATATTTAGCCAAGGTCGCATTTGAGTGGATTTCGTGGATTTCGATTTTTAGGCATGGATTTCGATTTTTAGGCAGTGGATTTCGTACATTTTGTGGATTTCGATTTTTAGGCAGACCCCCTAAGTATAGACCATGGGTCTACTGCAGTGTCCAAATTTGGCCCTGGTCAGTCAAGGGGTGGGTACAGGAGCCCCTCAATAATTGCAAACTGATCAAATTTGTGAGGCCTCATAGGAGCTACAGTATTTGCTGACAACTGTGACAGGGAACAGGGAGTTAATCCCAAACAGGTAAAAGGGTTTGACAGAGTCCTCTATAAACTGTGACCGTTGCTGATGCTTTGATTAGCAGTGTCAATATGTCAGCCGTGCTGACGTGAGACTGGCTAGGTGCATATATAATCTTTCAACTAAATTACCGGAGAATCATGTCACATACATTATGCAGAGGAAATTTTGCAAAATCATGAGGCGATTACAATTTACACAAAAGACAACATCAAACTACTAAGTCTTACTGACACAATTTGACTCACTTCACTGCATAGAAATTCACGAATGCTAGATCGAAGCACTTTTCTCCCATCAGCAGTGCGTGAGTATGGTGTTTTGCCGGCACCCTTTAGTTGAACCTCCCATCTTTCATTCCGACCGTTCACAACTTCACCAAGATAGCTGTAATTGAGTTCACAATGGTCAATACAGAAATCCACACAGAACATAAACTGCAGATGAAATAGTCAGTAGAATGAATAGTTTTTCTGGAAAAAAAGACACAATGAAAATAAAAATTCTGCATATGAAACATTTAGCCAATATGTACAGAGTACAGTCTTTTGTGTTTCTGTTTATGTACACTCTGTAAAAGGTAAACGAAAGTCAGCATTTCATAAAATGCACACGTGTGTGGATGCAGGTGTGGCATGGGTAAAATGTTTGAGATACATATGATTGGCTGAAGTGTGGTCAGGTCGGTAAGGACAGTAAGCAGGGTCAGTATGGTTGGTGCTAGGACTAGTAGCACTAGTGTCAGGGTTATGGTTAGCAACAGCAATCAGCACTCGCGAACATCCACACTTTTAACTCAGCAATTTACCCATTGCCACACCTGCAGCCCTGCACTCCGTATCTCCACATCTACCTATAAACATGAAAATGTATTCACAGCCATATAACATGACAGCCATATTTAGCAGTGCTGTTTCTGTCCTCAGCCAGACAATGGTGAGCAATACATGATCTATGACTGCAGATATGCAGCAGCATATACTTGCTGCAAGCCTACAGTAATACAGATTGTCGTATGACAAACTACAAGCTGCTGTCATGCAATGTTTACCAATTTCGAATGACCTACGAGTCACAGGCAGCAAGAGGTCACGGTGAGGTCACGGAAATGTCAAACACTGGACATTGCAATGTCAAACATTTGACATTTCCATGACCTCCCATGACCTTTCAGTTCAACCTGTTGAACCAGCACAACCACACTGTGACGTATAAATTACTTGGCTCATAATTACAAAATCGCAAACATACATGACAATTAAATAAATAACTAAACAAATTAGACCAATCTCTAAAACAAAGCACAAATTTTTACTTTTTTATTTCATTTCTGTATCACTGACTTCAGATGTCATATGTTAAGCAACACCTAGCATAACAGCATTGCATAAAGTTGAGGTCACTGGCACACGCATGGCCACCTGTTCGTGCTATATTCAAATATGACGATGTCCCTCAGATGACATTTCGACCTCGTGACATATTTGAATATCGCACTCACAGACGTGCATTATCTCAGTTTATCTGTATAATATTGACACATTTATTGAAACAAACATATTACCACTGAGCACGACAAATGTCACTGTAAAACATACATATGCAAAACTTTAGAAAAGTGTAAAGCATACATGGCAGCACCATCTCCAAGCTGACCGGCAAAATAACCAAACTGGTGACCACAATAACAGTGCGCAGCAGGTTCAGAGCCAGACAGGAGGCGATTGCCAGAAAAAAATTCGGCAAATTCGGGCCGCTTCAATTCACTTTCCGGCAGACCAAGCAGACCCATAGCATCTGTAGAGTAGACAACAGTTATTGGATTTTTTACCGGAGTAGTTGAGACTCTTGAAAAGCAGGCTCCTCTGACCTGTCTTTGAGAACTGTCATGTGACTCGTCAACGGGTAACTCACGGAGTGCCATGTTGTCGAATCTTAAATTCTCGAGTATCACACATGACGGTGGACGAGTGGAATACTCAGCCATTACAGTGCTCAACGAAGCTGCAAATAACGATGAAAATAAACCGGATCCCTCTTGTTCCCCAGTACGTAATCTACTAACAAATATACGAATACGATACATCAAAACCACGGACAAGTCAAGTCAAGTCAAGTCAAGTCAAGTCAATGCTGTTGACGAACGCAGGCTCTTCTGAGCCTCTATGTCCGTATCGTTGATAAGACACTAATACTGATTTTAATAATT
>Ga0209780_1000855_pt1 | contig 18254 bp, 12 predicted proteins | sample WorMetexBAHAMAS2_FD_187384 | JGI IMG/M metagenome (GOLD analysis project Ga0209780, IMG submission 187384) | Marine gutless worms symbiont microbial communities from Max Planck institute for Marine Microbiology, Germany - Inanidrilus exumae... | ecosystem: Host-associated > Annelida > Digestive...
GTGTATTTACAGAATATTTGAAATATTTAAGCATACGAAGGCATAGCTATTTTCTTCGATAAAATGTGGGTGGCTCTGACAAGAGCCGGTTGTTGTGTGGTAGCGTTTGGTGGCTCTGAAAAGAGCTGGTTGGTTACAGCGTCAGCGAGTGCTCGAAGTGACGTCCCTTTGCTTTGACGCAGCCTCGTAGTTGTAGCCCCCAATCGTCAATGGCATCGTCGATGACTGTCTGCAGAATGCTCGACCAAGTCTCAATGAGGTGCCGCTGAATACCATATTGATTGTTGACAAACACTGCAGTGACGTCTGCTGTGACGTATTTCCGGTGCCACAAATTGATCGTAAAAGTTAGTAAGTATAAAGGAATAGTGATAAGAAAAAAATTATTCGCAATCAATTGGAGGCGATTAAAAATGCTATTTGTTTGCGTTTTCTTTCATACCTGCAAAAAATTTGAATGTTTAATTTCCCAAGGTAGTGTAGCAACATGCCTAAGGTAAGGTGGGTATTGTTATATGGCTTTTATAGCAAATTTCATACGATTTCCAGCAGTGCAAAAATTTTGAAAATCGATTAAGATTGGACAAAGTTAGAGACAGTTTAAAGGTGGGACGTTTTTTTGAGACACAGTGTATATAATACAATACAACACATACTGTGTAGTCTACGCAGAAAAGCTGACACACAGCTCTACCTACCACGCGGAACCAAACAAAAGAGTTAACAAAAAACAAGAAAGAACTAAAAAGATATCTACAGGATCCCATGTATGGCGGCTCATCACCTTCATGATGCCTTTAACGAGCAAGAGTTGGTTAAATCCAATTTTGCCAGCATATGGCCGACGTCAGCCCGACGACTGGTCACTTAATAGCCGGCACCTTTGACTGCCTCAGTATCCAACATCTGAACGTTCTCTGCCCAAAAGATTAACCTTGCATACAATTTATCCAACTGTAGTGGTGTTTAATCAAGCCCATGTCGATAACCTTTCAAGCACAGTGGGCAACGTGGTCATTTTTTCACGAAGACATCAAGTCAGCATCAATTTAGTTTCATTGGCAGAAGAATCATTTCACTTCAGCACTGTATAAGTGTCTGACATGCTCACCTGTTTGGCAAAGCTCTGAAAGGCACCTGTCATCAGTTTTGAAAACTCTACAGCACAACAAACGCCGACGTAGTCATCAATGAGCGCATTCCAACTGCCTCAGTTCAACACCAGTTGATAATATAGATAACTGTGCACAAATACTGAAATACTGGTCGAATTTCGATGATAGGCTGCATCACAGGGGGTAAATGTTTCATGGAGGACAATGTGATGTGACACCGCCCAGTCTACAGCACTGCTGCCACAGTCCTGCTATGACCGTTATTGATTTTTTTGCTGCGTAAAGCACGGCAGCACTGACTCCCAATGGCTTATATTCATGGCATAAATTGTTTGAAGACATAACAAACAAAAAACATCAAACTTTTCACCTGCAGGCAGCCTGCAGTCCAAGCCGCAACACACTGGCCATAGTAATAAAGTTGTGCCTCTTTAATTTTTTTTTGTTTGATTCAACATTATCAAGCCCTTGAGCTGTGTCTGGAACCTATCTGACATGGAACTGTCAATGTGTCAACATGTCTCGCGTGTGGCCCAGACATGTTTCTTCCGTCTGTATCGTTTTTGCTCTGTCTGTCAGCAACTTGGTCATGAAATCACAACCAAACTAGTTTCAGCGCTTGTACTTTCACGACTTGATTACTGCAACACAGTACCTACTGGTCTACCTTGGCGCCACTGCAGAGAGTTCTCAATGTGGCAGTAAGAACTGTACTTATATGCGACTCCTACTCTTTGCTAATTACACTGGCTTTCCAGTCACTGTCAGCATCAAGTACAAACTCTGCCTACTGGCTCACAAAGCAGTGGTCGGTCACGCATCCAGGTACATTGCTGACATACTGACGCCGGTCGCAGAAATCCCAGCTTGATTTGCAGTTGGAGAGTCTACTCATGGCGACTTCGCGGTTCAAAGACCGAGGCTAATAAATTAGCTCCGTACGGGACTGGCGGTCGACTCCTACTTACTGCCAACTTCAAAGTCACGTGACACAAAAACTGGGACAAAAATCAAAAATCTGGCCCCGATAAGCTTTAGGTATTGTGCCCTAATTTAAGAATCCGTGGTCATTTGCCAGCCCCCATTATAAATGAGGGAAAAGACAGAGTTTGAAAATGGTCAAATTTGTGACTTTCAAGGGCTCGTGACCTTGACGTTGACCTTGGATCGGGTCATACTGCATACCGTCATGCATCACTCATCGACCTCTACCTACATACCAAATTTCATTGAAATCGAAGAAACTTTTTGTGGACGGACGGACGGACGGACATTTGAGACCCACTTTATTAGGTCGAGCGACTCGGAGGAGTCGACCTAAAAATCAAAGAACGTGCATTTTCTGTGGCTGCTCCATGTGTATGGAATCAGCTACCGACAGAGTTGAAACTGTGTTGATCAACTGTGCTGTTCAAGCGCAAACTGAAAACGTTTCTGTTTACTTCATCATGACGGACTATCAGAAAACAACAATTCTTGAACTTGATATGTGCCCTCGTTTAACTCACAATACAAATAACCATTGTATTGTATTGCAATCAGCAGTCTCGTTTCCAGGGGTTGCAACAAATTTGGGGGACCTTTGGCCCCTTTAGCTTTTGTAACTGTTGATCGAAACCAACCAAACGTAAAATACGAAAGCTGCACAGAGTTGCCCATGAACCCAGAAAATATAGTAAAGGTGACGGAAATGTGTGCCTTAGCAAACGGTGGCATTTTCTGTCGTTGTTACCTGCATAGTCGATGCGACCATCGCGGTTGATATCGGCCGCGGACATCATCTCGTTGAGGTCGTCCATTGACAACCGCACTCCGAGCTCCTTCATCGTCTGATACAACTCCGTCTTCGAGATGTAGCCGTCGCTGTTGCGGTCAAACACCTGGACGTTCAACATCACAGCCGGATCCACCGTGGGATTTGATCCCGGGATCACTCACACCAGAGTCAGGCGTGTTACTACTGTCACACTACCAGTCAACGTGAACGTAAAAATTTCTGAAACATTTTGACTTTCTCAAGTTGGTATTGTAGGGTTTAACGTCCCATTCGACACATTATAGGTCATTTTGGAGACGATTTTACAGGTCAGATGACCCAACCAACAGTGTAATAGCACTGAAGGACGATAGTCTTCCAGGTCAGAGGCCAATCTCACAGGCTCAGCACACTAAAAAAAGAAAAGGATGTAATCAAAAATTTTTTCTACATATAGCACCAAGTACATCGAAGACACAGAGGTGCTCGGAAGACAGCTAAGCCAAGCAAGATCAAAGCCTGATCCAGTCGACCTTGTACGAACTGCTCATAATATACGTGTGCATATGATGTGCACAATATGATGCACAACAGCACAGGGCTGGTCAAATAATCTCCCCCTCTTACCCTCCAGACAATCACCACAGCTCAGATGTTGTCTGTTGGAGGGGGGTTTGACTTTCTCAAGACAAAAAATTAAGAAACAATCGGGTACGAAGTCAACTACAAAAATGCACAGCTGCAAACTTTCCGTCATTAGTTATGGTACGCGACTCAAATAAATGACGCCTATGGTCAAAATGTATGTCAGCATCAAACTGTTAACACTCATAAAAACCTTGAAAGCTTTCCACGTGTCTGGTGGCGTGTGAGCCTTTTTCAACTTTTCCCACCGAGTCGTGCCATCCAAGGTCGTCTTCATCATGTCATGAAACTCGTTGAATTCCAGCGTACCATTTCCTGACCAGCACAAAGCGGCGGTCTGTGATTATCAAACCTCAACTCCGAAAGCAGCAAAGCTTAACCTACTCTACTTCAAACTGGAATAAAACCAACGTGAAAACGAAATAACACATGAAGTAAAAAGTAAACAGTGTATAGCAGTTAGCATCAACTTAGCTCTTCATCGCTGCGAGTAACTCACATGCCATATGGGATCACACAGTATTACCAGCCACCCGACAGAGGTAAGAATCCCGCCTTTACCCCCAGCCGAAGCAGGTACTCGATTTAGCGACCCCGGAGGGATGCAAGACTGAGTTGACCTATGTTACGTTAAAACGGACCGGCCGGGAATTGAACCTGCAACCTGTAAATCGCAAGTCCAACGCCCTACCGCTGAGCCACCACGCAACATGTCAAAGTTTGGCAGTTATAATAATAATGTTCGTTTATTCAATTGACAACATACTGTGCAATCAATAGTAGCAACTTACTTACTTACCTCCTACAACACATTTTTTGGTGTTTGTTAAACTGGTGTGTCTGGGGTAGTACGGCCCTACAGAGAACCTTTGAGTATAATTGGAGCAGGCAGGTGCCCTTCACGTCATCCAACCAATGGTGTCAAAGCACAGAAGGACATGGGAAATGATTAACTACATAATTAGCTCCTGTTAATGGTCGTTTTCCAGGTAAACCCGGTTTTTCCAGTTCCACTCAGTTTCCTTTCTCCACTTGTTCTAGAAGAGAACGTTTGGCAGAGGTTTTATACGGGCTGAAAGTCCTTCTTGTCACAGAGTCAACAGTGTCAAGGAAGCATACAGCACTGACTCTAACCACTGGCATCCCTTCTTCACACATCACCAGACTCTGATGGAAAAAAATTAGCCCCATACGGGACTGACGGTCGACTCCTACTTACTGCCAACTTCAAAGTCACGTGACACAAAAACTAGGACAAAAATCAAAATTCCGGCCGGTTAAGTTTTAGGTATTGCCCCCTAATTTAAGAATCCGTGGTGATTTGCCAGCCCCCACTATAAATGGGGGAGGAAATAGCCCTTGAAAATGGTCAAATTTACGACTTTCATGGGCTCGTGACCTTGACCTTGACCTCGGATCGGGTCATACTGCATACCGTCATGCATCACTCGTCGACATCTACCTACATGCCAAATTTCATTAAAATCGAAGAAACGTTTTGTGGACGGACGGACGGACATTTGAGACCCACTAATGTAATTAGGTCAACTCGGAGGAGTCGACCTAACGAGTAGCTATGTTACGCCAGCTCTCCAATGCCAGTACGCTGACAATCAACACAATATATTAGCCCGGTATGGGACTGACAATCGACTCTTCACAACTGACGTTTCTGCCAAGTTCAAAGTCACGTGACACAAAAACTAGGACAAGTATCAAAAATCCGGCCCATTGAAATTTAGATATTGTGCCATAGTTTAAAAATCAGTGGTCAGTTGCCAGCTGCCATTGTAAATGGCGGAGGATATAGCTTTTGAAAATGGAAGAATTTTTAAATTTCAAGGGCTCGTGACCTTGACCTTAACCTTGGTTCGGGTCATGCTGCATACCGCTGTGCATCACTCATCAACCTCTACCTATATGCCAAATTTCACTTAAGCCGAAACTTATTGTGGAAGGACAGACGTACACACGAACGGACAGACGGACGGACGGACATTTGAGACCCACTTCATGAGGTCGACTCAGAAGAGTCGACCTACCTAGCAAACACACACACAGCACTGAGAGTTTACAGAGTCGTTCTGCTGCACTGTAACAGTCTGTAACAGTCAGATACCGTCTGCGTCAAAGCGTGCAATCATCTCTTTGACGAGGATGTCATGAGACTTAAAGCCGAGGCCTTTCATCACAGACATTAGTTCACGTGGAGTGATGCGACCGTCTGCGTCCTTGTCCACCATCGCAAACGCCACTCGAAGCTCTGCACACACCAACACACAAGCACATACACTCAGCCTCCTACCCTCTGTGGGACAGGAGATGAGTACCGGCCAAAGTGCAGTGATGCTCTGTGGCTGGAGAGTAAAGGCAGGATGGCTCATTCCATTTGTGATCCCTCGTTTACACGTGCCATACGGTACGATAGATTAACGTGCGCTCAAAAGCTGACGAGATGTCCAATTGATTTTTTTGCTGTGTACACCACAGCAGTGACTAGCAATGCTTTTCAATGGGCCAGACAACCCAAACATATTACCCCTTCCTGTGTGGGATCTCCTATCTAATACATGGTTCCTTGAACCCACATGAGTCAGCCCACATGAGTCAGCCCCCTAAACGGCATCTTGATCAGTTAGCTATTTTTGCGCAGCAGACAGACAGGCAGGCACACAGACCGACAGATCACACTACGTGCGACATCTGTTGCAATAAGCCGCATCCATGCAATGCATGCGATGCAACCTGAAGAGGACGATTAAATAGAAACTGGGTATATCTGTGTGTGTGTGTTACCTTGTAGGACGTCATCCGATACTGGTGCTGACTTTGCCTGAAACCACACAATAACAGCAGAGCTGTATATCAACGAGTGAATCCACAGCAAGCAAAAGCCATTTTATACGGCGCCTCTTAAAAAGTTCACAGAGGAACCGGCAACAACAAAATACAAGCTCAAAAAGCCACGCTAAAGTGCCTATAGTAGTAAAATCAGCAGGCACTCAGTCGAATGTACTGACATCGGGACAATGTCATTGCAGGCCAGCAGAAGCAGTATGTGTGACTGAAGACTAATGATTATTGTACCAGTACAGCCGCAATGGCCCCATTCTACTGAAGTCAGTCCAACAGTCACAGACGGATAAATTTACGATATCCGTGACAACCAGAATATGTTCCGGATCACTTACAAAATTTACTCAACTCTTCTCAGGTCCTCAATCTGCCCATTCCCAAAATTTTACATAAATACACCCATCACGTTTTGAGTGATTCTGCTAGCAACAGACAGACGGACAAAGACTGGTTAAAAACAGTACCCCCACCAACCTGCGGTAGAGGTAATAATAGAACTAGTGATGTGATGAAATTTAATAAGAACAAAAGTAACGATGACAAAGATGATGATAATGATGAATGCGACAACAATACTGACAATGATAGATTATAGGGCTCAGATAACTAAAATGATATCTTGGCATTCAAAAATTTCCTAATTATTAAAATTTTTAAAGACTTAAATAATCGACTAAGTATTAATTTTTACATACATGCAATTTCTGTAAAATGACATTTGTCAGCACAACACATAAGCAGAAAAGTTCTGAAAGAGTCTGACAAACTACCAAAGAACGTACCTTTAAATCTGATTTAGACATCTGCCCGAACATGATCTTGACAAACTCTGCAAGCAAATAAAGAAACATGAATGCTCCATCTAATAAGTAAGCAACCGATATGCAGCGTAAACACGTCAGCAAAGTACATCATCCTAGAAGAGTGATTGCTGACAAAGCAGGCGACAAAACGAAGAAAAGTGTCAACCTTCATAGTAGACACGGCCAGTGATTCTACAGCCGGCTTGTGACATCATAGCGCTGACATCGTCCGCCGACAACTTCATCCCCAGCTCGTGCATTGTCTGCCGTAGCTCGTGTTCGTCGATGTATCCGTCACGGTTCTTGTCAAAAGCCTGGACATCAACCAGAGTCCACATCCTCCACAAAACTAGACAATGGACTCCAACGCCCAGTGACGTAGGAAGCAATCAATATGTAAGGGGGCCCTTTTTCGGACGCAAGGGGCTGGAAAAATTTTTGGGTTATGCCCCCACATCACACATTGGCGCCATAAGTCCCTGCAGAGGTGGCTCACTTGTAGTACTAATGTAAGTATAAAAATCTGAGAATGAAACTGTCTGTTAGAATGTCGGCAATGCAATAACTAATGCAAAAGTGAGAAGCCAGGCCCCCGCTTTGAGGGGGTCCGAGACCCAGCCCCCGTTTTTGACGCCTATGTCAACGCCCCTGCGTCAACGTGGATGCCGTCACCACCTCAATGGCCTGCCGTGACCTTGACATTTAACCTTTGACTCCCAGAATCTAATCAGGTCATCAGAAGGGGCCAGTGAATATGCCCCAATAGTTTTATCAATGGGTGACTTGCCATGAATAGGGTTAGAGGTTTGACTTCCCTCAATGCAGTGACATTGTTGGTTCAGTGACAGCAACGGCTCCTACCTGTAGAAAACCCGAGCCACTTATCGCAATCCTTAAATATTCACTTCTCAAAATACAGGGAGGAAAACTGAGACGGAATCTGCTCTTCATCTCTAAATAAACAATGATGTTTACTCGAAACACTTGTCTTGTATCTCGTTCTGGTAGTGTCGTGTCGCTGCCTCGCATCGGTCGCTGCTGCTGCATCAGCTTGCAGAAGTCATCAAAGTTTATCCGACCATCATCTACAATGAAAACAACTGTATCAGCATTGTAATTACCCACGCCGGCATAGCAGCCAGCGTAGGTAGGGCGTTCAGTTGTGTCTGTCTGTTTGTCCGCACTCTAACAGGAAAACGGCATGAGCTATCAACACCAAACCTGGTACACATATACTCTATAGCAGTCACTCGGCATGCATTGACCCAGAGGTCAAAAGGTCAAGGTCACACGGCTACAAAAACCGTCACGGTCGCACAATTGCTAGTGATGTGTGCTGTTATGCCGTTGCCGGCGTGGGTCTGCATGTCGATATGACTGCCTATGTTTTCTAGTTACTGCAGTCTTCGTGGTAATCAGCATTATCTTCCCATCACCTTTGCAGCATTACACTTGCATTTCTGTATGTGTACCATGTCGCTAACTGAAAGGCCCTCATTCAAGGTTATACTGACCACTTTAGCTCAAAGAACTCAACAAGGAAACAAATGAACGGAAAATGTTGCAACACCAAACCGCTTTAAGACTGTATGGCTGGCATCTGCCCAGCAGCCGTGACCTTTGACCCAGAAACGGCTGAGATCCATATGCTTATTGTGAGCCACCCTTCTGCGGCCATTACGTTTCAACCACCAATACTGTGACATTTCTAGTTATTATTATTATTATTATTATTATTCATTCATTAATCAGCGACAACATTAGGCACACTGAAAGCAAATCACCAGGCATTCAACCGAGACAATTCACTGACCATCCAGGTCAGCTCGCTGGACAATCTTCTTCACTGCTTCCGCATCAATCTTCAACCCAAGTGACCTCATCACCTCGGTCAGTTCCTGCTGAGATATGACGCCATCACCGTCGCGGTCAAATTGAGCAAATTCAATTCGGAGTTCTAGGCACATAAACAGAACAAAACTGGAAAACATAGGCAGTTGTATCGACAGGCAGACCCACGCCGGCAGCAGCAGCACACGGCCGTAGCAGCACGCATCACTAGCAACCGTGCTACCGTGACGTTTTCATAATCGTGTGACCTTGACCTTTGACCTTTTGACCTCTGGGTCAGTGCATGCCGAGCAGTGTGATTTTCGTTAACGAAAACTAAAACGAAAATTAGCAAAAACGAAAAAATAATGAAAACTAAAACGAAATAATAAAAAACGAAATAAAACGAAAACGAAAAAATCCAAAATGAAAATGATAATAACGCTGACAACAGTTCCCTGAAGGCGGCACTGTGGCGACTGCGCGCCTAAAACACGCATGCCGGTGTTTAGATTCTGAGCGTATGATGATGATAATGACGACGACGACAATCACGAGTAACTCTGTGTCTGTGCTGTATACTGCCCTATTGTTGTTGACGTTGTTAGTATCTAACAGTAAGTAAAACCAAGACTAAAATTAGATGAAAACTAAAACTAAAACTACCACGAAAAATAATGAAAAGTAAAACGAAACTAAAACTGAAAAATATTCTTAAAACGAAAACTAAAACTAAAACTAAAAAATAAATCAAAACGAAAATCACACTGATGCCAAGCGACTGCTACATCGAGTATATGTACAAAGTTTGGTGACGATAGTTCAAGCCGTTTCCATTTTAGAGTGCAGACAAACAAAACAAACAGACGGGACTGAATGCTATACCCACGCTGGCGGCTAAACACTATAAACAATAATAATGTAACGAACATGTAACGAACGTGACTTCAGCCAACCGACCTCCATTCTAATAACCATTCTTTCCTTTCCATGTACAGAAAAGTTAGCCAGGTCACTTTGAGTTTCTTCCTCCACCCGTTGTGGAAAAGAACCATTCGGTATAAGTGGCACGGGTCTTTTTCCGGCCTGTGTGTCCATCCTGTCAATCAACCTTCAGTGTCAAAGCATTGAAGGAAACTCCGACCAGTGTGACCTGACCTCATCCTTTCTTCATCCATGATGGAAGGGGAGGTGCCAGAACCAGTTTTAGCCATACATAATTGATTGCAAATTTCTGAAAATAATCAAGCATCACATGAAAACTGGTGTAGTTCAGTCAGCAGAATTTTTTTTAATTTCTCCTACAGCCTGACAAGACGGGGGACAGTCCCATGGGATGCATTAATTAAGAGATTGATTCACTACATCAGACGAAAGCAATGCAGACATCTCCAGCAATGTGTCACCTTGCAGCTGTGCAGCGTCAACTGGTTCTGTGGTCTCACTAGAAGGCGAAATGTACTTAGAAGTGCCATTGCAAGGCAGTTGAGCAGAAAACGTCGGAAACTTGGCCAACTACAAAATTATGACAGAAACAAAAACGACAAGATGCACACAACACATTTCACAGCATCTACACACTGTTAACTGCTGTAATGCTGGTCGGAGCTTACAACGAACGCACTGTTTCTCCAGTAGGTCAACAGTGCTGTTGCAGTGGGCGGTAGGCTTGTAGCAGCAGCCTAGGCTGTTTGTGCTCAAAACATATCTTACAGTTAGTTAGAGCCAGTCCAGTCTAGGGTGTAAATGTCTCAAATGAAAACTCCTGGTGACACATGGAAACCGTGTCAGTTCGACACCTTAAGTGGTCGGTCTAGCAGCACATCACACAGTGAACCAACCGACAACAAATAATGAAATGTTTATTGAACTTCATACTTCTGTTTTACAACATGCGTCTTTGTGAGAGTCAAAAGAAAAAATTGTTTCATTACACTGAACATACCAATGCAACATTAACATATTCAACCATTTTTCAATAAAGCTACTGCAAACTAAATAACACACAAAATGCAACACTGGAACAAAGTCACTGTACTCGACCTTTATGTTACAGTTTTCTATTTGTAAAATAACAGAACGATTACACATTCAGAAAGGCAAACTATTCCTGTTTCCTGTATCACTTCTATAATGCACTGTATTTTTAAAAAGAAACAAAAGAAAATCAGTAAACAAAGAGTAAGCAAACATTAACCGACTCAAAAACACAATTAACAGCCAATGCACTAATGTTCTTGTGTCAATCTGACCTGCTGTTTCTGAGCCTGACCAATGTGACCCATCATCATCTGGATAAAATCTACATCACAGCCAAAATATCACGTATCAATACAATCACGATAGCATTATGATTAAGAAACAAGAGCAAGAAACAAACAAAAATGCAACCAAAGTGCATCGTCTTGTAAAACAAGGCCGAAAATACCCAGTTTGTTACATTTTAAGTCAGTCGAAAATGCTTCAACTGTATTATGCACCCCAAGCACTATATAATATATATACAAGTTTATTCGCCTGACAGGCAGCATACATCATTAAGAAGGCCATACGGTACGGTTATCTCCCCCGTTCCTTCTGCGCTCTGGGCGAATTAAGTGAGGATTCAGATGACAAACTGTTCTTCTCGACAAGGTACAACCCAAACCACATTCTCCACCGCCTCCTCCCCCAACCTAAAAACACTCAGTATCACTTACGTCATCGCACACACGGTCTAATTTTACCTACAGATGTCAATGCTGCTAGCAAGAAAAACTCTCTCTATAGAATGTTATTTAGCGACATCTATTAATCAACCAATTTTATTGTTATGTTGTTTGTATACGTATAACCATTATTAGTTCACACTACTTTTGTGTAGCCTTTTTCTGTATCTACATTCGTCCCATGTTTTTTATCACATTATGTTGCATGTGCGTATGTCATGTGTTTAATAAAGAATTTACTTACTTACTTAGTTACACATCAATACAGTAAACATATGTTACGTACAACTCAACAATAATAGCAATTACTGAAACCTATACACATACAGAAACGCATTAATATATGCGCACTAACGTATTAGTTTATAACTGAATCAAGTGTTGAGTAAACAACAGTACACAAACGATTATTGTTCATATATAGTCCGTTCATATATATAATGTATTCAAAACACATCATGATTATCATTATCATCATACTGCTAACAGACTGTTACCATACTCGCATTTCTGTTATTAGCTTTATAGACAGTTTGTGATCTCTTTTTAGGCCTAGTCGCTTTATGACGACTTGTAATTGTTGCCTGTATGGCGAGTAAAAATTAAGTAAGTAAAGATTAAGTGAGTACAGAATATAACAGTACATTTCAGGTCTGTGTCATGTAGTTTCCACGATTTTCAACGGCCAAAGCTATTTTCCCGGACTTTCCGAATCCAGGTTCCCTGGAAAAACAGAAGGTAAAGTGACGGTGGCAGTGACAATGGCGGTTTAATTTTAAACTTGAAACGTTTTTATTTACCAAATCTTTCCCATCACTTTAAATTGCTTTCTCATATTTGTGTACGTGTCCTAGAAGCTACTTTACCTAGCTTATGCCACGTTAATCAGTACGTTCTACTACTACTACTTGATCCAATGAATTAGCAAAACAAACTGACAGATACAAAGAAACGATCACCTTCGTAGAAAATGCGCGTTCCATGAACATTGGCCTCTTTCAACATGTCGCGAATGTCGGTGTTAGACAGCGGAACGCCGAGCTTCGAGAACGTAGACTTCAGCTCATCGACGTCAATGAAGCCGTTACGATCCGTGTCAATTGCGTTGAACATCTCACGCATTTCCTGCTCCTCGGACAAAGGCCGCTCATAGTTTTGTACAAGCAGCAGGAACTCGCGGAAGTCAATCTTGTCATTTCCTTCCAAAACGAAACAATCACTGACGACTATTATTATTATTACAAGCCATAACACTGCTCTGCGGCGGGATGACTTGTACCCGTCCGTCCGTCCGCCGCTGTAAGCCACGCCCATAAAGTTACATCGCGATTTTAGCTTGCCCGCCACCGCCCGCAGCCAGTCTGCGCCCGATGCCTGTGCCCGGACCTCGCCTGTCCGACCGCCCACGTAAGCCATGCCCCTGGCCAGATTCACAGTCCGATTATTATATACAGATTATTATTAATATTACTATTACTATTACCACTATGACTACCACTACCATTAGGTGGTGGATTAACAGTGATGGGTGCATTGCCAACGTTACTCTATGCTAAGCTTGGTTAATACTGAGATGAATGACCATCACTGAATGGGTGAACAACCTCAGTATGTAACCAGCCACCGAGGCCAACTCAGCCTCCTACCCTCAGCGGCATGCTAAAAGAGAAATGGCCAAAGTGCAGTGGTGCTCTGCAGCTTGGGAGTAAAGGCAGACATGGCTCATTCCATTATTTGGATGCAAGTGTGGGTGGCAGGTAAAACTGTGTAATCCCTCGTTAACACGTGCCATACCTGAGCATCTTAGAGATGAGTCCATCATAAAGCATTACTCAAATGTCCCGAGTAAATATAATTTATAAACGTGCACAATGGCTTTCAGAAGCCGAATCATATGACATTAGGTATATTGAAAGATAACGGTTATAACAATATTCTTGCCGAAAAAAACGTTAAAATGAAAAATCATAATAATAAAGTGAACAAGGTTACCGTCAAGGTCAACCTGACGGAAAATGTCCGAAATATATTCGGGCGATGCACGGAAACCCATGGAGGCAAGGACAGCAGTAACTTCATCCATAGATATGAATCCATCTCGGTCTTTGTCAAATACTGCGAACACTGCTTTCAACTCTGCAACATCATCGATAATCTATGTTATCAACGTCAACATCTTTGTCCAATCACAGATTTACACAGCAGATAATCGCAAATGTGCAGTGTACAAAAGCTGACTAAGAAAAGTTTTCAGATCACTCTGAATACTGCGAACAGAACACGATGAATCTCAGAGACTGTCCAGTAATGAGTTCCAGACTGTCAGAGCAGCTACGGTAAGGCCAAATATTGAAATCCAGTGATGCAGCATGAACAGCGGGTGGTGGCTCTTTTGCAGACTGTGGTGGATGCATGCTGTCCACTGGCACTGTCTGAGATCGGAATGCAGCATTCCATCATGTTCTGCTGCAGACATTGGTGAACAACTGCACAAGAGTTTGTACTGCATTCGCTGAGGAACATCCGACCAGCGCAGCAGATGCAACAGACCACTTCCATACTTATAATAATAATAATAATAATAATCAACATATTTGTATAGCACCATAGCGTCGTAACTTCAGAGGCGCTTGGGCCAGGTAGTGTGTTAAGTGATCGGTAAGAGTATGAGAGAAAGCCTGAGAGAAGAGATGAGTGTGAGTATTGCTCACTATGAATATGCATTTATGATTTTTTTTCATTTTCAGAACTTTCCAAACGGCGACTCTGGCCCGAGGGCCTCCCCAAACCCACGCAACCAGATTCAGAATAACTACCGACTCTGAAATTCTAACACCATCATAAGTTAGGCCGACGCAACTGCACACTGGGTCGGGTCAAGTGGTTAAATAGCCAGGCTAAATAATGCAGAAAAGGAACCAGTGTCTAGACGTCTGAACGGTGACCAGATCCAACCTGGACGTCTTTGACACACTCACCTGGTGATCATTTGCACAGGTACGCACTGCACTCATTGAGGAATATCCAGCCAGTGCAGCTCAGCTGGCAGCAGATGCAGCAGACCATCATCAGACAAGTTGCTAGTATCAAGCAGCAGCATTCAGTACTCTCTGAAGCTCGTCCGTGTAATATTTTGCATTAGGATGAAGATGCTAGAGTTATCTACACCATCTCTGAACCCTCACCGTAAATACAGCACAGTTAATTCTCAATTAGAACTCCACATAAAGAACAATACCTTTCTTTTGGTCAGCCGAAAACTGCTCATTGATCCGCTGCCGGGGACAAACCTACATCAGTAAATAAAAATACGATGCCATCAAAACCAGACAAAGCAAGTTTAGTCTCACTATGTCGGCATTTGTAGTATTTAGTCTTATTATTATTATTACAAAATTTGTATAGCACACAAATGGAAGCATGCTCGAGTCGGAGGCGCTGGTGTCGCTGGGTGGGGAAATGGACTAGCCGGGGAGGGTAAATAAATGAGTTTTGAGATGACGTTTAAAGCAGCCAATAGATGGTGACTGCCTGATACTGAGTGGGATGTTAGAGCTGCAAAACTGAAGGCTTTACGAGTTACGACCAATGGCCGTGGTGGTGAAAGGAACATGTAGTAGATTGTGTGAAGAAGAGCGGAGAAGTCTTGGAGAAGCGTTGAGATTGATGAGGGATGAGAGATATGACGGGAACCAGATTGGAGAGTACGGTAAGTTAAGGTAGCGATTTTGAAGTGGATGCGTTATTCAACAGGAGCCAATGAAGTTGTCGGAGAGCGGTGGTGGATGGTAGTGATGAGTTGTTAAGTATTAGCAAGGGTGTTTTGGACTCGTTGGACTTTGCGGAGGTTAGAGACAGCTATAGTTAATGATTACTTCAATGGTCCAGGTATAGCAATTAGTCAGGCATATGCGTGCGCGTGTCTGCGCATCCAGACAATAACTTTTGAACTAGATGACCTCTGACACAGATGTTTGGCCAGCTCGTTCAACTTGGCACTATATAGGTCAAGTTTCAAGGTCAATGTCATGGGTCAAAAGTTCACGGTCACAGCAGGAAAATGTTGCCAAAGTGGTCAGTGCAACCTTCAATGAAGGTGTTTCCTTGTTAATCATGCTTTCCAATAATATTATGATATAAAATCATCTTTTCTGTATGCCTATACGTGGACAAACCATGAAAAAAAACTCTCAAAAGCAACTTAGTTTACAGCAAAACACAGCATACAAAACAGCATTTTACCATCAGAATGGAACAATTTTCTCTTAAATTATGAAACCAGTGCATAACCCATAGCACAATTAGTCATATAGTAATAAGCAACACACGAAAAGTAATACTACTACTTTAGGTTCTTGTGTTTTGGTTTTGTGAAGCTATATAGTACTAATTCACGTTAATTACCTCCACCTCTCTGCCAAACGGTTGCTTACGTCCAAAGTGAAATATTCGGCAAAAATCTACAACAATACAACGTGTTTCTGCAATCAAACAGTAAAGAGTAGCTTTATGCATAAATCTGTCACTTTCGTTTCTCAGTGTTTTCAGAGCAGACTGATGCAACTGCATCCTGTGATGGGAGCCAGAACGTTTACCTACATCACTTCATTGTTCATTCATTCATCAGTTGATGATGACTGTACACAGGTGTTTGAAACGGCTAGTGTCAACTTACCTGTAGTACTAAGCTCAGCTAGCTGACAACCTCATGCCTGCTTCATGTTGCTAGCAGACAACATTAAGAGTTCTGCTGATATACAAGACAACAAGAATTGTACTCAATGACAGGCACTTCGCAGTGTCCGGTGCAGTCATATGGAATTCTTTGACTGCTGACTTAAAGGCTTACTTGTTTTCCTGCCTGTATCCATGCATCAGAAGATTTTTGTTTGCACCATACAAAAGTAACTTTACTATTATTATTATTTTTAGTGTCCATTATTATTACTGGCCGCCTACACATAGTGTAGACTAGTGATGCTCTCTGGCATCTGTCGTCGTCTGTAACACTCCATGGCGGGCCAGTATTGTTTCGTCCCGTTAGGGCGACACCTTGTTCAATGCCCTCTGGTCTGAAAGTTCCCAGGGCTGAAAAAAGGCTAAAAACACAATATTAGTGATAGCTAAAGTTCTCAATCATCGTCATCATTATTATAATTATCATTACTATAGACGTGGATGATACCTGGATAAGAGATTTTGCCATGAGGTCCGACGCCGACAGATCGCATCATGGCATGGATGTCATCTTCAGTCAGAGACATTCCGAGCTGTATCATGGTACACCTAATAACACAGCCATGTGCCAGCCAGTACTATACACTACAGAACAGGCAACAACTCTTTCTACAGCCATTATAATGCGCTAGCCATCACTTCAACTTCAGTGGACGGTCACGTTGGTCAGTGTGATAAACTGATGATAGTCATCGGTCACCAGTTTATCACAATGGCCGTCGACATATGTGTACAACACGGTGGGCCTGAGGCACCACATCACGCGAGTCTGTCGGCGGCAGCGGAGACTTGTTGCAACTTCGGAGTTCAAATGTTTGAAAGAGTTCCTCAATGTTAGTGTCAAAACAGCTGCTACAAAGCGATGGTTTTGAAGTATTATTTGCGTTTGGAAAGTTTTGATCCAAAAAGTACACTAGATGACTGAGCCAATGAAATACGATTAAAGACATGTAATAAAAGTCTTTAAGAGTCATCAGAAGATGACAGACCGGAGGTCAACTGCATTCAAATATCCGTCGGCGTCTTTGTCGAATATGTCAAACGTTTCACGCAGATCGGACTCCGACGTCGAACTGCTTGCAGGACTGCTTACTTCCTTGCTGCTGGTCCCACGTCTCGACGACTTGTATTTCTGCAGCAGCTGCCGAAACTCGTCAAAGCTGATGCTACCATCACCTGTATGCACCGATACCTCATGCTTTTGCAAAACTCTGCAATCTATGTGGTGGCACCTCATTGTATCATCATATAAGCATTTCTAACGAGAGCTCAGCGACCGCTGTGACAGCCAAAAATAAAAATAAAAACCAGATCTGAATTTAGAACTAAATAAGTCACAGTCAGCCGAACATTTTCTATGTCCAACACCCTAGCTCCTGAGGAGGTTTCCCGTTCTTTGGGCAGATCCAGACCCCAGCTAACACAAAATAGCTGTCCTCAGTGACAATCCTCACACCAGTGCTGAATCCTTTAGGCATTTGGTCACAACATACCAATGTCACAAACAGAAAGACAGACAGACAGAGAGACAGACAATCTATGCGATAAGCCTAACTGGTGTGACAAATGGCTAAAAGTAAGTCTCAAAACTCCCACTTTAACAGTCTGATCTAATGCTGACAACATATCAGCTGGTTCAAAAGTTTGGAAACGGATATGATCCTTGGACATCTCTGAGCACCGTGCATTTTCACATGTTATTTACAATCGGTGCCACTCATCAGAACAAACAAACACAGAAAGAAAAGTGAGGGAAACCAGCTAATCCACGGTCGTTAAAATGGTGGTGGTGGTGGTGGTGGTG
>Ga0209780_1000856_pt1 | contig 18239 bp, 17 predicted proteins | sample WorMetexBAHAMAS2_FD_187384 | JGI IMG/M metagenome (GOLD analysis project Ga0209780, IMG submission 187384) | Marine gutless worms symbiont microbial communities from Max Planck institute for Marine Microbiology, Germany - Inanidrilus exumae... | ecosystem: Host-associated > Annelida > Digestive...
CCACCCACGTTGTCGCAGCGCCTCATCGATTTGCATGTGTGGTCATACCCGCGACCCAATTATATATTCCAAGTTTCATCGAAATCCGTTCAGGGGTTTCGGAGCCCCGGGGGGTCAAAATTTGGCCTTTCCCATTACAGCTTGTACTGCCGTACAAGCCGTGATACAGTTAAGTTAAGGTTTTACGTCGCACCCGACACAAAATAGGTCATTTCAGAGACGTTCTTCCTAGCCAATCTCTTGGCTTAGTACTGAAAAAGTTCGCTCCACTAATATGTACGATACGGAAAATCTTGATAAAACTATAAACATACATAAATATGTTTATACATATTTGTAATATATGTATGTATCTAGTCTAAAAATATTTATAAAAAATTTAAAAAATAAGGTTCCGGACAGTTCCATACAATTACACAACAACTTTTAGTCTGTAAATAGAAATCCAGTCACTATCAGACTTGCTGCCACGTGATTGGTTATTGGGCTGGTGTGATTTACAAAGTTTGCTGTGATTGGTTAGACAGCTCATGGCTCAGATGCTAAGTAACATTTCGCCATCCTGTGGATCTAATTTTGGGAGACGATCGGTGACGGCACCTTCTGTGTATGGTTTGATGGGCAAGTTATGTATCTGGAATATTTAATCATACGTTATCTGTGATCAATGCACAGAAGGAATACAGTGTGAAACTCACTCATTTCATGCTTATAACTGCTGCTTGTGACTTATTTTGCAGCAAGAGAAGATGGGACTTCGACGACCCAGTGTCGACGTAGATGCCTTTGGCACAACACACTTGAACCAAGGTGTGACCTTGACCTTTGACTTTTTGACCCCCAAGATATAACCAAGTAATGCATATGGCTAGTGGTTATTCCCTGAAAGTTTCATCAAGATTGCACAAGTAGTTCATGAGACATGGTATTCGCAATATTTGATCCTGACAGCCTGTGACCTTGACCTATGACCTCCAGAATCTAGTCAGATCATCAACAGGGGCTAGTAAATATTCCGTCAGTTTTATCAAAACTGTTCCAGCCGTTCATGAGATATCGTGGCATTAGTATCTGACCAGATAAACGAATGGACGGATGGACAAACGGACAAATGGATGGACGGGACAGCATAAAAACATTTGCAGACACTGTCAGGTGGCGGGGGCATAAAAAACACAATGACGGCAACAGAGAACTACTTTTCTGGTCTTTATCTAACTGGGCTCCTTCTACCATTGGTTCCACCAAAAGCAAACCTTTGGGTCTTCTTCAGCAGGATAACATATAAACGGCGAACGATGACAGATGAAATCCTTAAAACTGACCTGCTGTGACTGTTTGGCTGGAAAAGTTTGTGTGTTGGCGCCTTCAGACTGGTAACCTCGTGTAACGGATCACACAGAGTCGGGTTGAGGAACGGAAGACGATCCTGAATAAGTTCACGCAGACGTTTCACCCACAGCTGCTTCGTTTCCAACGACGACGCCTGAAAATCACACATACAGCACTCTATCATAATCACTGCTATCCGGGATTTAAAAGCAGATCGAATGATGTGATATGAGGCTATAAATTACTGATGAATAGCCAGCTACATCTACAACATGAAAGCATAAAATATAGGAGCTCATCAACTGATGGGATGACCAACCATGGCATAGCATCAGCCTCTGCATCCTCCGATGTGGGGGATGGACAGCCTGAAAACATAATGTATTCGCCGACACTGTTGGACGGCGAAAGCATAAAAACTGATTAGTGTAAAAGATCTGGTCTGAACCATAGTCTGTGAAGGTAGTCCTGAGGGAAGCAGCAAACAACCAAGCCAACAATGATGACTGTAAATCACAAAAGTATAAACTATACTCACAACATGCACAATACACACCATCAATGCAATACCACAATACTCCTTGAAATCAAGATTACACAAACTGGAATTATTATTAAAGAATATCTTTACAGAAAAATACCCGGAGTATGAGCTTGTAATCTGATATTGGCGCAACAGTGCCTTCCCACAATGCAAATTTGCACTCATCGGCTTCAATATGTTCTGTCACGCCGATCTTGTTCATCTGCCGCCAAACACAAACAATTCCACACTTTGTGACACTGCACGGTTCAATACTCATTCAACAACAACCGATATAACAGGCTGCAACTACTAATGACTAATAACTGAATGATCATTAAATGTAGTTTTATTTCATGGAAGAAGTGCATCTCCGTATACAACATTCTTCAATAAAATGCATCAAATTATACTATGTTGTCCAGGAGCTGCACTTTGAGATCTTGTCAAAATGACTGCATTTATTCAAATGCAGGCTTCAAATAATCAGTTAAAATGTACACTCACAATGAACAACATTGCAACAATCTGCTTAACTGCCTTTTATGCAGGACAGTCCAGGTAAGCTGGTACCAGAAAAAAACATTCATTACTCGCTCCCTACCTTTGCAAGTATTATTCAATATCTTTAATTAATGTTCTCCATGGCATAGCTATCAGATGTTATTCTAAATTTCTCTCTAAGTTTTCTTTGACCGACGTCTCAGTCCTACAACCTCCAGTTCATCGTCCATGCATTTTTACCCAATCATTCTCGCCCTTTCTTGAAATACGTCTGTACAACCTCAATCCATTTAGCTGTAAAAATGTAATTATATCATCTGTTCCTAGAGTCTCCCTCAACTCAATACATGTGAACCTATCTAATACTGAACAATACACATCCATTTATCAACTGTCCAATAATTAAAATTCTTAATGGTGCAAAAGAAAGAAGATCCTCGTTTCACATAAGGATACCTGCTGGACGACATTTATCTGTTCTTAAAGCAAGATAAGAGAACTAATGACAATCTGCCAGACGCTGGACACCTGGGGGTTGCAACTGAATAACGAACATAACTCTGCTGTCAGACCAATAAACTAATCAGCTGATGGTGAATAAAGATTAATTTCACTGAAGTGCTCTTTCTCCAAAGCAAACCATCAACCAGATGAACATAAAATAAGAAGACAACAAATGGCATTACTCACCATTAGCTTAAACTTGTACATGTATTTAGACTTTCCGTTGCTGTCTTTTACTTCCTTGGACACAAGCAAGCATACGTCGAAGAGGAACAAACGTCGCTCTCGTCCTTTCTTGATCAGCTGTTTTGGATCCCAAATGGTAAAGTTATCTTGTAACAGGACTTCACCAAGAGCATCCAGTATACCCTACAAAAGCAAATTTATAGTTATATGCCACGTTTGATTGACAAGTTATCGAAAGTAACTCAACTAATTTTTCCCCATCATAACTGCCAAGAATAGTTGTACTATCTCCACAACCATGTTGGTTAGCTGGCTCTCCTTGGATCCTCTTCCTCCATGTTCTGGAAAAGAACTTCTGCAGATAAGTGGCACAAGTTTCTTACAGGCCAGACGCTATTCTGTCACCCAAGTGACCGTGTCAAAACACTAAAGTTCAAAGTGGCCTGTCTGGTTCGCCAGTTGCTATCCAGGCAGGCACCTATCTACCTGGTAGACCATTGCTGCCTCATGTCCGACAGCACAAGGCGCCCTCTGCGGTCAGCTAACGTTCCGACTTGCGTGTTGCCACAAACATTCAGCAGTTACAGCGACAAATCTTTTGCAGTTGCTGGACCTCGCTTGTGGAACTACATTCTGGTCCAGCTGTGCAATCTAGACATCAACGATGGACTGTTCAGACGACAGCTGAAGGGTCGCCTTTTTCGGGAAGCATGAACACAGCACTCTGTTACTTTTGATATGCGGTGCCTTAGAAAAACACTTACTTACTTAGGGGCACTGCTCTCCAATGCCAGTACCATAGCAGAAATTTACATGCAACACAAAAACAACTCTCAAGAATAGCATGTGTCAAGTGGTTTAATCAACAGTCATATAACAATAATGAGGTTTACATCATAGCCATCCAGCATCGACATATGCATGGCGTCATTAGCTCGCTTTGGAACGTTCAGCATGACATCAAGACCCTCCTGTTAACAGATCAACAAAACAGCACAACACTGAAGGCAGAACAAATAAATTAAACAAAAAACAGATTCCATCACTGCTTGTCAAAATTAGAACTACGAGTCATAACGATAAATTTAAGCCATTAAAGTTCAGTCCTCCAGCAACTGAACCAGCTTCGTTAAATGAACGTTAAATTTTGATGTACCACTGAAGATGTCTTTGTATTCTGAATGCAGATCACCATTTCATATCTTTTCAATTTAGATTATAAATGTATTTTTGGCTCCACGTTTTCATCTTTTGGGCACTATAGGTGCGTGGCAGTAGTTAACAAATGGCGGTTACCTTTATCTCACCCTGGCCTTCTTCACAACAAGCCAGCAGGTCCTTCAGCAGCAGCTGGTATTTAGTTATCCTCTGCACAGGTTTGATGAGGTACGAAGATATCGGACCATTCAATCGGTGTTTCTGCTGCACTTCCTACACAAAACCACGACAAGACAAAACAAACACGATGAAAAATGCAACTTGACGTTCTGGTGAATGAATTAATGATTGCATGAATTGTACCTGTACGTGATATGGCTATTAAGGGTATTCAGCCAGCAATGCAAACATGCAAACAGGTGAACTGGACATCATGAAAGAAAGATTAATGTTTGCATCATTACACATCACATGCATTACAATATCAACTGACACACACACTTATTAAATTAAATTAAACAAAATTTTTAACGTTCTTACATTAAATCTTCAACTATAGAGTGTGCTCTGGTTTGATGGCATAAAATGTATGATCTTTCTACTGCAATGTACCTTAAATGTCTTTTACAGTAACTAGATTGACGGACTGACTGATGTCGTTGCTATCAGGGTCCCAGGTTAATAAGTCATTTTGGATTTTTTTTGGATTTTAATTTAATTACACCACTTATTAATAATATCTCCAAGCACGACAAAACCTATCTAATTTGTAAGTACCTTTAAACAGGAAACCAACCAACTAATCTACCAGTGTCAGCTTCCTTTAGCAGGCCCATTATTCGTACTCATCACACGCTACACCAGCACCCACAAAATCTCTGAAAGAAATATGTTCAGCAAATGCTCAAAGGGAGTTTTAAAAGTCCGATACCCCTCCTGAAAGTGTCAAAATACTAAAGAAAAAATTACTACCTACTTCCATATCACATCACACAAATTAAATATGTGTATATACTCGTGACTATTCCCTTCACTGCTATGACACTATTGTTTGAGCAACACAAAGGGCACCTGCTCCAAATATCCCACAGGTTCCTTCAAATGGACACAGCCGTACCTGGAATAAATCCACAAAGAAATTACAGTTAAACCAACACTTGACTGTTTGTGTACAATACTGTGGCTATTTGATCCTTCTATTATGTATGATATATGATCATACATACACAGAAATAAGTAAGATACTCAGCAGTATTTAACAACAACAACAACGCTTACTTCAAAAAATGTGCCTCCTTGCTGGACGAGTAGCTGGTTTGAGTCTGGTTTGTTCTTGCAGTATTTGACGTATATGGAAAATTTCTCCGCCTAAAAAGAAAAATTCTGATACTGTAATATCTGTAACTAGCTTCAACATTTCACCACACTTAAACTGACGTACCACCAAATAAACAAAACAAACTATCTGATGGCATCTGAGATGAACGAATAGTTAAGAATAACTGTGGATACATAGTGCAATAATGTTCAAATGTAACACCACATAACACGATCACGCAAGTAACATATTTGACCAAGTTCTTGCTGTTACTAAAAATGTAACTAATACCATTACGGTGATAGTTGATGGGGCTGGATTTGTGACAGCTAAATAAACTGCAGCTAACGACCTAGCTTAACCTCAGTCAAACTTGCACACAGACAAACACACATAAACAATGGTTTAAATGCCATCTCCTGCATAAACGTGCGCTCAGGTGGTCGTTTCTGCATTCTCAGGGTGACATTTTTGTTGTATGTCCGGATGCCAATCAAGTGAAACATTCTCACTAACTCCTGAGGCAACAGATGGTTGCTCTCTGAAACCAGCAGTCAAACTCACCCAAGTGACAAAGCAGTGCCCCACATCTTCAGGCAGCATCTCATACTTCTCAAGCTCCTTCAAGAACACGCTGCAAATAGCACACAACATATGTAAAATATGAAATAGAAATACACAAACAATAACCGAGCATTAGAACAGCAGCGAATCAGAACATAACATATATTCTCAAATGCACATAGATTTAAAAGAAATGTGCCAAAGAAAGTCAACCGACTTTTTATGGAATTCGAGAATCTCGACAATGTTGCCAAAAATAACGTCTTCTCGGCCGGCAATTCCCACTGGCAGCTGATTACTTCCGTTTGCCATCTCATTCATATAAATCTGCCAGAAAACAACCACAGGACTTATTACTGCAATGCCAAAACATGTCAGCAGTAAAAATACCAACAACCCGCAATGACACCAAAATTCACAATAATGCTCAACATTAATGCCGAAAATGTATGAATAATTTCAAAGAATATACTAAGTTGTACCTTTATGCAGGTTTCCAGATCTTTCACATAAGTGCGTTCAGTCTGCAGAAGCTCAGCCATAATGAACCTGATTACAGTACAGACATCATCAACATATATACAACTTTCTCTACTAAATGTTCACTTTTACATACAATTCGATACAATAGACAATAAATGTATCAGCAAAACATGTATATTTGACGAGTAATAAAGCAGAATTAAGCGAAATTGATCGTACTCTTTACGACGAGCGGATTTGCGCTTCTCCTCATTAAGAGCCTTGGCTGTCTGCTGCAGCTTCTCCTCAAGGTTGGGATCGCTATGACGATCGTCTTTCTCACTCTGTTCACATCAACACGTCACCACAAAACTCGTATCAGTTCTTTTAATCGACACAGTTTCAGATGCTAGATTTATCCACTACTTCTTCACTGAGATATACTATCCACCATTAACGTCAAAACCAGATTCAATACATGAGCAATACCAGTATATGCGAACGTTTTTTAACAATAATAACGTTTTCATTAGTAAGATAAAAATTTTGACAAAAATTAAGATTAAGAAAAATAACTCGCTATTCTTCACTTGATCTTTCTAAATACAGCACGCTTTTAGGATCTGTGATGGGTTTCAAAACAACTTCTTAAAAATAATCACACATAATCACATATTTGGTAGACTGCTACTAGAACATCAAAACTACAACCGAATTCAAGTGAAGAAAAATCACTTCTAATTCACCTTAGTTATTTCCAATGCTAGATAACAATAATAATGGAAAACTGCAAAGTACTAAATAACAACCGAGAAAGCAACACGTCTTTCATCACTAATTTATATATTTAGCAGCTATTCACCCCGCTGCCGTCAAGTGGAATGCCAAGCGTTGACATCAGCTTGTCCCGATATTTCTCCATGCGCACGGAAAAGTCGCTATGGCGACGGTCGACCAGCGACGCCCACGACTTTATGTTGTCGGTGTGCGTGTGACCTTTCTCGATCAGGTTGTCAGATAACTGAAGCAGCAGTGCCACCTTCTCACGGTGTTCCTTCATGTTCACCAAAACATACACAAGCAGCTCTTACTGACAAGCACACCGTGATTATTACACATTAGCTTCTATTTGCTGATGACAGTCATCGTTACCAGCACAATTAACAACTCAACAAGGTGTCGACCTAACGGGACGTAACACTACTGGCCGGCCGTCGCGTGCTGCCCCTGGTGAATTACGTTGCATATGCGACGCCATGGAGTGTTACAGACAGAGAACAAAACAATACACTATGTGTAGGCGGGCAAGTAATAAATAATAGATAACGTAAACTGATAACTATTGATTGTTCATCTAATCATTAGCTTATATAGACCATCATCAGTAATTACCACAAGTACTAATGTTAGCCATAACCGCACTGAACAAAAATGTGTGTTAAGTTCCACCTTTGATGTCGACTTGAATTCATTGTGTTCGCGGAGTAATGCCTGTGTCTCTTCCAAGGAGTTGCCGACCGTCATATGGCTGGTTAAATACTGCTCGCCAACGTCGCGTATCCAGTCCAAAATCTGCAGCAAGACAGCAAAAGTGATGTCTGTAATCCAACTCCAATTCTAGTGCAAGAATATTAGCCACATACAGACATTTGTGATCAAAAGCAGCTATGCGGATGTTAGTCTAACAAACACGTCTCTTTAGGTGTAAATCCCAGTGCTAATGTAAATAATGACAACAAAAAAGATGACGCTATCGGACTCTTTGTCATTACACTACTACTCAAGGGCTTCGACATATGCCCACATTTACGGCTTCGTTTTCCGCAGCACTGGAGCGACACTGTCCAGATGCCTTCCTGACACCATCACCGACTCTATGAGGTCTAGTCTCAGACATAACTGAATCCAGCACAACAAAAATTCCACCACAACGTCTCTGAACTACACCAATCACATACAGGAATAACAACCTGCTTGGCACTGGTCTCAAGTACAACGTACTGCTGACACTGATCAATGCGTCGTTTTCTCGTCGTCCAAAACTCCAGAACGATGTTTTCCTGTTTCAGCAGCTGATCTAGTGTTACTGCAACATACACAGACAGCCTTCTTTTCCATGTGATATGGGTAGGACAGCTGCACCCTTGATTTTCCTTCTTCCTCCATCTGTTTTGCCACAAAACCTTTGATGATAACTGGCACCAGTTTTTACTGGCCTGATGACATTCCACTTACCCAACCAACAGTGTCAAATCAGTCAAGGCAGACAGTGTTACTGTAACCCACAGCATAAACACAGTATAATGTAAAGGTTCCCGTAAAATGTAAAGGTAAAGGTCGGATTCTTATATAGTGCTAGTTAAGCAGCGATGCCGCAACCAGCCACACTTTACAATCGCAGGAAGTGGCAGTTGATTGGCAAGAGCCAATGGTGCCAGCAGCGCAAATTGCGGCCATCCAGTTGCACGCGTTAACGTATAATTGGACCCACGTCATGCAGCCAGCAAGCACCACACCGCTCCAATCAACCACACCAGTCTTCACCCTGTAAGCATTCACCAGATGGTGCCACCTGGAAGCAGACATCTGATTACAGCTTGCTACTCAGTTTATCGACCTCGAAAAAATGAAAGGCTGAGTTGGCCTAGTTGGCTGACCCGTAGCGGACGGTTTACCCACATAAGTGGTCACCCATCAGCTGCAGGTCGAGCACAGGACAGGGAAAGTTCGCCGGCCAAAGACCGACATTCTGCCGCTGTGCCATGCCACCATACTCGTACTGGAGCACCGGTAAAGTGTCCTTTCCTAGGACGATAGTCTGTAGGTGATTAGACCGCTGATGTTTGTAATGCATGCCAGTGCGATGCCGGACCTAAGTGTTCAAAGCCACGGAATATCTATCTGTCCATCTTCACAGACTTAGGGCCCGTTGCACCAACCAAATTTAGTACTGTTTAAATCTGCACTTGAATGCTGATTAACATTTAAATTAGCCCTGTGCGGGGCTGATGGTCGACTCTTTGCAACTGACGTTTCTGCCAAGTTCAAACTCATGTGACATCAAAACTAGGACAAATATAAAATATCCAGCCTAATCAAATTTAGATATTGTGCCTAGTTTAGGAATCAGTAGTCAGTTGCCAGCTCCCATTTTAAATGGCGGAGGAGATAGTTTTTGAAAATGGCCGGATTTCCAACTTTGAAAAGCTCGTGACCTTGACCTTGGATCGAGGCATACTGCAGTATTGTCATGCATCACTCATCGACCTATACATACATGCCAAATTTCATTGAAATCAAAGAAGCTTTTTGTGGATAGATGGACATACAGACAAACAAACGGACAGTTGAGACCCACTTTATTAGGTCAATTCAGAAGAGTCGACCTAAAAATGCATCGCCAATTAAGAGCTAATCTCCACTTAAATCTCCAAATAAATGAAGCAGCGATTTTTGTCCACTTAAAAGTCAAGTAACAATTTTTATCTGAATGTTTTTGACCATCAAAAAGCAAACTGTGAAAGCTACATGGGCAGATCAGCATGTATATTGTACGTAAGCTTCAATAAAGCAGCAGACTTGTATATTATCATAGTATTAGTACAACGACTAGAATACAGCTTGTTTACAAACACAACAATATGGCATCCAGCGTATGTTCATTTATAGAGAGGCAAGTCAGCCTGCTGGGTGGTGCTGGCTATAGGCGGCGGAAAAATAGTACACATGATATCACATGACTTGCAACAACCAATCACCTATCATTAGACCTCCATGCAACCAATAATTGCTGTGACTTTTATCTCTGCTTAACTTCTAACTTTATTAAGTGGACTTGATTTTTTGTTGTGCAGTAATGACTCTTTGACTTAAGTGGTGATATGATTGTTATGTAAAGTTAAGTAACCATTCGTTAAATGACAACTTAAGTACGGTTGGTGCAACCAGCCCTTAGAGACAAATACACTGTACTGGTAGTATTTTTAATGCAATGCATTTGTGGTCACACGTACAAATGACCAGCTTTACTGACCACTCAGCAACATGTAGAGGCTATCTCACCTTTGACCTGCACTTCAGGATTCCGAGTGACCTGCATGCCAAGTGTATGGACGCTGCGATGGACGTACTTGAGGAATGTTTCGGCCGTGCGCCGTGCCAGCGTACAGGCCTACAACAACATCCATACCACACTACTGCAAAATATGTGCAAACAAAATGACAAAAACACCCACAAATACAGTGTCCCAATGTACCACTTTGCAAAGTTAAACAAAATAACAGACATGACAGTTATTCAAATTACAGTTCAAACAATTAACTCTTGAATCCTAATCTATGCTTCTAAATCTGTACAGTTATTCACGATTAGCAATACTCGGCTTCTTAGTAAATTACACAAAAGGTAATCAGTCAAGTAGAAGATGGATTCTGCACCTTGATGGCTGCTGTGACCTTGACCTTTGATCTCCATAATCTAATCAGGTCATCAGTAGGGGCTAGTAAATATTCAATGTCAGTTTTAACAAAATTGTTCAAGGCATTCATGAAATATCATGGTAACAAGATCTGACCGGACGAATGGACGAACGAACAAATTAACAAACGTTCCAGATGGACAGCCCAAAAACACTGTCGGATGGCAAAGACATAAAAATAAATAGTAAATTTAAACCTGGTTACATATCATATGACCACGCATGTCCAAATTACAGGACAGTCGGCAAGAACAGGATAACCTCAGCAAAGTATCAAGACATAAACCTTTAAGAAGGCTTCTTTCTGCTCCTGATGCTTATTGATCAGCTGTTGGATGTATGCAACTTTATCCTCTATGGCTGCTGCCTTGTCCGTGTTGCACCAGTCTTCGTCTCTACGGTACTCACGATCTAAGCTCTCCAACACCGAACACACCTGTGAATGCACACAGAGAAACACACGATTACAGGTGAGAACAAGTAACAGTAAATATCTGTTAAGCAGTAACAGAATTTACAACAGCAAACCACTGCACTGTTTCACATTCAATCATAAAGCAATTTTACTCCCACTTACACTGCACACTTCTTAACTGGTTTCTTCAATAACTGGAAGGGATTCGCAAAGTTAAACCTCTGCAAAGCATGAAAACGTTCTGTCAACCAAGAGATTTGAAGTGACGTGATACGGTTTTATGCACCATGCTCTACGCACCATGCAAACCACAATAAAACATTTCATACCAATGTCGCAGGTGGTCGTAAATTTTTCTGCTTTATATTTTCTAAATCTGGATAGAGCACATCTCAGAAATCTAACTGGCAGCTCCTTTCACTAAGGTATATCCAGTTCCACAATTTCATACAAAATTTCATCCACAGTCATCTATGTAATCCTGCAGCCAGAGACAGAAAAGAGAATGACAGACAGACAAACCGGGTTGAAAACATAATCTTATTTCACGGAGGTAATGAAAGCTGTTTTACTGACTGCCCTTGAAGCAATACTGTGCAATGGGCACAGAACTCTATGAGTTCAAATGCATCAGTTCAACTTGTAGCATTAAAACCTTGAAACTATATATTAGACTACCACCAGACACATCAGTAGAAATATGCACATGTGACTCACGCCAGACATTCGACGATGGTTGGTTGGTTAATTCGGAGATTAACATCCCCTTTCAGCACAAAAATAGGCTATATCGGGGACAAGGTCTTGGGTGGAGATTCAGTTCTGCCAGATTAAAGATGGCCAACGTACACTAACCTCCCAACCTCGTTGCCTTTTTATTCAGTGACGACCAAAATGGGAAAGGATAGGGGAGGCTCATTTAAGTTGTTATGCTAGCGCCTACAACAGGGTTGAAACTAACCGACCACCACATGACCTATTTATCAGTTCAACGTGATATCTTGTGTAATTGCTATTGTGCCCTAGTTTACAAATCCGTGGTCAGTTGCCAGCTCCCATTCTAAATGGCAAAGGAGATAGCTTTTGAAAACGGCCGGATTTCCGACTTTGTGGACGGACGAATGTACGCACGCACGTACAGACATTTGAGACCGGCTTTATTAAGTCGACTCTGTTGAATAGTCGACCTAAATATCACAGACAAAAAACAATGCGGCAAAGTGTATAAGCTATTTTGGTAGTGTACAGGCATAATGCAAGCAAGTGGCACTATCACACACACACACACACACACACACACACCTGCTCGGCTGTTTTGAACCAGTTTGTAGACGCCATGACCAGCTTCATGCGCTCTTCTGCGTGAAACATAAGCTGCTGCCACTTGGCGGACACCGTCTCACCGATCGACTTCACAATGTCTACGCTGTAGTGATTCGCCTGTATCAGCTGCTCAATCTTCTGTGTCACCTGTACTGCCACCTGGTGAGTTTTCTGCACATTACACGAACACTAAATGACCAGATCTTAACGACTACATGCAGGCTAATGCAAATACGTTGAATTCTTCACTGATCAGCTCTTTGTGAAAGTTTCACTGGCATAAAAACCAAAACATGGAAAATGTCTTGTCAACTGACAGATATACAGCTCTACTTGAAACCCTGCCATTAATACAACCACTGTAGCTAATCCAGCAAAACAGAATTATGGCAGAAATCAGATATAACTTACCAACATGAGATATGACTAACTTACATTCTATTTTTTATAAGATTAAAACTACGGCCCTTAACTCATACAGGAAACTGCACACTCAAATGTAATACAAAATTATCAAAATGCAGCTCCACAAAGGCTAACAAATAGCAGTAATTTTCTCATCGCTCCTGTCTGTATGAAACTGTTGGCAATCACGAGAAAAGTCTAGCCTCGATCGCTGGCTGGAACTGGTCGTGTTCTTTCCGCAGCTGTTCGGCCTCATGCAGTGAGCCAGGACACACGAGGCCGGCAGTGATCATCGACTCGCTGTTGCGTATCCACATGTTCACCTGGCGTGCCTCGTTCTCCAGGTGCCGCAGCTGCACGCACTGGTGCAGCTTGACACGCTTCTGCTCCGAGCGCTCCTCCAACTCCACCTCACGCTCGTGCATATACTCCAGCAGCGTCTGGATCCGAGTCTGGGCATCGTAGTCTCCCTCGGCCATCACGCGCACGCCCGAGTGCTCGAATATCTTCATCGACAACGACAACCACATTTGCTCCTCACTACCGTCTGTATTTCAACAGCCGCTTTCCACGTGAAACAATGTTAGATGGTCACCGCCAAGAATTTCTTCCTCCACTCCTTTAATGAAAGTTTTGGCATAAGTGAAACAAGTCTTTGTCTGGCTGGATACCCTTCCTGTTACTCAACCAACAGTGTCAAAGCACTGAAGAATACTCGAAGCACTCACTCCAATGAGAAAAAAATAACCCAATGGGCCCATCCTTCCTCAATCCACTGTCAGACGTCAGAGGGACACGGCACTGCTCACTTTACATCAGGAACATACACAACACATTTGCGATGCCCACAAATTTAACATACTATTAGCTTAGTGTACACACCTAAAATTTGACTGTTTAAAATGTCAAATTTGACTTTTTAAAATGACAGAGGTGACAATAGCGATATTAGATAAAGAAGTCCAAACAAAGAGAAGGCCTTGTGATATTCACCAGTCCAAAATTCGAGGGCTTGGCTTGGATGCACCCACCAATAACAAAAATAATAAACAGTACAAATAACATGTTAATCATGCAGTAAGTTCACTATTACGTGCTTACTTTTTGAATATTATAACGTTACACACAGCCACATAAAAATAAACACGGCCGGAAGTTATTAAGGCATCTGACAAATGAGATGCAGGCAAACATGAACAAGAACGTGGCAAGTCAACTTAACAAACTAGAAGAAGCCAGCACTCACAGGAGTGAAAAAACCCATGCCAGCACGTTTTATGACCTTTGACCTTTTGATCCTAAAATAAATGGGTTTCCAATACTCGTAATGGAACATTTGTACGTCAAATTTGGTGATCCTAGCTGCATTGGTCTGAAATATCTTACTGAAAAACAGACAGACACACAAACAATAACCCTGTGACTGCTGTCAGCATAAGCAAATACGACTAGAAGTTATCAAAGCATCCAACAAATGAGACAGAAGCAAACACAAACAAGACCAGAATAAGTCAGCTTCACAAATAAAATTAGCGCCATACAGGGACTGACGGTCGACTCTTCACAACTGACGTTTGTGTCAACTTCAAAGTTACGTGACACAAAAACTAGGCCGAATATCAAAAATCTGGTCCGATCAAATTTAGATATTGCGCCCTAATTTAAGAATCTGTGGTCAGTTTCCAGCTCCCATTGTCAATGGCGGATGAGATAGCCGTTGAAAACGGCTGGATTTCCAACGTTGAAGGGCTCGTGACCTTGACCTTGACCTTGGATCGGGTCATACTGCATACCGTCATGTATCACTCATCGACCTCTACCTACATGCCGAATTTAATTAAAATCAAAAAACGTTTTGTAGATGGACGGACGTATGTACGGACGTATGTACGTACGTACGTTTGCACAGACGGACAGACGGACATTTGAGACCGGCTTTATTTGGTCGACTCTATCTAAGACTCGACCTAAAAACTGAGGAAAGAAGACCAGCAGCACAGCATGCACTCACCGGCAGCAGATCCTGTCCGACCTGCATCACTTCAATGATGCAGTTCTGAACATGAAGAGCTGCATCACTGTGCATCTGTAGACACTGCTCTGCTCGGCCGACGTCCGAACTCAGCTCCACGTGCCTCAGTTCCTCCGCCCACATGTCCATCTGGGTCAGCAGCTGCAACCACAACCACCATAGCATCTTCCTTTTCCACTTCCACTACTCTGACTTACTACTATTATGTTTTAGAGATTACCTGTTGGCTAAAGGACATACCAATTAATTTATTAATTTTTGGAGTAAATGACAAAAGGTCAAATAAGTTAGCCAAGGTAAGTGCACTGTATAGTAGTTGTCAATGTCAAACAGCAATATAAAAAGAGATTTTTAACGTGGCTCAAATAGCAAAACTATTACGTAGTCCACGACAGTGTGTACGGTGAAAACAAAAATGTCACAGTAAAATATGAAGGAAAGATTTACACAAAAGAATGTTTTGCGCCATTGACGGAAAACAGGTAAAGAAGGCGATGACTGAATGTCCATAGAACAGATGCTGCTACAGGAAACGAGCGCCAATCAACGGTAGACTGACGGAAGTGCGGTGTTATTGCAACATTCTGACCAAATTATTCATCAGTGTCTGTGTTGCTTATAACACTTCAGCACCATCAGCATGTTGTAAATTTACTCCATCCTTTCACTGCTAAGGTCCTGAAATCCCCTGCACATCAGTGCATTACTACATGACTAGACCGACTGATTGACAGTTCAGGTTCAACGTCCAACTCGACACTAAAATAGGTTAATTTCAGATATGCGCTTTCCAGCCAATCACTTAATATGGTACCTAACACAATAAAAGCAGACATACATCAATAAACCAAAAGAAATTATAACACAAGAACTTATGTCAGTGGGACTGACATATATCTACACATGCTGATCCTACATCCACACGATGCATGATTTCACAAACGGCGCATCTCTAGTGAGATGTTTACATTGGCAAATCTCTATGGTAATCTTTACAAGAGGGTGGGCATGGCCCACGTGCTCTCCTATTCGTCCGATTTTGGGCTTCTGGGGGAGCAACATTCACAAAAATTGAAGATTCACTGTCTTGGACGCCAATAAACCGCCGTGCAAAATATGACGCCACTAGCTTTATCCTCGGCCGAGAAATCCATAAACATACAAACACACAAACAAACGCACAAACAGTAACCGGTATATCCACCCACACCTTGCCTATCGGCATGTGTGGATAACAAAACAGACTAAAAACTAAAGCTTGGTCTGATCACCTTGTGTGACATCAAGCATAAAAATGGATGGGGCAAAGGGTAACATTAACACAGCATCAGCCAAGAACACTGAATTATAAATGAAAAGTGGCAAGTGACCGAGACCTCAAGTGCCTCCTGCTCAAACACTCTCAGCTGAAGAGCAAGATCAAGTTTTAGTTTTCTCGCCGACCAAAGGTCTTCCAGCTTCTCACGACTTGACTGCAGTTCCTGAAGCACACCTATACACACAAGACAATGCTTCCTTCTCAGTTACAGAGTCAGACCAATCAACGCATGTGTGTGTCCGTGCATCCGTGTGTGCATCTGTTAAATAACTTTTGAACTAAATGACCCTGGACTTTAGACAACTGGCACGCTGGTTTACCTTAACACTATCTACACTGTGTCCCAAAAAAATAAAACTAATTTGGCTTGCTATAACTTCGATGATTTTGATCAATTGTAGATTAGATCAAGTTCGGTAGTCAAAGTTCTAAGTCAAAGGAAGAAAATGTCATTTTTCGGCTACAAATGCATGTAATGAGATTACGTATATACTGAATTGTGGAGGCAACATCAAACGTTCACACATCATCTACACAGGTTGATTGGTCGGGAGATTAACGTCCCCTTTCAGCACAACAAATAAGCTACACCGGGGACATGGTCTTGGGTAGTACCAAACCTACACCCCAACCCCATCATCTGCACAATTTAATTGGCTGTTTGCAGAGTTTTTCTGCTAAACTTGTCGGGTATAAACTCTAGCGAGGGCTATCTAGCTTAAATAAATTGCATTCAATTATAGTAACTAGTGACAGACATCACAAATGGACTTGTATATATTACTTCCTATTTAACAACCACCTTAAGTTTAGGACTGACTATTTTACATGCTCACTGAAGCATAAAAGGCTTTTTAGAAGACAAGTATTTCCAGGCAATCAAATGTACTGATAACAACAATGAACTCTCTATAACCAAAAAATACGATCAAAAACATGCAAAATATAAAAAGACATAAAACGTAACCCTAACACAAGAAAAGTGACCCAGTTAAGAAAAAGAAAAAGGAGCAAAACTTCACAAATAAATTAACAGACATCTGTACAAAAACTTCTTATATGCATGCATACACAACCAGGGACTGAGCTGTCTGCAGTATGAATGTTCGACGTTCTACAAAAATGTTCTAGTGTTAGAACACAGATTACGCACCTTCAATATTTTTGGTGTCAGAGTGGTCCACTGTTGCACCTTTGCTCTCAGACTCAGCATAAAAATTTCTGAAAACAGTGCCACTGACATACAGAGATTTCTACTGCACGCATAGAACACAACGCCGTGGGTAATTACAGATTTAGCCAACATAAGAACATACAAACATTAACTGTTACACACAACAATCGAGATATGTCATGCATTTTGATATTCCACGAATACATCCAGACACATACTATTCTGACAGCTGTTCTTCGGGTGAAGTAGAGCCAGCCAGTTGCACCCTTAATGTACCTTCTGTTTCGTATGTTTAAGACCTGAAGATCCTCTTAGTATATACCACAAGAACTCATCAGGAGATGAGATAGCAAACGTGAACTTTTTTACGACGATATCGCACACGTACTTCAAAACACCGAAAAGAGAACCTATTTCGTTTAACAAGTTAGACGATAGTTAGGCAAGTACTGCGCATTAAATCTTGAATGCATGAATCTGCTACAGAATTTGCACCTTGTAGTTATAGAATATTTATACCGTGGGCGTCACGCGGTCCCTCTG
>Ga0209780_1000857_pt1 | contig 18234 bp, 17 predicted proteins | sample WorMetexBAHAMAS2_FD_187384 | JGI IMG/M metagenome (GOLD analysis project Ga0209780, IMG submission 187384) | Marine gutless worms symbiont microbial communities from Max Planck institute for Marine Microbiology, Germany - Inanidrilus exumae... | ecosystem: Host-associated > Annelida > Digestive...
AGGAAATTGCAGAAGTTCGGATGTGAGATACAACCACACCTACAGGTACTCCACTAGCCTGTAGCAACTGTGACTTGTCTTTAAATGTACTCCAAAGAGTCGGTGAGGCAAGTTTAGAAACCATCCTGAACAACCTCGAAGTGGATCAACAAGTTTGGTAGTTCTTGGCTTACAGCACCAAAAACTGCCACCTATTTCTATTTTATTTTGTTGGTTAATGGGAAATTATACCTAATGGTTTACGTAAAATCAAAACACGGAAAAGCACTAATGCCAACCACCAGGCACAGAAAAGTCAGGCTGTGGCTAAAATATGGAAAGGCAAAAATAATTAATCACACTCCTTTTACCATTCAATTATTATTTGAAACCAGAAACCTCACACAAGATGTGACCCTGGGAATGGACACTGGTTTTGAAACCGTTGGAATTAGTATTGTTTCCGAAAAACAAGAAATCTTTTCTGCTGAAATCCAACTCAGAAAAGATATTGGAAATAAGATGACAGAACGTCGCATGTATCGGCGTAATCGACGAAATAGACTTTGGCATAGAAAACCAAGATTTCTTAACAGAAAAGGGAATCAAGTACTAGCACCGAGCGTTAAACAAAAAGTGGATTCCCATCTACGGTTAATTGACTTGGCGAAATCGATCTTACCAATTACAAAAATCATTATTGAAACCGGCTCATTTGATCCTCACAAACTAAAAAAACCTAATATCAATGGAAAAGATTATCAACAAGGTGAACAATATGGTTATGAGAATGTGAAAGCCTACGTGTTAGCTAGAGATAAGTATCAATGCCAAGCGGATAAAAAAGGTTGCAAGCCGGTATTAAATGTCCACCACATTAAATTTAAATCACAAGGGGGAAGCGACAGCCCAGATAATTTAATTACTTTGTGTGAAAAACATCATGAGCAGTTACATGCTGGAAAATTGAAATTGAATGTGAAAAAACACAAAAGCTTAAAGTCAGCAACTCTGATGAATATTGTCAGAAGCCAGTTGCTAAAAACGATGCCAGCAGCGATTGAAACCTTTGGTTATATTACTAAGGCAAAACGCCAAGAACAGAATTTGGAGAAAACGCACGCAAATGATGCTTTTGTTATTGCAGGTGGATTAAAACAACAGCGTTCTCAAACTTTTAAATTCTTTTTTAAACGAAAGAATAATCGTTGTTTACAAACAAATAGGAAGGGTTTTGCACCTTCCATACGCAAACAACGGTATGGCATACAGCCACATGATTTGGTTGTTTGGCAAGGTAAGCAGTACCGGGCCGTTGGTGTGCAAAACAAGGGTGCCTATTTGAAGATGACTGATGGTGTAAAAACAGTCGTGAAAAGCGTGAAACAAATTCGTGTGATTTTCCACCAAAAGACTTTAGTTTCTGTATGAACGGACAATAGCCAAAAATAGGTTAGTTAAATTGAGGAGTGGCGATTCATCCCCTCAGCTAAAGACTGAGGGGTTTTCTCGCCACAATTTTATAAAGGGGACAATCAATTGAAAATTCTAATTACAGGCGGAGCCGGATTTATCGGTTCGCACTTAGCGGAAACCTGTCTTCAGCGTGGAGACGAAGTCCACATTATCGACGATTTATCAACCGGAACGCTCGACAATCTCGAACACTTAAAAGCCAATAGTTCTTATAATGAAAAACTATTTGTGACGATTGACACGGTATTAAACACCGATAAAATGTTGGAACTTGTTGGTATCTGTGATGTCGTCTATCACCTTGCCGCAGCGGTAGGCGTACAATATATCATCGACAACCCCCTAAGCTCCATTGTCACCAATGTCCGTGGTACCGAGTGCGTTCTTGAAATGTGTAATAAATTCAAGAAAAAAGCAGTGATTGCATCTACATCGGAAGTTTACGGCAAACACGACCATGCGCCCCTTGTTGAGACAGATGACAGTGTTTATGGACCATCAACAAAATCCCGTTGGAGTTATGCAGCTGCCAAACTGATTGATGAATTTACTGCGCTGGCTTACCATCACACCAAAAAACTAGATTTAAGGATTGTACGTCTTTTTAATACCGTTGGACCACGTCAAACGGGCAGATATGGTATGGTACTCCCACGCTTTGTGAGTCAAGCATTGAAAAATGAGCCCATCACGGTTTACGGTGATGGCAAACAAACTCGTACCTTTACGCATGTACGAAATGTAGTGCAGGCTTTGTTGAAACTGATGGAATCTCCCCAAGCCAATGGCGAAGTAGTCAACATCGGTGGTGTTGAAGAAATTTCAATTTTGGCACTCGCGAAAAAAATTAAGGAAAAAACCGGAAGTCGCTCAGAAATAAAACTGGTTCCTTATGATATAGCCTATCCAAAGGATTTTGAGGACATGCAAAGACGGGTGCCATCAACAAAAAAATTGGCCAGTCTTATTGGAGAAGTGCCTACTCTAACTTTGGACGAAATTCTTGAAGATGTGATTTCCTACTATAGCTAGTACGTACTCTATCAAAGTTATCTGTTGGAGTACAAAGCTTTAGCTTTGTACTGTCTGACAAAGCTAAAGCTTTGTACTCCAAAAAAACAGACAAATTATCAGTTGTTTCGGGAAACCGCGAGCGGATTTCCCGAAACCCTCGACTAAATTATGAACTTACTTCTGCTTAGTTTACTTGTATTTCTCGCTTCAGTGGCTGGAGTGGGAATTGTACGACAACTTGCGATGAGATATGGCTGGGTTGTGCAACCACGCGGAGATCGATGGCACAGTAAAGCCACAGCCTTACATGGCGGGATAGGATTCTATCCTGCTTTTTTAATTGGACTTATTGTCAGCTTTGCCAGCTATTTTCCCCACAACTGGCTGGCATTGGTGAGTGAAACTGGTTGGATAAGGGAAAGCATAGCGCTCGGTGTTGGTGCTTTACTAATGTTTATTTTGGGATGGCTTGATGATCTAAAACAATATCGTCCGGCGACCAAATTACTAGTACAGTTGATTGCTGCAAGCCTGTTTATTGCAGCAGGCGGCGTTATTCCAGTCACTCAAATCACAATATTGAATATATTGATCACCTATTTTTGGTTTATTGGCATTACTAATGCCGTCAATATGCTGGACAACATGGACGGCTTATCATCAGGCATAGTCTTTATCGCTGCGGGAACTATAGTGATACTCACTTTTTTAGCATCCCCCACGCCTGTGGCAATCCCAATTGCTCTCTCACTGATGCTAGCCTTACTAGGCTTTTGGATATACAATCGACCACCAGCCAGCATTTTCATGGGAGACTCTGGGAGCTTATTTATTGGCTATGTACTGGCATCGCTTGCCATTCCCAGTGAACTGAATGGATATTTCGGCATAGAAAATACCAAAACCATCTCTCTTTTGGCACTACTCATACCGGTAACCGTTTTAAGCGTACCCATTTTTGACACAAGCTTAGTAACAATTACCAGAAAATGGCGAGCCCAAAAAGCTTCTCAGGGCGGACGGGATCATTCCTCACATCGCCTAGTATTACTAGGCTTCAAAGAAAAGCAAGTTTTATGGGCACTCTACACGATAGGGCTTTTTGCCGGATTGACAGCGGTGGGAATGCAACGCCATGTCGAATACTCATTGCTTTTATTTGGTGGTTTTTTTATTTTAATGCTTTTAATAGGCGTTTATCTAGTCCAAATGACTGGAGAAATAGCCAAGAACGGTTTTGTATCACCCAATTGGGCGCAAATCGTCAAGAATATTTTGTACAAGGCTTACCTTGGCATGATCTTGCTGGATATGGTAGTTATTGTACTATGTTATTATAGTGCTTATTTGTTGAGATTTGACGGAATACTTTCATCGCGCACTTTAGAGTCGATAAACCAAACCGTACCACTTATTATTCCATCATGCCTGCTAGCGTTTGTTATATCCCGCATCTACCAAGTACAATGGCATTTTATTTCAGTTTCTGATCTTGCACGTTATGTATTTGCTGTAGCCGGCGGCGTGATACTAAGTCTGGCAGTGGTGGTGATATTCAACCGTTTTGAAGAAGGGCAATCACGCGGTGCTCACCTTATTTTTGGTCTACTTCTTTTCCTGGTTATAGTGGCTACGCGATTGAGTTTTCGATGGTTTGATCATCTATTGAGGGAGATTAAAACCGAAAGTCATAAGCCGATTCTGATTTATGGCGCTGGCAACGGTGGGAAAATTCTTTTAGAAGAAATACTCTCTAACCCCGAACTAAAAGTGTTTGCTGTCAAAGGGTTTATTGATGATGATTCTCAAAAAACCGGACGACAATTGCACGGGTTGCCGATTAAAAATATGACAGAATGGGCAGATTACGTAAAGGAGGTGACACCTGAAATCTGGTTATCTTCCAAGTTTATACCTATAGACAAAATATCTGAATTTTCGAGTCAATCGAAAACTAGCATTTTGATTCGTAGAATGACAATCAAGATCACGACTCTCAACTATAGTTCATGATAGTACAACGGATTAGGGGAATAAACGGATTGGTTTTGAATATTTTTGGCAGGGCTCATTGTCAATGAGTCCAAATAAATATCTAGCAGTAATCAATCAATCCGTTTACTCCCCCAATCCGTTGTACTTGCCTTTTAAAGGAGCGTAGCAACGAGGGTGCGTAACATCAGTATTAAATCAAAATCCGTTTGCTGTCCAGTACTTAAATTAAAAAAATTAAAAATAAATTTGAGGATTGCGTCAAAATATGTTTTAATACGCCCCAAAATAACAAGCAGATGGCTCCCTTCGTCTAGTGGCCTAGGACGCCGCCCTCTCACGGCGTAAACAGGGGTTCGAGTCCCCTAGGGAGCGCCATTTTAATTTGAAATTAAATTCAAATAGTTGATTTTTTTCCCCATTATGAATTTTTGTAGCCATTGTGGATCGGCACGTTTAATACGTCAAGTGCCATATGGGGATAATTTGCCACGCCTTGTGTGTGAAGACTGTCGCACCATCCATTACCAAAATCCTAAAATCGTCACTGGTTGTCTGCCTGTCTGGGAAAATCAAGTTCTCTTGTGTAAACGCGCCATTGAGCCACGCTATGGTTTGTGGACTTTGCCGGCGGGATTTATGGAAAATCATGAGACGCTTGAGCAGGCGGCAGTCCGCGAAACTTGGGAAGAAGCGAAGGCAACTTTGGGGCAACTCAGTTTGTACACCGTGCTCAGTTTGCCTCATATTAGTCAGGTGTATATGATGTTTCGCGCCCAGTTGCGTGATTTAAGCTTTGCCCCCGGCACCGAAAGTTTGGAAGTACAACTTTTCAGTCAAGACGAAATTCCCTGGGATGATCTTGCATTTCCAGTGATACATCGTACTTTAACTCATTATTTTCAGGATCGTTCGGCAGGCGATTTTCCAGTGCATGTAGGCGATCTTATTTAATGTTTCCTTGCAACTAGCAAGGCTTCGTTATTACCCTCCTCACGATAAACGACTATCTGCAAGTCGGCAAACAAGCGCAATAATTCATTTTCTGCCAAGCGAAATGCTGGATTTTTTGGACCGCCATCGCTGACACTGTTGCGCGTAAATGTTTGATAAAACACTAATCCATTCGGTTTGAGTGCCAGCGTCAAAAAAGGCACCAAATGCCTGTCTAAAAAACGACATACCACAATAACGTCAAAGCTATTAGCAGGGGGCGGTGAATTCACTACATCACGCAATTCGGTATGAATTTGTACTTGTTCGCCTCGTGCCATGGCTTGTAAACGTTCTAGCGCTGTTTCAGCATAATCCCAAGCGTAAGTTTTTAAGCCATGACGGGCGAGTAATAGGGCATTCGCCCCCAAACCACAGGCTAAATCTAAGGCGGTGCCTGTGGTGGGTAATAAATGCGTGTGGGCGGCGACTACCTGACAGGGCGGGGGCATGTGGGGCAAGATTTGGTAACGGCTATTCCATTCAGTTGCACCGTTCATGTCAATTATTCCAATCTTGAGCACTCACATCCCAATTTCTTGCCCAGTAGATAAAAATCGTGTCGATGGCTGCAATGACAGCTTTAAAAATATATTTTGCCGCAGCTAATCCAAGTGCCGTCTCTAATCCAACAATTGGTGTCCAAACCACCAGCGCATATAATACGGTATCAATCGCCTGAGACGAGAGGGTTGAGATATTATTTCGTAGCCAGAGGTGTCTACCTTGAGTTTTTTTCTTTAAATAATGAAATATCCAAACGTCAAAACTTTGTGAGACGAGATAGGCGAAGAGGGAACCAAGGATAAACATGGGTGTAAAATTAAATAAGGTGGCTATTGCATCGTGTATGCTCTGAGCAAATTCAGGATGTAGCGGTGACGGTTGAAATAGTAAACTAATATAGATCACAAGGATCAGAATCAGGCTGGCTGCAAAGCCTAATAAGACGGCGCGCTGAGCCTCTTTTCGTCCATATTTTTCACTGAGTAAGTCGGTTGCAAAATAGATGCCGGAATATAATATAACACCTAAACTGGTTTCCATACCAAAAATTACAGCGAGTTTAGGACCTTGAAAATTACTCAACATGACGTTGAGTATTATTATCGTATAAAGCCCCATTTTTCCAAACAGTCGGAAAAGCAGTAGCGTTATAGATAAATCAGCTGCAACGGTAAACAACCACAACGCCTCTTGATGTGTTGAAAAAAAATTTTCTACTAATGACAACATATTTTTCTCGTCCATTATTGGAATACCAAAGCTAATCAAGAGCTTTACTTACACTCCTGTAATTTGGTTTTACGGTGGTAGCTAGAGCCGGTTTTCATTGCCCTTCGTCTCCTTGAAACTATCTATGATGCCCTCATATCTAAGCGCCTTAATTTTTATTTATGCCAAGGAGAGACTTCAATGAGTGTTGAAGCACATACTGAAACATTAGGTTTTCAAACCGAAATTAAGCAATTACTTGATTTAATGATACACTCCTTGTACGGCAACAAGGAAATTTTTCTGCGCGAGCTGATTTCAAATGCCTCTGATGCCGCTGATAAGCTGCGTTTTGAAGCCTTGTCGGATGATGCCCTGTATGAAGGGGATGCCGATTTAAAAATTTGGGTAAATTTTGATAAAAAAGCCCGCACGGTAACGGTGCGCGACAATGGTATCGGGATGTCGCGTGAGGAGGTAATAGACAATATCGGTACCATTGCCAAGTCAGGTACTCAAGAATTTTTTAAATCTCTAACTGGTGATAAGGTTAAGGATACCCAATTGATTGGACAATTTGGGGTTGGCTTTTATTCCTCCTTTATCGTCGCTGATAAGGTTACTTTGTGTACTCGTCGTGCTGGCTTAGAAGCCTCGCATGGGGTTAAGTGGGAGTCAAACGGTGATGGTGAGTATACCGTTGAAACGATTGAACGGCAACAGCATGGCACAGAAGTCATTTTGCATTTGCGCCCGGATGAAGATGAGTTTTTATCAGATTATCAGTTGCGTAGCATCATCAAAAAATATTCGGATCATATTACCTTGCCCATTGTAATGCCGAGAGTCATTACGGAGGACAAAAATCAGAAGGATAAGGAGGATAATAAAGCTCCTGAAGATGAGGTGGTAAATACGGCAACGGCATTATGGGTGCGGGGGAAAGGCGAAATCACCGACGAAGAGTATACAGAATTTTATAAACATGTTGCCCATGACTTTGAAGCGCCTTTGGCGCATCTTCATAACAAAGTAGAGGGCACCAATGAATATACGACGCTGTTGTTTATTCCAGCCCGTGCCCCGTTTGATTTGTGGGATCGCACCAACCACCGAGGGATCAAGTTGTATGTGCGGCGCGTGTTTATCATGGATGATAATGAAAAGTTGTTACCGCCTTATTTGCGCTTTATTCGTGGTGTTGTTGATAGTAACGATTTGCCCTTGAATATTTCGCGGGAAATTTTGCAGCATAATCGGAAAATTGACGCGATTCGCTCTGGCACGGTGAAAAAAATCTTAGGTGCGCTGGAGAATATGGCGAAAAATGAGCCCGATAAATACGCGACTTTCTGGAAGGAGTTTGGCAAGGTTATCAAAGAGGGCATTGTTGATGATGCGAGCAACAAGGATCGTATTGCTAAATTGTTGCGTTTTTCAAGTAGTTATGATGATAACTCCACGCCGGCTATCTCGTTAGAAGACTATGTTGGGCGTATGAAAGAGGGGCAGAAAAATATTTTTTATGTCACTGCTGAGAGTTTTTCGGCAGCGAAAAATAGTCCACACCTAGAAATTTTCCGCAAAAAAGGCATCGAAGTGTTGTTGTTGTCTGACCAAATCGATGAATGGTTGGGGACTCACCTTAACGAGTTTGAGGGTAAGTCGCTGCAATCGGTGACTAAAGGTGATCTGGATTTGGGCGATTTAGAGAATGAGGATGAGAAAAAAGAGGCTGAAAATGCTTCTGATACTTTGAAGTCGGTGTTGGATGGTATTAAGACGACTTTAGGCGATAAGGTTAAAGAGGTGCGAATCACACATCGTTTAACCACGTCGCCTGCTTGCTTGGTGGCGGATGAGCATGGGATGGATGCCAGTTTAGAGCGTTTGTTGAAGTCTGCTGGACAAATGGTGCCTGGTAGTAAGCCGATTATGGAAATCAATCCGCAACATCCGATTGTAAATGCTCTCAAGGAGGAGGCTGATGAGACACGTTTTAACGATTGGGTGTCTATTTTGTTTGATCAGGCTTTGCTCAGTGAAGGGGGGCAGTTGGAGGATCCTGCGGCGTTTGTTAAGCGTGTGAATGAGATGTTTGTGTCGATGGGCAATTTGTCCTCGTCTAGGATTATTACGCTTAATTAAGTAAGCACATACCCTATCGGGTCAATGCCATTACTTCCATTGGAAATTGTTGATTTATATCAAAAACTTTATGAACTTTATTTGCAAGCCCGTTCGTGACGTTTCAACTATAAAACGTTACGGACGGGGTTGTAAACCCCGTCCAGCATCCTTCCATTTTAATTTTTTGATTTATATCAAAAACTTTCTCAACTTTATTTGCAAGCCCGTTCGTGACGTTTCAGCTATAAAACGTTACGGACGGGGTTGCAAACCCCGTCCAGCATCCGATATTCTCCTTAACTAACTGATGTTACGCACTGTCATTCCCCCCCGCCATGAGCTAAAGCTCAAGTCCCCTAAAGGGGACTAAAACGCGAGTAGGTTTAGTCGGCTTTAGCCGACTTACGCTTTTAGCCATGAACTTTAGCTCATGGCGGGGGGGCGGGAACGAGGATGCGTAACATCAGTAACTAAAATAAAATTATGGCGCCCTACTTGGAATCGACACAAACCATCCATCTGGATTAATTGGAATTTTTACCGCCTCGCCTCGCTCAATTTGTTGAGTATATTTTTCCCAATGGAAATCCCTCAAAGGGGGCACTTGGAAATGAGTAAACGCACTCAATAAAGCCATCAGCAATAATAAAGCTGACACAGACTTAATAATCTTATCTGAATCAAGGCAAATAATGAGAGACCATATTATAGAAAGATGCATAGTGTAGAAATAACGGGGGCCACCGTAGCAGGGTGCTAGAGCTGGTAAATTGTTTCTGAACTTATAGAAAGTGGCCGCTATTATTACGATTCCACTTGCCAGGAACACAACTACTGGTAATTTACGAGGCTTTGAAACAGCCAATGTTAGCAAACCAGCGGGGACTATTATTGCCAATCCCGTCAATCCAATCAATCCCGGAAAGTTAAAGGCTAACGACACGTAGTCTCCAAAATACAGATTGCCTGATAGTGTTTTTAAAGCAGAAAAATTTGAAATCGCTAACGATAGGTAGTCTCCAAAAAACAGGCAGCCTGATAAACGTATCGCTAATATTGGTACTAATATCTCTAAACCATATTTATCATAATCCTCTGAAAATGCTGGCAACTCTACCGTCGTTTGCCAAAGAAAATATCCTTGAATGAGGGCGAGTAATAAAGCAATAGATAAAAGGTAAACACTATAGTAGCTTCTACAAATATAAATAAAACGGAAAATAAACAGGGGTAAAAACAGAACAATAAAAGGTCCTGATAAACCAATAAGCGTTATTATTATGGTATCTAATAACAGTTGGTTTCTCGTATTCGGTTTATCCTGGATAATAAATAGAATGAGGATAAGAAGAAGAAACCACTGTATATTAGTTATGTTCATCAAAATCTCACCATCTGTTGGAACAAGTACAATCGCAATGGCGAGTAACGGCTTAAAAGGTAGCTGTATTCTTGGTGAGAATAAGTAATTAATGACAAATAGCGTGAGAACAAGCGCACTGAAATTATAGAGTGCTGGTGCGAATGAGACTGGAAAGAATCCAGAAAAATAGGAAATCAAACGAGGTATTACATGTAAATAACCAGCATAAGGCTCCAAGAGTGCGGGTAAACCAAGAATCAGATTCTGTTGGAAGAATATCGCTCCGTCTTCAGCCCAAAATTGCGGATTAAAAAATCCATCAGGTTCACGATAAAGTAAAATGAGAAAACATAAAAATAGAACCGATAAACGTGTGGGTTCTGTGGCAACGTTATAAATTTTGAGTTGGTTTTCAATAAATGACATGGTAATAGTTTAAAGCTTATAGGGCTTAAGGTTCTTATAAATGACTAATATTCGCCCGCCGGAGGGGATTTGCAATCCCCGCCATCAAGACTATTTGTTATCAGTTATCATATGTAAATATCAGGCTAGTTTGAGAGCCTGGCGCGTAGCGTCAGTTAAAAAAAGATTTAGCAACGATTTTTGGAAAGAATAACGTCGAGAAACCTTATTTATTTAAACATACCTACATATTTGCCTGTCAAGAAGTACTCTCTTAAAACGGTCGTTAGCACATGCAAAGCTTTCATATTCATTTAGTCCTTGTGTGTTTGGTGGATTTCTGCTATAGATGCGCGTCTATTTTCGTTGATGAAAGGAGATCAAGCGATGAAAGCCACTTTCACTCCTTACCAAGTCAGTTCAGAAGAGGAGTATATGTCTGATGGACAACTTGAACATTTTCGACAGATTTTGTTGCAGTGGAAAAATAATTTAATAGATGAGGTGGAACGAACTGTGCGTCATTTGCAAGATGATGCGTCGATTTTTTCTGATCCTAATGATCAGGCTTCGCAGGAGGCTGAGTTTTCGATAGAGTTACGCACGATGGAGCGGGAGCGTAAGTTAATTCAAAAAATTGATAATGCCATCGCAAATATTTATGATGGAAAGTATGGTTTTTGTGTGTCTTGTGGGGCTGAAATTGGGCTCCGTCGCTTGGAAGTTAGACCGGCTGCAACGCAGTGCATTGTTTGTAAAACGCGAGAAGAGAATCAAGAAAAAGATTATAGGTAGTTGGATAATGCTCAGTCTTTGTGTCGCAATGGATAAGAATAGGTTAATAGGCAATGATAATGCCTTACCTTGGCATTTGCCGGCTGATTTGAGACGTTTTCGCGCTGTGACAATGGGAAAGCCGATTATTATGGGGCGCAATACTTATGTTTCAATTGGCCGCCCTTTGCCGGGGCGTTTGAATGTAGTGTTGAGTCGTCAGAAAAATTTGAGCCTTGCCGGTTGTGAGATTTTGAACTGTCTTGAAGATGTCTTGGTTTTTAGTCTGGGCTATCAGGAGTGCGTGGTGATAGGGGGGGCGAAAGTTTTTCAAATGTTGTTGGAAAAGGTGGAACGTATGTATGTCACTTGGATTCATGCCACATTTGTGGGAGACACTTATTTTCCCGATTATAAGTCTGAACAGTGGCAAGAGCTCGATAGGCAGGATTGTCAGGCGGACGCGAAAAATGTTTATCCGTATAGTTTTACAGTGTTGGAACGTCGCCAATGACGGATACAATCGCTGCTTTAGCCACTCCCGTAGGACGTGGAGGCATTGGAGTCATCCGAATATCGGGTTCCCGTGTCCCTGAAATCGCTCAGATAATGTTAGGGCAGTTGCCACAGCCCCGCATGGCCATTTTTTCTGATTTTGTGGATCAAGAAGGTGAATTATTAGATCAAGGCATAGGCCTTTATTTTCCCGCTCCCCATTCTTTTACTGGTGAAGATGTTTTAGAGCTACAAGGGCACGGTGGTCCCATCGTGATGGATTTATTGCTCAATAGCACCCTCAAGTTAGGGGCACGCCTTGCTCGTCCAGGTGAATTTTCAGAACGCGCTTTTTTAAATGGCAAAATGGATTTAGCCCAAGCTGAAGCCATTGCGGATCTAATCGATAGTGCTTCAACGCAAGCGGCGCGTTGCGCCTTGCGCTCTTTGCAAGGCGAATTTTCAACTAAAATTCGTGCTTTAGTTGATCAATTAATTTGGTTGCGTAGTTATATAGAGGCGGGCATTGATTTTGTTGATGAGGAAATTGATCTGTTAGCCGATGGTCAAGTTGTTGAGAAAATCAATAGGCTTGTTAGTGATCTCGATAATATACTGGATAAGGCTCAACAAGGCTATTTACTCAAAGAGGGTATGCGAATTGTGTTGGTTGGCGAGCCTAATGTTGGAAAATCTAGTTTGCTCAATTGTTTAGCGGGTAGAGATACCGCGATTGTTACGCCGATACCGGGTACAACTCGCGATGTGGTGCGCGATCAAATTCAGCTTGATGGTATGCCGCTGCATATTACGGATACGGCTGGCTTGCGTGAAACGGATGATCCGGTTGAGCGGGAGGGGATTCGCCGTACTCAACTTGCTCTCAAGGAAGCTGATTTGGTCATACTGTTATTGGATGATCGGCATCCTGATGATAAGGCGAGCCTGTTGGCTGAAATAGGTCAGCCGCCCCTGGTTATTCGCAATAAAATTGATCTCAGCGGGCATGGTGTTGGTATCAGTGAAGAAGGAGTGTTATATCTGTCTGCTAAAACGGGGGCGGGTATTGAGTTATTAAGGGACTATTTGAAGGAAAAGATGGGGTTGCAAGCGAGTAGCGAGGGCAGTTTTATGGCACGCCGCCGGCATCTTGATGCTTTACAGCGTGCAAAAATGGCTTTGATGATAGCTTTAAATCATGCCCAAGCTACTGAATTACTAGCGGAAGAATTACGCCAGGCTCAGGAAGCTTTGGGTGAAATTACGGGAGAATTCAGTGCTGATGATTTGCTTGGGCAGATTTTTTCAAGCTTTTGCGTTGGGAAATAGACATTCTTCTAGTTTCCACGCAGGAACGCCCGCCTATAGCCCTCCCATCCTGCGTTTTATCTCCCGATGCCGTTGCATATAACCATCATATTCCCGGTTGATATCGTCCCGTTTCCTTTGCGCCTGTTGTAGCACATCCTCATTTTCCTTGATGCGCGTTTTAAGCCTGTCCATCTCTTCCTGAATGGTTTTTAATTGGCGTTTTGACGCATTCAGCGCTTTACTTTGTTCATAGCTCTTTTGCATTTTTGTGACGTTGAGTTTCAAATTTTCTAGAATGGTCTTCAAGGATTGGATTTGGCCATCCACCGCTCCCAGCATACCCTTACGAGCAGCCTCAATATCACTTTCGTTGGGAAAAATATTTAGGAAAGCATGGTCTTTCTTGGACTGTTCTTGACGTTGGCGCTCCTGTTCTTGTTGCCTTGCCAGTTCTGCAAGTTCTTCTGGGCTTGCCGCGGCTTCAACGTCTTTTATTTTGCGACCCAATTCATCATATTCGGAAAATCCCTTTTGAGAATATTCTTGTGGCACATAGTTACCGCATTCGTAAACACCATCGTCGTTGGTCCAACATCGGATTCTCTTCGCAGCGTACAGCGGTTGTGCTATTAGGCACCAAACAAAAAATAAGGCCAATGTGCTACTAAAAAGGTTTTTCATAACTGTTCTCTTCGGTTATCAATTTAAAAGGGGACAAGTTTATCATCGAGTTAAACAAATTTTAAGATATTTTTTTTAAGTGCAAAGCAACAAACGTTTATCATTGCATAAGTGTCGCCGCCTTTTTCGCAAAATAAGTCAAAATGCCATCCGCACCCGCCCGTTTAATGGCTAATAACGACTCCATCATCACAGCCTTTTCGTCCAGCCAACCCTTTTGGGCGGCTGCCATCAGCATAGCATATTCGCCACTAACTTGATAGACAAAAGTCGGTGCGCCAAATGCAGTTTTAATTCGTTGCACAACATCTAAATAAGGCATACCTGGTTTTATCATGACCATGTCTGCCCCCTCTTGCAAATCTAAAGCCACTTCACGCAAGGCTTCGTCGCTATTAGCGGGATCCATTTGATAACCATATTTGTTACCGCCGCCCAAGGCGCCTGCTGAGCCAACTGCATCACGAAATGGTCCATAAAAATTGGAGGCATATTTGGCAGAGTAGGCTAAAATCCGCGTATGCTTGTAGCCTTTATTTTCAAGGGCTTCACGAATTTTGCCAATACGTCCGTCCATCATATCGGATGGTGCGACAATTTCTGCTCCGGCTTCGGCATGAGAAAGGGCTTGTTTTACCAAGACGGCGACGGTTTCATCATTCATCACATAGCCACTGTCATCTATCAAGCCGTCTTGTCCGTGCGTAGTAAATGGATCCAATGCTACGTCAGTTATTACGCCCAACTCTGGCAATTCTGCTTTGATGGCTCGCACCGCCCGTTGCGCCAAGCCTTCAGGATTGTAGGCTTCGCTGGCGTCCAATGATTTTTTTTCGGTGGGTACGACGGGAAAAAGTGCGATGGCAGGTATGCCTAGTTTGTGCAATTCAGCGGCTTCTTTGAGTAATTCGTCAATGCTGAGGCGAAATTGGTCGGGCATAGAGGCAATAGCAAGGCGCTGTTTTTCGCCTTCTACTAGAAATAGTGGATAAATTAAGTCGTCGACAGTCAAAATCGTTTCGCGCATCAGGCGACGGGAAAATTCATTACGGCGCATTCTACGCATACGCAGATTTGGAAATGGTGCCAACATTCTAGGCTCCTTATTAGTTTGGTTTGTTGCAAAAAAAATCGCCCATAAGCTAACTGTCTCCGTTTGCAACGTTTTGACAAGCCGGACAATAATATGTAGTTGTCCGATTTTTTGTTGTTTATTTACCGCAACGATGTATCTGTTGTACTTGTTGACCGGGTAAAACCGTGGTGAGCGCGTCAGGAACTTCCCAACGTAGGCGTTTTTCGCGCACAATCACGGTTTTAATTCAATTGGTTAAGCTTTGTCAAAATCCATCTGTGATTATTGGAATCGTCTATGCCAGAATAGTCTAGTTTAGCTGAATACTGGAGCCCATCAAGCGTACCCTCATATCTCGCCACAGGAATATCTACGCTTAGATCATCCGCCAATACGGTGGTGTTACATTTAAATTTATATCGACTGACGTCGTCCACAATGTCACTTATGTAGCCGAAATCGCCAAGCGTCCAAACGTCCTTGTCATCTTCCTTGCCGGAATACTCTAGGCTAGCCCACCAGAGACTTTGATCTCCTGTTAGGGCGAAGACAGGCAGATAAATATCCAAGTTGTCGGCGACAATTACGTCACAATTCACCGGAATGAGATTACTCTTTGACTGCTTCGGATATAATACATTTGCTCCTATAATGTCATCCAATTTCAAAGTCTTAAGATAGTCTGGCGTATGATATGGATAATACATGATCGATGCCTCCTGATCTGGGTGGTCCAAACCCAGGATATGTCCCAGTTCATGGGTCATGAGGCCTTGAAAATCCCCGAGTGATCGCGTGGAGAAGCGGTCGGCATTAATGGAAATCTCGCCATCGACGATATATTGTTTATTCCCCCAAATACGAGCAATGGCGCTGTAAGAGCCAAATCTCTTCAGGAATGTAGTATTGTCCAACCAACCTATCACAAACTTGTCATCATTTTGATTAGTTAGACTCTGATCAGTGGTACCCATATATTCAAAATTTACTCCAGACACATTTTCCCATGCATTCGCGGCAAGTTTTATTGCATACACGGCTTCCTCCGTCTCATATTGCTGCCCACTTGGGTTGTACCACCAGGGGATGGTGCTATTTTCCCATCGCCTATTACCCAAGCCGGGAAAAGTAATATATCTTGGGGATACAGTATCGCCATGGTCGCTGTTATCAGGTCCTGCAAATGAACAAAAAGGGGCAACAAAAGTGGCAACTACACTTGCCGTCAATAATATGCGTTTCATCGTGGTTTTTTTCATCCTTTCAAATATGTACGATCAATCATCACTATCTGAAATACTCAAAATCTTGGTTTCTAATAAATTTAAGCATTCCGACATCAACGTATGATAGTCTTTTACTTTAGAAAATATGTTATCAGCTAAGGACTCGTTGTAGGTATGCGATGTGAGATTACGATCATCCGTCATAGCTAGTGCCAGCCGGGTTTGCGCTTGAGTAAGCAATCCTACCTGAAAACAGGCACGAATAACTCCTTTAGGGGAATTCAAATCCAAGCCTTCAATGTCGTTTAAATATTGCTTTGCCGCTTTCCACATCGCCTCGAAAGAGTATTCAAAGCGTTGAATTGTCGCGTCACGTAGCATTTTGGATTCCGGTTCGCCTTCCAATTCTTGTAAGGTTATTAAGGCTTTTTTGGCCACTTCAAGCCGCTTTTTTAAACGTTCCATATAATCGCATCCTGTAATATTTGCTGCTTAAAATCCTCGTCTGTTTGGGATAAGTCCACTAAATCCACTGTGACAGGAATAAGACTTTCAAACAAAGCCTCGCGCAGTTCAGCCAAAAGCCCTGTAGGTAAAGGTGCTTTAGGTAAAATACCGACATCTATGTCGGAAGTTGGACGTGCATCTCCCCGTGCTCGTGATCCAAATAAGTAAAGTTGCACAGGATAATCTTTTAAGTGGTCCAAAATTATTTTGCGCGCTTGTGCAACGTTGGCAGAGGCTGTATCCGCCGTTGATTGGTAATCATCTTGTATAAACATTTGTTTTAACTTTAAATTATTTGATAAGCCAAAATATCTGGCTCGGCAACATCGAGCACTCACCAAAATTATCACCGCAGCGCTGCGCTCAGGTGCCGACAAAGTCATACCGATGCCCAAGCCCCCATCCTCATCAGTCGCCGTCAAAATGGTTGACACCGTCTATATGGCAGAACCGTCTAACATGGGCATCACTACTACTTGATATCCAAAGGGGCGAGATATATGTACATTACATTTTTTTGAAAAACAAGCACGGCATTACCTATAATAACCAAGATTTTTTTTTAATCAACCGATTTTGAATCAACTTAATAGAGAACTATGCCACCACTATCAAGACTGGTTTTAAAGGGCTATAAATCCATTAAAAAAATGGAGATTGATTTAAATAACTTGAATGTCTTTATTGGTGCCAATGGTGCCGGAAAGTCAAATTTCATCTCCTTTTTTACATTACTTAACGCTATTGTTAATGAACACCTAAGCGTTTTTGTTCCCAAAAATGGTTTTGCCGATTCATTTTTGCATTATGGTAGAAAGCATACCGACGCTATTGCAGCGAGATTAGAATTTGGTACTAATGGCTATCAATTCACGCTAGAGCCAACCGCTTTAAATAGATTTATTTTTACTGAAGAAACCTTAACTTATCAAAGAGAGGCAGAACCTTATTTAAAAAGTTTAGGCGTTGGGCATGATGAATCGAATCTTGAAAAGTTCTATGTTAACAATAATGAAATTGCCAAACATATTATGCCGATAATCAAAAGTTGGCAAGTTTATCACTTTCACGATACCAGTCGAACGGCAAAAATCAAACAAATCGGCTCGATTCATGATCATGCGTATTTAAGAGAGGATGCCAGTAACTTAGCGGCTTTTCTATACAAACTAAAATTAAAGCATGAAAGGCAATATAAAGCCATTTGTATGACGATACAAAAGGTAGCCCCCTTTTTTGGTGATTTTGTCCTAGAGCCGACATTAGATGCAATGCCATTAAGTTAAGCAGACTTATATCACAAGGGATTTGTAAGGCTGCCGTTCCCACTCAAACAAAAAAAATGACGCATTGAACGTTTTTTAAATGGAAATAATGACCGAATCAAAGTGAATTTAAGACCTACACGATTATTAATTAACTTAATTTGTATATTGACATTTAATATCAATAATTTAAGTCTTATCTAACCCAGAAAATAAAAACTAAAAACACTGATTTTATCCAATTTGAAGAAATTTGTATTTCTAATATTTAGAAAAGAGCCATCAGAGAGAGAGTTTTTGAGAAAAAACCAGTATCCATAGTCATTTTAGACT